>Ga0208015_1000851_pt1 | contig 12732 bp, 11 predicted proteins | sample 26BtaG_FD_184101 | JGI IMG/M metagenome (GOLD analysis project Ga0208015, IMG submission 184101) | Marine viral communities from Cariaco Basin, Caribbean Sea - 26B_WHOI_OMZ_CsCl (SPAdes) (version 2) | ecosystem: Environmental > Aquatic > Marine > Oceanic | place: Caribbean Sea: Cariaco Basin...
TGCCATCCGCAACCGCCAGGACCGCACCCTTGGGGCTGAGACAGGTCAGTGTTTCCACCACTTCCAGCTCAAACGCCTCCTCACTCCCAAGCGCTGCCCCAAAGGCCAGCGCCCGCGCCGACAGGGGGTGTGGCCCGGTCAGCTCTGCTGTCGTGGTCTCTGACCCATAGTGCTGGGCGGCAAGATTGCTGAGCGCACCGTCCACCAGCGGATCTTCGCGTCGCCGTTCAATGCGCCGCACCTGACGGAGGATTGTTGACGGGTGGCACCCCGCCTGTTTGGCCAGCAGCCGGATAGAGCGGCCCGCAAGCGTGTGTTCAAGATAGCGGGTCGCCTCGTCGGGCACCCACTCTGGCAGATTCGACACATCCATAGTTTGCATTTTCTCACCCCACTTTTGAACAGACGGGACCATCCTCCCAGCGGTCTCCTGCGTTTATCCACCACCCTCCTTTCACCTACTGACCTGATTTCAAACAACAGTCCCAGGTAGGTCATCATTATTTTCAAATTTGTCTCAATCAATATTCAACAGTGCGTTCGCCAAACGGGCCACCTCCGCAACACCCGCTCTGGTTGTGGTAGGATCGGCCAAATTCAGCCTGAGAGAGGAGAGGAAGATGCAAGATGTTCTGACCCAATTGAGCCAGCTGTCACGCCCCCGCCTACTGGTCCAGGCGGCCAAAGCAGGGCTTTGCCACTATCACCGCGATCGCCATCTTGGCCCTATTTTGGGGGCAAATCCGCTACCTCGCCCAGCAGCGGCGGCCGTGCTGCTGCTGGATCTGGAACGCCAATGCGATCACTTGCGCAGCGGCAAGGATCCGGCCTATTCGGCCCGCTCCCATATCGGCGTGCTGATCGCCCTGATGGGAGAGGCTGAAAATCTCCGCAAAATCGGGACGGCTGATGCGCAAAGCGACTGATGTGGCCAGATTTTCCCTGACTTGCGAACAGGAAATCCCGCCACGGCAAAACAAAAACGGCGGCCCAAAGGACCGCCGCATGTTTGCAAGGACGCACCAGCCAGAGACATCCGGCCAGCACTGTCGTGCCTTAGATAAAGGCGTCCGGCATGGAGGCCTTCTTCTCGGCCACATAGGCTTCGAGCTTGGCCAGGATCTCCGGATCGATGGCCGGCGCCTGATAGGCGTTCAGCAGCGTTTCAACACGGTTGCTCGCCAAGGCGATGGTGTCGCGCGCGCCTTCTTCTTCCCAGGTCTCAAACGGCTTGTAGTCCAGAAGCTCTGTCTTCCAGAAGGCATCCTTGAAGTTCGCCTGAGTGTGGGCACAACCGAGATAGTGACCGCCGGGGCCCACTTCGCGGATCGCGTCCATCGCTTGCGCGTTTTCGTCGACCTCGACGCCCTTGGCGAGCCCGTGAAGCACACCCAGCTGATCGGCGTCCATGACGAACTTTTCAAAGTCGGCCACCAGACCACCTTCGAGCCAACCACAGGAGTGCAGCTGGAAGTTCACACCGGACAGAAGACCCATGTTCAGCGAGTTCGCGGTCTCATAGGCGGCCTGCGCATCCGGCAGTTTGGAGCCACAGAAAGACCCGGCCGAACGATACGGCAGGTTCATGCGACGTGCCAGCTGACCTGCACCATAGGTGATATGCGAGGTTTCGGGCGTGCCAAAGGTCGGCGCACCAGAGTTCATGTCGATCGATGTCACCATCGCACCAAAGATCACCGGCGCACCCGGACGCACCAGCTGGCTATAGGCCACACCGGCCAGAACTTCGGCCAGAACCTGTGTCAGGGTGCCGGCAATCGACACCGGCGCCATTGCACCGCCCACGATGAAGGGCGAGATGATGCAGGCCTGATTGTGCTCGGCATAGACTTCCAGAGCGCCCATCATCACATCGTCAAAAGTCATCGGCGAGTTGATGTTGATGAGCGAGGTCATCACCGTGTTGTCGCGCACGAATTCCTTGCCGAACAGGATTTCGCACATCTCGACGGAATCCTTGGCGCGGCTTGGGTCGGTCACAGAGCCCATGAACGGCTTGTCGCTCAGGGTCATATGGGCCATCAGCATGTCGAGGTGACGCTTGTTCACCGGCACATCGGTCGGCTCGCAAACGGTGCCACCAGAGTGGTGCAACCACTTCGACATATAGCCGAGTTTCACGAACTTCTGGAAATCATCCAGCGTCGCGTAACGGCGGCCGCCTTTGGCATCGCGCACGAACGGAGGGCCGTAAACGGGCGCCAGCACCATGTTCTTGCCGCCAACCACAACCGATTTCTCAGGGTTGCGGGCGTGCTGGGTGAACTCGGAAGGGGCGGTTTTGCACAGTTCGCGGGCCAAGCCACGCGGGATGCGCACGCGCTCGCCTTCAACTGTTGCACCTGCTGCGCGCCAGCGCTCCAATGCGGCCGGGTTGTCAACAAAGTTGACGCCGACTTCTTCCAGAATGATATCTGCGTTGGTCTCGATGACCTGCAGCGCTTCCTCGCTCAGAACTTCAAAGTTCGGGATGTTGCGCTCGATGTACTTTGCGGTCTCGATCTTGACGCCAGTGCGCTCAGCGCGGCGCGCGGCACCACCGCCTCCACGGGCGCGACGACGGGGGGCTGCAGAAGCTGCATCTGTCATGGTTTTTCCTCACCACAGGCATTTCGTTGCATCGGTGATTATCCCGCCACGCAAAACAAGCGCCGCAGATTTACGTCCTCTGGCGTTGAAAAGCGACATTTCGGTCAGGTTTCCCACAATTTCCGACAGGTTCGCGCAGGATCGCGCCGCAAAACATGGCCCCCTTGCTGTTCCGTGCGGCGGTCGGTCGAATTGATCCGCGATCCTGGCGCGCAGCCGCGAAAATACCTTGCGAAATCCGCGCCGCTGCCCTATGGCGCGTGCATGACAGAGACATCCCACGACCGCCTTCTCATCATCGACTTTGGCAGCCAGGTCACGCAGCTGATTGCGCGCCGCCTGCGCGAGCTGAACGTCTATTGCGAAATCCACCCCTATCAGAATGTCACGATGGACTTTGTGCGCGAGATGGCGCCCAAGGCCGTGATCTTTTCTGGTGGCCCGGACAGCGTGACCCGCGAGGGCAGCCCCCGTGCGCCACAGGAGATCTTTAATTTGGGTGTGCCGATCCTCGGGATCTGCTATGGCCAGCAGGTGATGATGCACCAGCTTGGCGGCAAAGTGCTGTCGGGTCATGGCACCGCTGAATTTGGTCGTGCCTATGTCACCCCCACGGTCGACAGCCTGCCGCTTTTGGATGGCTGGTTTGCAGATGACAGCGACCGCGAACAGGTCTGGATGTCTCATGGCGACCACGTCAGCGAAATCGCACCCGGCTTTGAGGTCTATGGCACCTCCCCCAACGCGCCTTTTGCGATCACCGCAGATGTGTCGCGCAACTTCTACGCAGTTCAGTTCCACCCGGAAGTGCATCACACCCCGAATGGTGCGAAACTCTATGAGAACTTTGTCAAAATCGCGGGCTTCACCGGCGATTGGACGATGGGCGCCTACCGCGAGCAGGCGATCCAGGCGATCCGCGATCAGGTGGGCGACAAGAAAGTCATCTGCGGCCTCTCCGGCGGCGTTGACAGCTCGGTTGCAGCGATCCTGATCCACGAGGCGATTGGCGATCAGCTGACCTGTGTGTTCGTCGACCACGGCCTTCTGCGCAAAAACGAGGCCGAAGAGGTCGTCACGATGTTCCGTGACAACTACAACATCCAGCTGATCCACGCGGATGAAAGCGACCTGTTCCTGGGTGAACTGGATGGCCAGTCGGACCCGGAAACCAAGCGCAAGATCATCGGCAAGCTGTTTATCGACGTGTTCCAGAAACACGCCGACACCATCGAGGGTGCCGAGTTCCTGGCGCAGGGCACGCTTTACCCCGATGTGATTGAATCGGTGTCCTTCTCGGGCGGGCCTTCGGTGACCATCAAATCCCACCATAACGTGGGCGGCCTGCCGGAAAAGATGGGTCTGAAACTGGTCGAGCCGCTGCGCGAGCTGTTCAAGGACGAGGTCCGCGCGCTTGGCCGCGAACTGGGTCTGCCCCAGAGCTTCATCGGCCGCCATCCCTTCCCCGGACCGGGTCTGGCGATCCGCTGCCCCGGCGAGATCACCCGCGAAAAGCTGGAGATCCTGCGCGAAGCGGATGCGATCTATATCGACCAGATCCGCAAGCACGGTCTTTACGACGAAATCTGGCAGGCGTTTGTGGCCATCCTGCCGGTCCGCACCGTTGGCGTGATGGGCGACGGGCGCACCTATGATTATGCCTGTGCGCTGCGCGCGGTGACCTCGGTTGATGGCATGACCGCGGATTACTACCCGTTCAGCCACGAGTTCCTCGGCGAAACCGCGACCCGGATCATCAACGAAGTCAAAGGCATCAACCGCTGCACCTACGACATCACCTCGAAGCCTCCCGGCACCATCGAGTGGGAATGATCTGATCCTACAAAACCCCGGCCCCCGCGGCCGGGGTTTTTCTTTGGAGCCCCGGTGGTCCTATCGGGGCCGGTGGAATGAAATTCACTTCGATATTAGTAAAATAGTTACGACCTTCGGAGAAAATCGGAGCAGTCGCTTTGGATCTTAGCCACTCAGGCCGTTGGGGTCTCCGGCGTCGTGCGAAGCGGAGCAGTGTAGCTGGAAGGTTAATTGAGTGAACGACACGGATTATGACCGCCACGGCTGGCATCTTTCAAAGGGTCTTCTTGCGCCTGAAGATTTATCGGCAATTGATACACTTATCCTGGACAAAATTCGGGAGCATTTGCCCCAAGCGAAGTCCATTCAGGATCGCGCCTGGGTTGAATTTGCAATTCGGAAACCAGAGGTTGTCACCTTGGTTTACGACTCGATCAGAGACCACCCGGCCATCCTTGACCTCGGGCGCAATCCTAAGATCACAGCAGTGGTTAAGGATTTCCTTGACGCCCCTGTGTTGTACCGAAAGGTTCCACTTAGAATTGACGTTCCCTTTGAGAACAAAGAGCTCGCTTTCTGGCATCAGGATGACTTCTACGTACAAGGAAACAAAAAAGAGCTAACGGTCTGGATACCGTTGCAAGATACGTATGCACATACCGGTGCGCTCTCGGTTATGACGTCCAGCCATAAAACCGGCCCCATCCCCCATACCTATAAAGTCGGCAAGAAATCACTACCGACGGGGATCTTTGATCAGCCAATAAGTATTGTCGAAATGGAACGCGGCGGTGCCTTGTTTTTCAGCTCATATCTGGTCCACTCATCAAACTTGAACATTTCAGATCAGATCCGCTACTCAATTCAACTACGTTACTCATCCTCGAACGCCGGATCGCATTCGAAGTTGATGAAAGGAACAATAAATGTCTGAAACCATGGTGAAACATAGCCGGGAACCTCGCAACCAATCAGCAGGCGACTTGAACCAATTTGCAGCTATGGAGAATCTATTTCTCTCGGACACCGACAGCGTTGTTGACCGCCTTGATGCATTTCCCAAATACGCCTCAAGGCAGTCCATTGCGAAGTTCCTGACAAAATATGAACTTTTTCAGAAAGTTCTTCACGTGAATGGCTCCATTGTCGAGGGCGGGGTACTTCACGGAGGTGGGACGATGGCTTGGGCAAAATTATCATCGATCCTGGAACCGGCCAACCACACCCGCAAGGTAATCGGCTTTGATACATTCGGTGGGTTTCCATCGGTAGATGCCAAAGATTTGCGTGGCAACGACGGCACATTGACCAAAGTTGGCGAGCTCAAAGGCTCTCCACTAGACCGGGTGAACGAGGCGGTCCGCACCTACGATCTAAATCGCCCGCTAAATCACATACCGAAAGTTGAGTTGGTTCAGGGTGACATTGCAGAGACTGCGCCAGCCTACCTTGAAGATAACCCACATTTGGTTGTGAGTCTGCTTTATCTGGATGTCGATCTTTACGAGCCAACCAAAGTACTACTGGAAACCTTTGTTCCGCGAATGCCTAAAGGTGCGGTCATTGTTTTTGATGAACTGAACGCAAAGATGTTTCCAGGTGAGACTCGCGCGGTGGATGAAGTGCTCGGGCTAAAAAATATCCGGATAAAGCGTTTCAGTTTCGATAGTTATGTGTCATATGCCGTGATCGAATAAACGGACGCCCTCTGCCTGATCGCTGCGTGTAGACACACATAGACCGTCACGAGAGACGCCATAGCCACCCATTTCTGACAGCAACTATTGACCCAACATCGGTTTTACCCCTTTCTCCTGCTAAAAGGAGATCGGGGGAACAATGGCAGAGCAGGACGCGCAGATTGGCAAGGCCGCGCTTTGGATGGTGGGGGCGATTGTGTCGTTTTCGTCCATGGCCATTGCAGGGCGTGAGGCGGGGCTGACGCTTGATACGTTTGAGATCATGACCTACCGCAGTCTGGTAGGGCTGGTCATCGTCGTGGCGATCCTTACGCTCAGCCAATCCTGGCACAAGGTGCGCCGGGACAGGCTGGGGCTGCATCTGATCCGCAATGCCGCTCATTTCACTGGCCAGAACCTCTGGTTTTTTGCGGTGACGCTGATCCCGTTGGCGCAGGTTTTTGCGCTGGAGTTCACCTCTCCGCTCTGGGTGTTGATCCTGTCTCCACTTCTGCTGGGCGAGCGGATGACGCGCCCGAAAGTGCTGGCAGCGACCCTTGGCTTCATCGGGATCCTGATTGTGGCGCGCCCCAGCCCGGAAACCCTAAATGCAGGGATCGTGACCGCTGCGGGCTCTGCAATCTTCTTTGCGCTGACCATCATCTTTACCAAGCGGCTGACCCGCCATGAAGGGATTGCCTCCATCCTGCTGTGGCTGACGCTGATGCAACTGGTGATGGGGGTGGCTATGGCAGGCTGGGACGGCGACATTGCTTTGCCTGATGCCGCAACGTCGCCTTGGCTGCTGGTGATCGGCTGTGCAGGTCTGGCAGCACATTTCTGCATGACCAACGCGCTATCTGTTGCGCCTGCGACGGTTGTTGTTCCGGTGGATTTTGCGCGCCTGCCAACAATCGCGATCCTTGGAATGATCCTTTATGGTGAGGCACTTGACCTGTGGATCCTGCTTGGTGCCTGCGTGATTTTTGCTGCGAACTACATCAATATTCTCGATGCAGCCGGCCGGTTGTCGGGTGCAAATGGCGCCAAAAAATCACACTGACAGAGCGGTTAGCACCCTGCCGCTAATTGCCTCTGCGTCAACGTTGACCGAAAAAAACGCCCTTGCTAGCGTCCCAAGCTAGTTACAACCAGGCAGATATGGCCTGGACAGGGAGGAACAATGAAACGCTATCTTGCAACATCAGCGGCTCTTGCGCTGGTTTCCGCCGGCACGGCCATGGCGAGCGGCTTGGACCGCACCGGCCAGCCCATCGGCATCATCTTTGAAGAGGGCAACTACGCGGAGTTTTCCGTCGCGACCACATCCGTGGACCTGTCAGGCAATGACCGCGCCACCAGCACCGCGGGCACCACGCTCAACCCGTTCCGCTCTGCGACCGGTGATGTTGGCGACCGTTTCAACATGTTTGGCGCGGGCTACAAACGTGACCTGAACGAGCAGCTGTCCTTTGCGCTGATCTTCGACCAGCCCTGGGGTGTTGACGTGAACTACCCCGTTGGCAGCTCTGCCCTGCTGGGCGGCACCACGGCGGTTGCAGATTCCAACTCGCTCACGGCTCTGCTGCGCTACAAGTTCAACGACAACTTCAGCGTTCACGGCGGGATCCGCTATCAGGAAATCGACGGTGCGATCAACCTCGCAGGTGGCGCCTACAGCTCGATCGGTAGCCAGTACAATGTGCGGGTCAACAAAGACGGAGCCTTTGGCTGGGTCGCAGGCGTTGCCTATGAAATCCCCGAAATCGCGCTGCGCGCCGCTCTGACCTACTCCTCTGAAATCGAACATGATTTCAGCCTGACCGAAACATTTGCAACCGGCGCATCGGTTGGAACCTCGACCAAGACCAAGACGCCGCAGTCCGTCAACCTGGACCTGCAGACCGGGATCGCCGAAGACACGCTGCTGTTTGGTGGCATTCGCTGGGCCGAGCACAGCGTCACCGATCTCGTCGTGCCGGGCCTCAGCACCCAAGCGAGCCGCTCCATCGATCTGATCGATCTTGACGATTCCGTCACCTACACATTGGGTGTTGGCCGCAAGTTCAACGAGAACTGGTCTGCCTCTATCGCGGTGATCTACGCTGATGTGGACGGCGACAACCTGGTGTCCCCTCTCGCGCCGACCCACGGCTACGAGGCGATCCGCCTGGGCGTTCAGTACACTCAGGACAAGATGAAAATCTCTGCGGGCATCCGCTACACCCGTCTGGGTGACGCAATCGCAGCGCCCGGTGGCGTTGGCGTTGCAGACTTCAGCGACAATGACGCGGTCAGCTTTGGCGTGAAAGTCGGCTACAGCTTCTGATCCCGTGACAGGCCGCGCCCCAGCGCGGTGTCCAGAAAGCCCCCGCATCCCGGTGATGCGGGGGTTTTCATTTGTCCGCAGCCTGGGCTGGCGAACGCGGGACATCTGGTCGCGATTGACCCACGCGACATTGGTCAGTAGCAAGGCAAAGAACCAAAAGGGACCGGATTTCAGATGCTTTATTCCTCTGCCGAAGAGTGGCGCAATGCGCCCCAGAAACGGGTTTTGTTCTTTGGCATGTCCGGTCTGGGCAAAACATATATCTCCAACATCCTGCGAGGTGCGGGCAGCTGGTTTCACTATTCGATCGATTACCGCATCGGCACCCGCTACATGGGCGAATACATCGCCGACAATGCCAAGGCAGAAGCGATGAAAGTCCCGTTTCTGCGCGATCTGCTGCTGTCGGATTCCATCTATATCGGCTCAAACATCAGCTTCGAAAATCTGACCCCCGTTGCCTCTTATCTTGGCAAACCCGGCAACCCGGACAAAGGCGGGCTGCCGATGGCGGAGTATACCCGCCGTCAGGACCAGTTCCGCACCGCCGAGCTGAATGCGCTGCGCGACACCGGCTATTTCATCGAGCGTGCCGAACGGCTTTACGATTATCCCAACTTCATCTGTGACACCGGCGGCAGCATCTGCGAATGGGTAGAGGCCGACGATCCGAGCGATCCGCTGCTGACGCAGCTGTCGCAGCAGACCCTGATGGTCTGGATCAAAGGGGACGAGGCCCACACCCAGGAATTGATCCGCCGCTTTGACAGAGCGCCCAAGCCGATGGCCTATCAGCCGGCTTTCCTCGCGCGGGTCTGGCAAGAGTATCTAAAGGAAAACGCCCTATCCGAGGAACAGGTCGACCCCGACACCTTTATCCGCTGGACCTATGCCCAGGCCCTGGCACACCGCCAGCCCCGCTATGAGGCGATGGCCAAAAACTGGGGGGTTACGGTCACCGCCGACCAGATTGCCTCGGTTCGAAGTGAGGCTGATTTCACAGACGTGATCGCCAACGCCCTTGAGCTTCGGGCACAGGCCTTCTAGATCTCACCATCCCGGACCTCAGAACGAGGCCGCCATACGACAAAAAAGGATAAGACATGCCGATCAAGATCCCCGCTGACCTGCCCGCCTATGACGTTCTCACGAACGAAGGCGTGATGGTCATGTCGCCGGATCAGGCGGCACGTCAGGACATCCGCCCCCTGCGCATCGGTTTGCTGAACCTGATGCCCAAGAAAATCCAGACGGAAAACCAGTTTGCCCGCCTGATCGGTGCAACGCCGCTGCAGATTGAACTGTCACTGATCCGGATGACAGAACATCAGACCCGCAATACCGCCGCCGAGCATATGGCAGAGTTCTATCGCCCGTTTCAGGAGATTAAGGACGAGCGATTTGACGGGCTCATCATCACCGGCGCCCCGATTGAGCACCTGCCGTTTGACGATGTGACCTATTGGGACGAACTGCGCGAGGTCTTTGACTGGACCCAGACCAATGTCCACTCCACCTTTGGCGTCTGCTGGGGTGGGATGGCGATGATCAACTACTTCCACGGCGTGAAAAAACACATGCTGGATCACAAGGCGTTTGGCTGTTTCCGTCACCAGAACATGGACCCCGCATCCCCCTATCTGCGCGGGTTCTCTGATGATTGTGTGATCCCCGTTTCGCGCTGGACCGAAATCCGCCAGGATGAAATTGATGCGCGCCCCGGCCTGACCACTCTTCTCGGCAGCCCCGAAGTCGGCCCCTGTCTGGTGCAGGATCCGGGTCATCGTGCGCTCTATATTTTCAATCACTTCGAATACGACAGTGATACGTTGAAACAGGAATATGATCGTGATGTCGAAAGCGGCACGCCGATCAATGTTCCGATCAACTACTACCCTGACGACGACCCGAGCCGCAAACCCCAGAACAGATGGCGCAGCCATGCCCATCTTCTTTATGGCAACTGGATCAATGACATCTACCAGTCGACCCCCTTCGATCTGGCAGAGATCGGCCGCTAAGGCCGTGCTGGCGACATCACTTGTCCTCGCGCTGGGTGCGGGCGTCACATTGTGGCGGGCATCGGTGCGCGAGGCGGTGGCGGTGGCAAACTATCCACCGCAAGGCCAGTTTCTGGAGGTCACGGGCGAGCAGGTCCATGTTCTGGACTTGGGCCAGCCTGCCGGATGGTCGTCTGACGCCCCTGCCCAGGACCTGGTGCTGATCCACGGCGCCAGCGGCCATATCCGCGATATGAGCTTCCGGCTCGCCCCGGCGCTACGGGATCGCTACCGCATCGTGATCGTTGACCGCCCCGGCCTGGGCTACAGCAGCCGGGCCGACCACACCGGCGCGAGCCTGGCCGAACAGGCCCGACTGATCCGCGGTGCCGTTGCCCAACTCGACGTGCGGGCGCCAATCGTTCTGGGCCAGAGCTATGGTGGCGGGGTTGCGCTTGCCTGGGCGCTGGATGCGCCTGGCTCTCTCTCTGCGCTGGTGACTGTCGGGGGGGTATCCCACCCCTGGCCTACGCCCCTCAGCCGGTTTTACAAGATCACATCGTCGCCTTTGGGTCAGGCGCTGGTGGTGCCCCTGCTGACAGCCTTTGTGCCGCGCCAGACCATCCGCGACACCCTGACCGAAGTGTTTGAACCCCAGCCGGTTCCAGAGGGTTATTTCGACCACTTTGGCCCGGGGCTCACCTTGCGCCGCTCTGCCATGCGGGCCAATGCGCTGCAGCGGGCAAACCTGCTGGCAGAAATCACCGCCATGGCCCCCCGTTACCCAGCACTCCGCCTCCCGATTGAGGCCGTCCACGGCAGCGCGGACACAACTGTCAGCCTTGATCTGCACGCCCGGCAACTGGAACGCGATGCGCAGGCGGTCAACCTCACGGTGCTGGATGGGATCGGCCATATGCCCCATCAGGTCGCGACCGAGGCCGTCGCCGCCGCGGTCGACCGCGCCGCAGAGCGGGCAGCAGCGCAGGCACGTCTTCGTTAAAACGATTCACATTTCGCGCCAAAGCCCCATATAAGGGTTAGAAGACAGAAGGAATTTCATATGCCCCTGCCCTTTGACGGTGCCATCAGCCGCTTTTACGAAGAGGATGCGCCACAGGACATCCGTGACGCGATTGGCGCCGCCGACAAGGACGACGTTCTGGACCCCAGCTATCCCTATGACGAGCGGATGGGGCGCAAGGCGTATGAAAAACAGATGCAGGCGCTGCAGATCGAATTGGTAAAGCTCCAGTCCTGGGTGCGCGACAGCGGTGCGCGGATTGCGATCCTGTTTGAGGGGCGCGACGCGGCTGGCAAAGGGGGCACGATCAAGCGGTTTCGCGAAAATCTGAACCCGCGTGGCGCCCGGATCGTGGCCCTGTCCAAACCCACAGAGCAAGAGCGCAGCCAATGGTATTTCCAGCGCTATATCGCCCATCTCCCCTCTGCCGGAGAGCTGACGTTCTTTGATCGCAGCTGGTACAATCGCGGTGTAGTCGAACCTGTTTTCGGCTTTTGCACCGAGGCCCAGAAAGAACACTTCTTTCATCAGGTTGGCGGCTTTGAAGAGGCGCTGACAGAGGATGGCATCCAGCTGTTCAAGATCTGGCTGAATGTGGGTCGCGCAGAGCAGCTGCGCCGGTTTCTTGCCCGCGAGCGCGACCCGCTGAAGCAATGGAAGCTGAGTTCCATTGACGTCAAGGGGCTGTCCCTTTGGGAGGAATACACAGCCGCAATTGGCGACACGCTCAGCCGCAGCCATACGCCCCATGCGCCCTGGACCATTGTCCGCTCTGACGACAAACGCCGCGCCCGCCTCGCGGCCATACGCGGTGTCCTGAGCCGCATCGACTATGCCAACAAAGACCACGAGGCGCTTGGCGTGATTGACGCGGGCATCTGCGGCGGACCGGATCTGTGGAATGCCTAAACGCGGCTATCATCACGGCAACCTCCGGCAGGCGCTGGTCGAGGCCGCGCTCCACCTGATCGAGGCAAAGGGCCCCACGGGCTTTACCCTGTCGGAAGCCGCAAAACAGGCCGGGGTGACGCCCGCTGCCGTTTACCGCCATTTCGATGGGCGTGAGGATCTGATCGCTGAAGCCGGCCGACAGGGTTACATCATGTTTGCCGATCTGATGCAGCACGCCTACGACAAATACCAGCCCTCTGCATTGTCCGCATTTGAGGCAACCGGGCGCGCCTATCTCGCCTTTGCGCGCAAACATCCGGGCCATTACATCGCAATGTTTGAAAGCGGCATTTCCGTCAACCGCACCCCGGAGCTGGCCGAGGC
>Ga0208015_1000853_pt1 | contig 12710 bp, 6 predicted proteins | sample 26BtaG_FD_184101 | JGI IMG/M metagenome (GOLD analysis project Ga0208015, IMG submission 184101) | Marine viral communities from Cariaco Basin, Caribbean Sea - 26B_WHOI_OMZ_CsCl (SPAdes) (version 2) | ecosystem: Environmental > Aquatic > Marine > Oceanic | place: Caribbean Sea: Cariaco Basin...
TCTACTCGTATTGCCACGCCTTCTACCCTGCGTTTATGTTTGCTGACCGCTATGGGCCTATGCGCTCCCGCCATCAGCCAAGCCGTCCTACCTACTGTGGTTAATGCAAAAGAGGTCATCAATGCTGAGACGTCGCCAACGACTGAACTTGATGAGCTTGTGGTTACGGCCACGCGTGCGCCTACTAAGGTGACTAATACTATTGCTCAGACTAGAATCGTTGATAGCCAAGAGTTACAACGCTATCGCGGTCAAACGGTATTAGAAGTACTCAAACGTCAACCAGGCTTTAGTATTAAACAGGATGGTGATTTAGGCGCTAGTAGTAATCTATATATTCGTGGCTATGACAGTAAACGTGTTTTAGTATTAATCGACGGCATTCGTTATGGTTCTATGTCTACTGGCCAGCCCGCCCTAGGCCTATTACCTGCTGACCAAATCGACCGTATTGAAATAGTATATGGCGCTTCAGGTTCGAGTGTATATGGTTCTGATGCTATGGGTGGAGTGATTCAGATATTTACAAAAGGTGCAGAGGCAGCAGACAACCAATTTTCTGTTACTGCAGGTGTAGGCTCACATGATCATTATCTCTATGGGGCTACAGCACAGTTTGCTAATGAGCAAGGTGCGAGACTAAGCTTATCTGCTAACCGCAATCAAACGGATGGGATTAGTGCTCTTGAGTATCAAACCGGTATTAATAAGGATGATGATGGCTTTAAAAGTAATAACTTCTCTTTAAATGCTAGCATTCCTTTAACCAATAACGTTACGGTAGGTGCTAGTGGTCTACTAGCTAAATCTACTTCTGAGTTTGATGCTTATGGCGGCATTCCTAACGCAGAGATAGATCAGAAAAATGGCGCAGCATCTGCTTTTACACAATTCGAGAATGATAAATTAACACTGCGTTTAAGCGGTGGTGGTAGCCTGGATAAACTTGATAACAAAATCGGCGATCAGTTTGAAACTAAGCAGAAACAAGCTAATCTTTTAAGCATCTATAAGCTTCCTGTGGGCCAAATGCAAGCAGGCGCTGAATGGCTAAAGCAGCAGGTTGATTTAACCGATAATACTCCTAGCAATGGCTCAGACAGCTTTAAAGAAAATGAACGAACGATTAAAAGTGGCTTTATCGGATATCAGATTGCTCAGGATGCTTATGATTTACAAGCTAACGTCCGCTATGATGATAACTCTCAGTTTGATAATGAAACCGTTTATAGCTTAGGCTTTGCTGCTAACTTAGCACCAACATTACGTCTTGGCACCAGCTTTGCTACCGGTTATAGAGCTCCTTCGCTCAACGATCTTTATATTGAAAGCGCATATTACGTTCCAAACGAAGATTTAAAAGTTGAGAAAAGTAATAACTTAGAAGTATTTATTGAATCTAATACTAATAATCAGATTACTCGTATCACCGGCTTTAATAGCAATGTTAGTGATCTAATTGACAATGTTTCTGATCCAATAACTTATAAATATAAAGCCACTAATATCGATAGAGCTAAACTGTCAGGTTATAGCGTTACTTCAGATTGGCAATTTAGCAATGTCTTATTAGGCGGCCAATATACTTATACCAATGCTGAAAACCGTTCTGGTCCTAATAAAGGCCAGCAATTAGTTTTTCGACCTGAGCATACGGGATTAGCTTATATAGGCTATCAAGCTACCAAATTTGATGTTAGAGCTGAAGCAGAATATAGTGGAGAACGTTACAATTCAGCAGATAATAGCACTTCTATTGATGATTACACATTATTTAATTTAAGCGGTAATTATTACGTTAATCCCAACTTAACCCTAACCAGTCGCATAAACAACGTAACCAATAAAAATTATACGACTAATGAAGCATTTGGTGATCGCTATAGCCAAGACGGCACCAATTTCTTTACCTCGCTAACTTATAACTTCTATTAATTAGCTCTGTAAATTTAAATCTGTATAGCTAGTAGACTAATCACAAAACGTCACTTTAGGGTGGCGTTTTTTTATAGGTGGATTAGGCCGTTTGTTCAATACAAGCTGTTATTAGACAGTTGCGTAATGAAGTTAATACCTAACAATACCACTTCAGGGAATGACAAAAACATCGGCTTGCATTACAATAACCTCCGCCGAGAGGTGTTGCACCATCTCCCAAATAAGCCAAGTTACGCGCATAAAAATAGTAATTTGGCCTATCTGTTTATACCAACTTTTGCGTATAGGCACAGATGTTAGGCTCGGTATGCGTTAGAGACATGGGGTTTTTAATCGCAAACAACGGCACCTGCGTTATTATTCTTTTTATCACTTAAGCTTTTGATAGGAGCATATTATGGACGCAGTGTCTAATGCTGGCTTGACCGCATCTGCCCATACCATCGATCCCTCTTTCACCGATTATAAAGTAGCTGACATCAGTCAGGCGGACTACGGTCGTCGTGAGATTTCTTTAGCCGAAGCTGAGATGCCTGCCCTAATGGGTCTGCGTCGTCGCTATGAAGCTGAGCAACCGTTAAAGGGTGCTAAAATCGTCGGTTGTATCCACATGACGATTCAAACTGCGGTTCTAATTGAGACTTTAATCGCCTTAGGCGCTGAAGTACGTTGGACTTCGTGCAACATCTTCTCTACCCAAGACCACGCTGCCGCCGCTATGGCCGCTGCTGGTATCTCTGTCTATGCTTGGAAAGGCGAGACGAATGAAGAGTATGACTGGTGTCTGCGTCAGCAAATCCACGTGGGCGGCGAAGAGTCTGGCCAATTGTGGGATGCCAACCTAATTTTGGATGACGGCGGTGACTTAACCGCATTGATCCATAACGAATACCCACAAATGCTAGACAACATGCATGGTATCTCTGAAGAGACTACTACGGGTGTGCATCGCTTAATCGACATGTTGAATAAAGGCACGCTAAAAGTACCGGCTATCAACGTCAATGACGCAGTAACGAAGTCTAAAAACGACAATAAGTATGGCTGCCGTCATAGCTTAAATGACGCTATTAAACGCGCTACCGATATGTTACTAGCTGGCCGTCGTGCCCTAGTTATCGGTTATGGCGATGTGGGTAAAGGCTCAGCGCAAAGCTTACGTCAAGAAGGTATGATTGTACGCGTTTCAGAAGTTGATCCTATCTGTGCTATGCAGGCTTGTATGGACGGCTATGAAGTCGTGTCTCCTTACAATGCTGGCGAGAATGCGGGCACTGCAGAGGCTATCAATACCCGCCTATTACAAGACACCGACTTAATCGTTACTACGACTGGTAACTATCACGTTTGTGATAAGCATATGCTAGCGGCTCTAAAGTCAGGTTCAGTAGTTTGTAACATCGGTCACTTTGACACCGAAATCGATACTCAGTTTATGCGTGATAACTGGCGCTGGGTTGAGATTAAGCCACAAGTCCATCAAATCTATCGCTCTGAAGCGGAAGGCGATTACCTGATTCTTCTTTCTGAAGGCCGTTTGGTCAACCTAGGTAATGCTACGGGTCACCCATCACGTATTATGGATGGCTCGTTTGCCAACCAAGTACTCGCGCAAATGTATCTGTTCGAAGAGAAGTTTGCTGAGCTACCTGCCGATCAGCGTACTGACAACCTTTATGTCAAAGTCTTACCGAAAAAGCTTGATGAAGAAGTAGCTGCCGCTATGGTCGCTGGTTTTAATGGCGTTATGACTAAGCTAACCCCAGAGCAAGCTGACTATCTAGGTGTATCAGTTGACGGCCCATTCAAGCCTGATGATTATAAATACTAAGGAGAGATAGGTGTCTTTACATAAGCCAAATATCTCTTTTGAGTTTTTTCCAACCCAGACTGATCAGGGTAAAGAAAAACTGCTCACGACCTTTGACGAGTTAAACACCTTGGCGCCTAAGTACTTTTCAGTGACTTATGGTGCGGGCGGCTCTACTCGTACGCGTACCTTAGATATCGTCGATAGCTTATGCGAGCGTAGTGATACTCCTATTGCGCCGCATTTATCTTGTATTGGCGATAGCAAGGCGCAGATCGCTGAGCTGCTAGATCGCTATAAAGCTCAGGGTATCCATCGCTTAGTAGCGCTACGTGGTGACTTGCCTTCAGGGCAGGTCGGCATGGGAGAGTTACCTTTTGCTCTCGATTTGGTTAAGTTTATCCGCGATTATTCTGGCGATCATTTCCAGATTGAAGTCGCCGCTTATCCAGAGATGCACCCGCAAGCGCGTAGTTTTGAATTTGATATCGACAATCTAGTGAACAAATTCAACGCTGGCGCGAATACGGCTATTACGCAATTCTTCTATAACGCAGACAGCTATCTTTACTTACGCGATGCTGTAGAGAAGAAGGGTATCGATACGCAGACGCATCCGTTAGTAGCGGGTATTATGCCGATTATTAATGCTAGCAACTTGATACGTTTTGCTGACAGTTGTGGGGCTGATATTCCGCGTTATATTCGCAGACAATTGGCGGACTATGGGGATGATAGCAAGGCCATTCGTCAGTTTGGCTTTGAAGTAGTATTACAACTGTGTGAGCGTCTTATTAAAGAGGGTGTGCCGGCTATTCATTTTTATAGCATGAATAAAGTGCAACCTAATAAGCGTTTAGTAGAAGCGTTGGGTCTTTAAGCAAACTGCGTATTTTTATCAGCGCAATTGTTAATTACTCAACGTTAGCACACTAAAACCCCGATACTATAGTTATAAGTGTCGGGGTTTTTTATTCTAGATAGTTATAGGTATTATGAGTAGAATGAAGCTAAGAAAGCTTTATAAAATAAAGCTTGGATACTAAAAACTATTAATTTCCCCTTATTAAATAAAGTTATTTTGTTAAATTATTATTATAAATTTCAATTTAATTACATGATATTATTAACATTTATCGGTTAATTACTATATTATATTTTTCACGAATTAGACACTTGCCCTGTTTTTGCTTTGGTTTCTGCTCATAGCCATTAGATTGGTTTTTAACTGAGCAGTGTTGACCCCTAGTTTAACGAAGGTAAGGTTTTAGGTTTGAGTACCCTGTATATGCGTAGATTTTATTATGATGTCACTGCTACTAGCAACAAGGACCAAGAGCACTGCTCTCCTTCACTAGCAGCTTATACGGAAAATGATGAGGTACCTCTACCCGAGAGCGTAGTCCATCATTGGTGCCGGGTACTAAGAGCGGCGATAGGCGATAAAGCCGTGTTGTTCGATGGTCATGGCGGCGAGTATGTGGTGGAGCTGATTGAGGTCAGTAAAAAACACGCTAGCGTGAAGCTGTTGGACTTTGACCCGATAGAGCGCACCCCAACTACCTTGACGACCATAGGCTTGGTCATGAGTCGCGGCGACCGTATGGACTATGCTATCCAAAAAGCGACTGAGCTTGGGGTTACCGCCATCCAACTGTTAACCAGCCAGCATGGTGAGGTCAATTTAAAAGCCGATCAGGTCGCTAAGAAGCTATTACATTGGCAGCAAGTGGCTATTTCTGCCTGCGAGCAATGTGGTTTAAATCGCCCGCCTATCATCCTAGCGCCACAATCTGTTTCAGATTGGCTTACAGTAGGTCTTGAGCAAACGACGCAAGGTATTCATAGCGACCAGGTTAGTGCTGTGGTCGCCCCTTTATTGTCGCAACCTTTTTATCGTTATCTTACGGTGCCTTCCTCCCTACGTCTACTATTGGCAGTTCCTAGAGAGACCACGACGCTTTCTGTTACTGAGCGGATTGCTCAAGCTTGTCAATCAACCCAGTCCTCTATAAACGATTCCAATGATTCATCAGTAGACTCCCCTGCCCCCGTACACATGCATTTTTTAATTGGTCCTGAGGGCGGATTGAGTGCTAGCGAGGAACAGTTGGCGCTAGATAATGACTTTATAGCTTGGCAGATAGGCGCTCGCATATTGCGTACTGAGACCGCTCCAGTAGTGGCATTGGCTACTTTGCATGCATTGAGCCATTAACTTGAATAGTAGCACCCGTCTATCGTCTTAAAGTCTAATAATATCTTTTAAAATAACAAGCTATTACCTTTTATAGTCAAGCTTCATACCAATACACTGCAACTCCTGTATTACCATGAAGATAGCTAATATACAGACAGAGAATGGATTCTAATTTTTACTATTGGTGAGTTATCTTATGACTAAACTAAATAGCATTTCTGACAAGCTTATCATGAGATTAAGCACTAAATTCTGTCAGCTTTCTGAAGAAGGGATTTTTGCGTTAGACTCTGATTTTGCGTATCTACAAGCCAATGAAAGCTTTATAGAAATGCTAGGTTTTGAGCGCGGAGAAATCATAGGCAAGCTCCTAGGCAGCTACCAAGTTAACTTTATTCCTAAAACCACCTTAAAACTGGTTAAAAAATCGATCCAGCGACTACCGCCCAACCATTTTTATCAGAAAGAAGTGTTGGCTATGACCCGCTATGGTCTCAAAGTCCCCTTAAGCTTCACCTTTTGGCATATTATTGTTGACACAGAAAGCTACTACGTAGGCTTAGTGCGCGACATCAGCTTAATACAAAAAGACCAGAAAAAAATTCAGCACCTACAGAATTATAGTCAAGTTACCAACCTACCTAACCGTCAATTCTTTTTAAGACATCTCAGTGAGCTGTTACTCAATACTGAACAACGAATAGCTGTATTGCGGCTAAGTGTCGATAGCTACCGTCTATTAGTGAGTGGCTTAGGACAAGACACTGTCGATAATGTGATGTGTAATTTCGTCAAACGTATCACGGATTTAAACTTGCATGGTCTGCAGTGCTTTGCTCACTTTGGTGGCGAAGACTATGCGATGTTATTTGAAGCTCATGACGCTAATATGCTGCGTAAGCAACTTGATAAACTTATGCAACTGTGCGAAATGCCTTTTAGTGTCAACGATCATACTTTATATCTGCATATTTCTGTAGGTGTGAGTAATTTCCCAGGCAATGAGCAGCCTATGAATGTGCTGCTGAGTAATGCTGAAAATGCTTTAGAGTATGTTAAGGATCAAGGAGGCGATGAAGTCTTTTGGTTTGATCCCAAGCTAAACTATAACCATCTTTTAGAGATACAACTCGAAAGTGATTTACGCAATGCTTTTGATGAGTCACAGTTTATTGCTTATTATCAACCTAAAGTTGATTTAACCAACGGTAATATCGTGGGTTTTGAAGCGCTAGTGCGGTGGTTGCATCCCACTCGTGGCTTGCTAGCCCCTAGTGAATTTATCGCAGCTATCATTACCCATAAACTGTCGTTTGAGCTGTTTTTTATTATGGCAGAGCAGGTTATGATTTTGCTCGCTTATTGGCAAGCACTAGGGTTAGACGCGCATTTAGGTCTTAATGCTGATGCCACCGATTTTAGTAAACAAAACTTTTGTGCTGGTATTGATGATTTATTAAATGCTTATGATATCGAGCCAGCTAAAGTTCATATCGAAATTACCGAATCCTCACTTATGTTGCGACAAAAAGCAGTTAAAGATCAGCTAGAGGATATTAAAGGCTTAGGGGTCAGTTTGTCTTTAGATGATTTCGGTACTGGGTATGCCTCACTCAGTTATCTACAAGAGTTCCCCTTTGATTTTATTAAAGTAGATAAGAGTTTTGTGGATAATATTACCACTCAGCCTACTCAGCAGCATATCGTTAGAGCTATCAAAACCTTGGGTAATGCTCTAAATATGCAGATTGTTGCTGAAGGTATAGAAACTAGAGAGCAGCAACAAGTATTAGCCAGTATTGGCTGTGAATACGGACAAGGTTATCTGTTCGGCAAGCCTATGACCGCAGCACAAGCTACTGATTTATTAAAATTACAAGCCGCAAAGCTACCACGAGACGAGAACCAAGGATTTAAATAAGGGGTCTGCCGGCTTAATTATGTCAATGGTCAGTCGCAGCAACTAATGACTATTATGAGGGAATAAAACTACTCATCCTACAAGCGCTCTATCATAACCTTAAGTATGTTTTTATTAAATTCTAATGACTTATCAGTTATTGAACAACGCTTGTATAATCATGGCTGAACCTCTATCTTTTACTGCGGTTGGCAGATAGCTGTTACCTTTGCGAACTCGCTTAGTATCCTATTACTAGACAAATATCTGCTTTAGTAGCTTGCCTTAAAAATAGCGCCGTATCATTAACTTGTACTGTACAGTATATTTTTATTATTCATTTTTATGCGCTAGCCCTTTAATATAGTTCTATTATCTATCCCTTAGTTGCTACAACGCGACAAGGCTCAGTCTTAAGCAGAGTACTTTAAATAGAGTGAGTCTAAAGTTAGCCACTAAGCGGTGATAGCTTTCGCGGCTACTTTTTTAATTATTTTAACTTGTTTGATTTGAGGCGATATTGCCTCACCCATCATGCCCTTTAATAAAAACCCAAGAATTTTAATCTCATCTCCTTCTTTAAAATCCAAATCATAAGGAAAAGTTCCATGCAATATAAAGCCCCTTTACGCGATACTAAATTTGTTATGCACGAGTTGCTAGATAGCGCAGCACACTATCAGACTATCCCTGCTTTCACTCATGTTGAGCAAGATATTATTGATAGCTACCTTGAGACTGCCGCTAGCTTTGCTGAAAATGAACTTTCGCCATTAAATATGTCTGGTGATGCAGAAGGCTGTCATTTTAATGATGGGGTGGTCACTACGCCAAAAGGGTTTAAAGAAGCCTATAAGCAATATTGTGAGCTTGGTTTTACCTCATTAACAGCTGAAGAAGAGTTTGGCGGCCAAGGCATGCCTACTTCATTAAACTCAGCGGTAAACGAGTTTATGGGTACAGCCAACTGGTCATTCTCTATGTACCCTGGTCTATCAGAAGGCGCTATCTCTACCTTAGAGCACCATGGTACGGATGAGCAAAAAAACCAGTATTTGCCTAAGCTAGTCAGCGGTGAGTGGTCAGGCGTTATGTGCCTAACAGAACCACAGTGTGGCTCAGACTTAAACCTAGTCCGTACCAAAGCCGATCCGAATGGCGATGGCACTTATAGCATCAAAGGCAATAAGATTTGGATTTCAGCTGGCGAGCACGACATGTCAGACAACATTATCCATATCGTCTTAGCGCGCCTACCGGATGCCCCTGCTGGTACCAAAGGTCTATCATTATTCGTCGTACCAAAATTTATGGTCAACGAAGATGGTAGCTTAGGCGAGCGTAATGGCGTCTCTTGTGGCTCTATCGAGCACAAAATGGGTATCAAAGCCTCTGCTACTTGTGTGATGAACTATGATGGCGCTAAAGGTTTCTTGATTGGTCCTGAAAACCGCGGTCTTAACTGCATGTTTACGTTCATGAACGTAGCGCGTATCGGTACTGCTGTACAGGGCGTAACTGCTTCAGAATATGCTTTCCAAGGTGCCTTACCTTTTGCTAAAGAGCGTTTAGCTCTACGCGCACTAGGTGGTGCTAAGTTCCCTGAAAAGCCTGCTGACCCTATCATTGTACACCCTGCGGTTCGTGATATGTTATTGACCACGAAAGCTTTTGCAGAAGGTGGTCGTGCCCTAGTTTGCTATATGTCACAGTTTGCAGATATCGTAGCCAAAGGGGAAGGCGATGCTTTAGCTTATGCTGATCAAATGCTGTCTTTCTTAACGCCAATCGGTAAAGCTTTCTTGACTGAGACCGGTTTTGAGTCTGCGAAACACGGCGTGCAAGTTTTAGGGGGTAGCGGCTTCTGTACCGAGTATGGTCTTGAGCAAAACATCCGTGATACCACGATTGCTTGTATCTATGAAGGTACTACGCAGATTCAATCTTTAGACTTATTAGGTCGTAAAGTATTGGGTTCACAAGGTAAACTACTAGCTAACTTTAGCAAAGTCGTCCATAAATTCTGCCAAGCCAACCAAGACAATGCAGATATGGCACAATTTATCGCGCCTTTAGCTGAGTTGAATAAAGAATGGGGTGAGTTGACGCAACGTATCGGTGCTCAAGCCATGCAAAACCCAGAAGCCGTCGGTGCAGCTGCCGTTGATTACATGTATTTCAGTGGTTATGTGACCTTAGCTTACCTATGGGCACGTATGGCGTTAGTCGCACAACAAGCTCTAGCTGGCGACACTACTGAAACGGGTTTCTACGATGCCAAAGTGAAAACGGCTAAGTTCTACTTTAGCAAAATTTTACCGCGTACTCGCACGCACGTTGCCCGTATCGATGCAGGTCACGCCCCGTTTATGGACATGGACGTAGAGCAATTCGTCTACTAAGTCATCTGTACTACTGAGCGACTAATTAGCCGATTTATTCTGTGGCAGCTAGCAGACTAAATCGGCCACTCATTTTGTATTATTAATGATTCACTATAAGGAAGTAATATGGCAGTTTATAACGCTCCATTAGACGACATGCGCTTTATCCTCAATGACGTATTCCAAGCCAACACTTTTTGGCAGAACAATGAGAATCTAGCTCACGTTGATCTCGATACGGTCAATATGATCTTAGAAGAGATGGCTAAACTTTCTAAAAACGTCTTACTGCCGCTTAACCGCACAGGTGATGAAGAAGGCGCAACTTATCAAGGCGATGGCGTGGTCACTACGCCTGCTGGCTTTAAAGAAGCGTATAAGCAGTATGCTGAGTCGGGTTGGATTGGTCTAGGCGGCGATCCTGAATACGGCGGTCAAGGCTTTCCAAAAATGGTCACTATGTTGACCGAAGAGATGGTATTCACTACCAACCAATCTTTTGCGCTATATCCTAACCTAACGGTTGGTGCGACTTTATGTATGCTAGCTTCAGCTTCAGAAGAGCAAAAGCAAACTTACCTTGAAAAAATGTACTCTGGCGAATGGTCAGGCACTATGTGTCTTACTGAGCCCCATGCCGGTACTGATCTAGGCATTATCAAGACTAAAGCTGTGCCTAACGACGATGACAGCTATAAAATCTCTGGTACTAAAATCTTTATCACTGGTGGTGAGCATGACTTAACGGATAATATCATCCATTTAGTTTTAGCGAAGACCCCGAATGCCCCAGAAGGCTCAAAAGGTATTTCACTATTCCTAGTGCCTAAATTCTTGGTCAATGAAGACGGTAGCTTGGGCGAGCGTAATACCCTATCTGCAGGCTCTATTGAGCATAAAATGGGTATCAAAGGGTCAGCGACTTGTGTCATGAATTTTGATGAAGCTAAAGGTTGGATGATTGGCGAAGAGAACACTGGTCTTGCCTCTATGTTCGTCATGATGAACTACGAGCGCGTCACCATGGGCTTGCAGGGTCTAGGTGGTACTGAGCTGGCGTATCAAAACGCTGCCCTCTATGCTAATGACCGTGGTCAAGGCCGTAGTGACACGCAATTGCAGAGCCCTGAAAAGCCAGCAGACGCTATCGTACACCACGCTGACGTGCGCCGTATGCTACTGAACGCTCGTGCTAACTCTGAAGCCTCACGCTGCTTTGCTATGTATGTCGCCAAGAATCTAGATGAGCAGAAATTCAGTACGGATCCAGAAGCCGCTAAAGCTGCAGCAGCTCGCGTAGCACTATTGACGCCTATCGCGAAAGCTTTCTTGACCGATAAAGCGCTTGAAGCTACTGTTGATTGCCAACAAGTCTTTGGTGGTCATGGCTATATCCGTGAATGGGGTATGGAGCAAATCGTCCGTGATACTCGTATCGCTCAGATTTACGAAGGCGCAAACGGCATTCAGGCACTAGACTTGCTAGGTCGTAAGATTGCTCGTAATGAAGGCAAATACATGCAGAATTTCTTAGGTGAAATTCGTGATTTTGTCGCTACCATGCAAGCGGATCATGCTATCAAGCAAGCAACGCTAGATGCAGCGGATACTATCGAAGAGTTAACCAAAACCGTTTTAACCAATATCGGTCAGCGTAAGAATGAAATCAATGGTTGTGCGGTCGACTATCTGCATGCTACGGGTTACTTATGCTACTCGTACATGTTTGCTATGATGGTAGAAGCGGCGAATGGTAAAGAAGGTGAGTTCTATGCCAATAAAGCCAAGCTTGCTAACTTCTTCGTAGGTCGTATCTTGCCACGTATTGATGCGCATGCGCAGATGGTTAAATCTGGTAGTGATCCTATGATGGACTTCGATTTGTCTTATTTCGAAGTACCAGCGAGCTAAGCTAGCCCTGGTTTAACCTGATTATTTCAGGTTGATATCAGTGACTGTACGCGGTTGCTATTAATGGTAAAATAATATGAAAGGACAGTTATGCTGTCCTTTTTTATTTGCTAACAAAAAAGTTATCAACATTTGGTCATATACGATTAAAATAGCGAACACTATATTTATGACTGCCCAACAGTCATTAACTTTGAGGATGCGCCTTGTCAGAATTAAAACGCATTTTGCAGCAAATTACAGCACTCAGTGAAGTCCCAGAACCTTCCGTATTAAAAAAACTGATAGACACACTCAGAGCTGATGAAGGTGACGCTGCTAAGTCCATTGAAGTGGCGAATGAGAATATTCAAGCGCTCATTACTTTATTGCAAACTCATCCTGAGTATGGCTCAGGACTCGCCGCTTTTATTCTAAAATTGCTGAACCAGTATCAGCAGATTTCTTTATTTACTGAAACCGGCATTTTGTCTGATCAAGGCTTTATGACCAGTTTAAACCGTTTGATTGGTCATAGATTTCTACCGATATTGCCACAGGATGATTCGGTAGTTGAGCTGGTCGACT
>Ga0208015_1000854_pt1 | contig 12707 bp, 9 predicted proteins | sample 26BtaG_FD_184101 | JGI IMG/M metagenome (GOLD analysis project Ga0208015, IMG submission 184101) | Marine viral communities from Cariaco Basin, Caribbean Sea - 26B_WHOI_OMZ_CsCl (SPAdes) (version 2) | ecosystem: Environmental > Aquatic > Marine > Oceanic | place: Caribbean Sea: Cariaco Basin...
CACGCTTTGTTTTTATCGTTATTATAAATAGTGGCTAATCTTCCTTTGGCTACTTCCCTTTTATTATTCTAATTATATGAAGCTAGATTAGTCACAGCACACCACTTCTCACAACTGGCTTAGTTATTCATTAACAAATGCAATCTTCGTTAACTGCGCCTGACTGGCCAAGGCCAATACTTGCGCAATGGTATCGTAACGGCTTTCTTTGTCGGCACGCAGCTGAATCGTTGGTTGATTGGCTTCATTGCTTTGAGCCGCAAAACGAGTCTCCAACTCCTCTAACGTAATGGCTTTATCATCCCAATAGATACCCGCATCTTTATCGATACTGACTTGGATGGTTTTAGGGGGTAACTCGTTTACTGCCGCACTGGTCTTCGGTAAGTCCAACGGCACTGATGGGTTTAATACCGTCGCCGTTACCATAAATATAATCATTAATACCAACATGATATCGATCAGGGGAATGAGGTTCATCTCATTCATATCCTGCATATCATCATCGCCCAATTGAAACGCCATCTGCCACTCCTAGATATACTTTTATCAAAAACTTTATAGTCAGTTTTCCGCTAAGAGCTGGTTGATGTGGACAAATTTCTGCCATTATTTGGCGTATTCTGTGACTCGGTAAAAGCTGCCTTAGGCTGTGGAGCGTTTCCCTGTGAGGTACTATCCGCAACGGTAGCTCGACTGCTGATACCAGTAGCCGCAGAGGTTTGATACTGCATGGTCTGACCGAGCAAACCATGTGCGGTATCATGAGCAATATAGAGGGTCTTACGGTTTAAACGCATGGCTATGTTATAAAAAACAACGGCAGGGATAGCAACGGCCAAACCTAAACCCGTCATAATAAGCGCCTCACCAACGGGGCCGGCCACTTGTCCTAGACCGGCCTGACCCGTCTCACCGATATTATGCAGCGCATGAAAGATACCCCAGACCGTGCCAAACAAACCAATGAATGGTGCGATAGCCGCAGTGGTGCCGAGGATAGGCAAACCCTTCTCGCCTTGATAGCGATAGCGGCCAATATGCTGCATCAAGGTCTGCTCAGTCTGCGTTTTGCGCTGCTCAAAGCTGCCCACTGACGGGTCTTGATTGGCGCGTTGCGTAGTAATCACTTGGGTTAAATCGGCAGAGACACTTTTAGCGAGCTTATTACTTTGGATAATTCGGATAATTCCGGTGATCCATGAGGCAATAGACAGCGCTAGCAAAGCAAAAAATAAAGTTTTGGTAACGATGTCGGTATATTGCCAGTAAGCTGCAAAGTCCATGGGGCATCCTAAGAGTCATTCAGATAGATTGGAAATAAGTTATGAATAGATTAGAAATAGATTATAAATATAGAAAATTTCGATGTGCAGATGATAGTATAAATGATAACTATTATCAATAAAAATCTTTATAATTGGATTTATAGTCTGTAATAATAGCCTAAAAAAGCCCCTATCAAACTGATAAAGGCTTTCTATGACACTAGACTGGTAGCAAAGGTCTCATTTAATAGTCTTTGCCAAGGTTTTTAGCGACTGTAAAGTTTGCTGATAGTGGCTATCGTCAATGTCAGCTGAACTTAAACGCCCGTAACGTAACCGGCGATAGTCTTGTTTGACGGTCTCTAAAGCCGCTCTACTTTGCTCACCCTCTACCTGATGTTGTACGCGTTCAAGCCAACCGAGCAAACCTTCTTGCTCATTATAACCTAGGGCCTGATCACGGTGACTGAGTCGTTTAGACAATTGCACGAGCGGCAAATCCACCGGATGCCAACGACGGCGACGACGCCACCAAAATAGCAGTCCGATAATAGCCAATAGACTGACACCGAGCGCAGCCATCCAAATGATTTGCTGCACAATAGAAGTGATTTTAAACCATTTAAATAAGCCCTTAGCCTGCTTATCTTGGTCATAGCCGACGACGTCTTTTTGCCAATAGTAGCTGGCTTGGTCAGATAAACGGCGCAGCGACTGCAGCATACGAAACTGCTGATAACTCATTTGCGCTGAAGCTCCCGAGCCAAATAGTGCTGCACCTTGATTCTGCGTTAACGCTTCCATACCTTGCTCAACCCGCTCTGGAGCAACAAAAGCCGTAGGGTCTACTCGTACCCAACCTTGCCCCTCTAGCCAGACCTCGCTCCAAGCATGCGCATCCAATTGGCGCACTTCCCAAACCTCGCCATTGCGCGACTGCTCACCGCCTTGATATCCAGCGACCACCCGCGCGGGAATTCCGGCTGCCCGCATCAAAAAGGTGAAACTGGAAGAATAATGCTCACAGAATCCTGCTTTGGTCTCAAAGAGAAAGCTGTCAATCCGATCTTTAGGCAATGGCGGCGGCGATAAGGTATAGCGAAACTCAGTCTGGCTAATCCAAGTCTGAATCGCGGCAATATAACGCTGCGGATCATTGCCAGATTGCGCGAATAACTGCTGAGCTAGGGCTCGTGTTTGCTCGTTGCCCTGACGTGGCAAGGTTAAATTGATCTGGCGCTCTTGTGGGTTCAGTACAGTATCTATACGCATAGGCGTAAGGCGCAGGGCTTCATAGCGTAACTGCTGGGTGACAGGCTGACGGCGCACTAAGGTAAATTGTGGCGTGATGCCGATATCAGCGGCTTGGGTTAACGGGTAATCGAGTCCGTATAACCAACTCTGCTGAGTAGGCTCTAGGATGATGCGATAAGGGGCGACTTGTTGTCTTTGTGCTGCCGGTACAGTGGTTATAGCCTCCTGTAACCAACTGGGTAGACCACGCTCGGGCCAGATGGCTTGCGCATTAGCGTTGCGAGTCCAGGTTACCCCATCAAAATCACTAAAGACTAGGCCGCGCCAGTATAGCTCGCTCTGTGGTGGCGGCGCACTTGGAAATTCGACCCGAAATGCCAACTCAGTAGACTGACTTAGATTCGCAAAATCACCGGGCGACATACTGTCGGATACCCCAGTCGTGGCTCGCTGCCCAGACAGCTGCACCGACCATAATGGCGGTAAGCGGGGAAAGAATAAAAACAATACGATTAATAGAGGAATGGCCGCGCCACCGAGCAACCCGAGCGTGCGCAGTCTACCCTCACCGCTGTCATTATCCGTATCATTCATAGCGATAAAGGCAAATAAGACTACTAGCGCCCCGAGCGCCACAATCAGTGTAGTCCCCAGTCCCTGATCCATGAGAAATAAGGCAGCTAAGACAAATAGCGATAAGTTTAAAACGACAAAAGCATCACGGCGTTGGTAGAGCTCCCAGAGTTTGCTCACTAGGCAGAGTAATAAAAAAGCTATCCCTATATCCAAACCAAAAGCGGTCTGGTAGGTCAGCCATAACCCGGCTATTCCCGCTAAAAACCCAACCATCTGTACGCCTTGATAGAGGCGTTTTAAAGATTTGATGCTGCTAAAGCGGGCTTTAATACTAGGCAGTTGCGCACCAATCGTCACTAGCGCAAAGCCAATAAGCCAACTGGGCAAATGGGTTAGATGTGGGAGGATTACCAACAGTTGCGCCAATAGTATCCAGTGATAAGCCGGTAGCCCCAGCAAGGTTTTAAAGCGGCCGATTGTGAGACCAGCCGCCTGATTGGCAGAGCGGATATCGTATAAGGTACGTCTACCACTCGCTAAAGCCACAAAATCTGTAGGAGTAGCCACAGGATTTACTGCCGACGTCAAAGTAGTGATTGGCTTGTCACCTAACTCTTTATCTTTGCTAAAAAAGGCTAAAGGCTTTCTCATTTAATGTGCCTCATTTAAGGAGCCGCAACTAGAGTACTTATTCACTTAAGCTATTTATTTACTTAAGCTACTTGTTAATAAGCTATCTATTAATAAGCAGCTTATTGATTAAGGCACTTTTGCTATACGTAGCAGCGAAGCCTGAATAAAGGCATGACCTTGACCAAACTCACCCTTCTCATCATTTGGTAGCACCAGTTGCAAGGCTTTATCGGTAGCCAAGGTATTTTGTAACGCAAACACCAATTGCGCCAGTTTCTGCTCGTGCTGCGCTGCAGGCATATCGGCATAATCAAGCCGTAACTCATGCCCTACTGGGTCAGAGAAGTGTTTGCTAAGCATACCTTGCCCTCGTGCCACATGCGCCCAAGATACTCTAGCTAGCGACTCCCCTTCTACATAGTCATCGAGTTGGTCAAAGTCATCCTGACCTTGAGTGGTGAAGAGACTATGAGCGGCGGTCATCTCACTGGCACTCACATAGCTGTCTTGCCAGTCAAAGGCTAGTGGCGCAGGATAAAACCAAGCTGGTGTCGCAAAATAAACATAGGACCAAGCGCGCATAATACCGAGGGGGTAAACAGTACTAATAATTAAGCGCGGTAAGATTAATTCACCGCGCTGCTCGCTAAGGATAGGTAACCTAATAATGTGCTCGCCAGCGACTTTAGTGAGTCTAACTTTATTTTCTGCAGGCTGCTGATGTGGGGCTTGGCCTTTATTATCGAAGCGAAAGCTTAGTTGACGCCGCGGTTTACCACTATGACTAATAATTTTAATAGTTGCCCAAGCCGGTTGACCCACTTCCGCCATCGTCACCTCAAGCAACTCTACTTTTAGCCCCATTACATGGGCAAAAGTCAGATGAAAGCTAATGACCCAAACGCTAGCTAAATAAAAACATAACCCTAGCACTAAGTTATTAGCGTAATTGATTCCTGCGACAAAAGTAATGAGCATCAATAAGGCAAACAGTGCGCCTTCACGGCTAAAGAAGATATAGACATTACGGAGATTAAGTTGCGCACTATCGGCTCTCGGCGCTCGTTTGGCAAACCACCGTTCCAGTCTGGCGGGTTTAGCTCTCTTACTGTGCTTAACGGCTGCCATAGCCTTAAGCCATTACTGGCACATCGGCCAAAATACGCTGAGCGATCGTGGACTGATGGGCACCATTAGTATGATTAAAAGGCACAAATCGCTGCCCTAAACGGTGATCTGCTATCGCCGCAAACACAGCTTGGATATCCTCTGGTGTGACTTCATCGTGACCACTAACAAAAGCGTGGGCTTGAGCGGCGCGTTGTAATGACAATACCCCTCGTGGTGATAAACCATGATAATCTTGACTACTACGGCTTTTGGCAACTAGGCGCTGCAAATAATCCAGCACCACATCTGCCACATAGACTTCCCTCACACTAGCTTGCGCCGCGTTTAGTTCTGCAGTCGTCATAATCGCAGTAAGGTTGGCCAACAGTCCGCGGCGGTCTTCCCCTTTTAACAAGGCACGCTCAGCTGCAGCGGAAGGATAGCCTAGCGATAAGCACATTAAAAAACGATCCAGTTGTGATTCTGGTAAGGGATAAACCCCCGCTTGTTGCGCAGGGTTTTGGGTCGCAATAACTAGAAAGGGGGCTGGTAAGGCATAAGTTTGGCTATTTTGGGTGACTTGACGCTCTTCCATAGCTTCAAGCAAGGCACTCTGAGTCTTTGGGCTAGAGCGGTTGATCTCATCCGCCAATAAAAATTGAGTGAAAATAGGCCCTTTGCGAAACTCAAAGTCTTGCGCAGTTTGATTATAAATACTCATACCCAAAATATCAGCCGGCAGCATATCATTGGTAAACTGCACGCGGTTAAAATCAAGCCCTAAAGATTTAGCCAGAGCGTGCGCTAAGGTAGTCTTACCCATGCCTGGTAAATCCTGCAGCAATAGATGCCCATCGGCTAGCACGCAAACTAACGCTAATTTAACCACTTGCGCTTTATCGAGCACGATATGATTAAGCTGCGCCAACAATTGTGACAGCTTGTTGCTAAGCACTTGGCTATTAAAGGCTAGGGAATCGTTGGCAGACAACGGGTCTGTGGAGGCATTGTGCAACGGGGACTTAGTGGCGGAAGCAGAGCGATGCTGAGACAGTGACATAGTATCTTCTATAAAAACGATGAGTTAAACAGCTGCCTCGCTGATGCTAGGGGGCTTACTCAGTAGGCGGTGCGTCAGGGTTGACCACCTCAGCAGGGACTGGAGCGCGCAAGGTAGATAGGTAGGCAATAATATCGGTACGCTCGGTCGCATTGGGCATCGGATCAGAGAGCATTTTGGAGTCAGGCAACACCTTTACTGGGTCAGCAATATAAGTGTCTAAAGTTTCTGCATCCCAAGTCCACCCTGTCTCTTGCAAAGACTGGCTGTAGTTATAATCTTCAAGCTCAGCGGCTGGAGCACCATAGACATTAAGCAGTTGCGGGCCTTTTTTATTGAGACCTGGCGTCAATTGATGACATTGGGTACAGGCATCTTTGTATAACAGCTTGCCCTTTACCGCATCACCTGCCGTATATTCAGGCAGCGTGACCTCTGCACGATAGTCCGGTGGCGTCTTTTCACAGGCGGTTAAAGCTAGCGTTAGCACCATAACTAGACTAGTGACTAAAGTGGAGGGAGCAAACTGAGTAATAGGCTTTAACCTTTCTATAAGGTTTTTGCTAACTATAATATTTTTTAATACTAGTAAATTAGCCTGTTTATAACGGTCATATTCACTCGAACTGTTCATTACTTTTTTCACTACGATATGACCTTTTTTCATTACTAAACTAGGAGCTAGTAACCACTAAAATAAATTATTGACCAGTTACTGAGCCACGCTAGTCATCGAACGGTTATGACTACCCTTCTTGAGGCAGTACCATAGTCTTGGCGGGAACCTGTAAATAATAGCCTTGCAAGTAGCGAGCACCCACACTCCAAGCTATTGACATAGTGGCGGCATCTTCAATAAAAGGCATCAATAAACTGCAGCCAAGCTCGTTGGCTTTAGCGACTAAAACCTTAACAGCATCAACACCACCATCACGCTCTAAATCATCGACATAACTCTTTGCTAAACGCACCATATCTGGTTTGACGAAATCTACCGTTTCTAAAGATTTACTGGTCATACCAAAATTATGCACACAAACGCCGCAATTGACTTTACGCAGCGCCAGTACTTGCTTTTTAGCCACTGCCATATAGTCTACGATATCTTGCTCATGGAACTGCACCATTAGCGCATTAGGCTCACCACCAACGGCCTTCTGCAATTGGCTAATCACTGTAGCAAGTCGATTATCCGCAAGTGAAGCACTGGTCAACTGCACCAAAACCCGACTCTTAGGATATTTCTTCCGCACCGTACTCAACTGCTTACAGGCGTTAATCAAGACCCAACGGTCTATTTTCTCTAGTAAATCATGGTTTTTAGCGACTGCCATAAACTGACTGGGCAGCATTTGTGTGCCATCGGCTAAGTTTAAGCGCAGATAAACTTCAAAGAAGTCACTGCGATCTGTCTCAACATCGTAGACGGGTTGATACAGCAGTTCAAAGCGGTTCTGGCTAATAGCACTGACTAAGTATTCTGCGAGAGCCTTATCATCACTATTGGCATATTGACCCGGATCATAAAAATGCACCCCATTACCCACATTTTGGGTCTCTAGAAGCACTTGATCGACAGCATCGATAGCCCGTTCTATTACGACATCTTTAGCCGGACTGCTCTTGTCTAACAAGACAATGCCCATACTCACTGTGGTGGTAATACTGCGCTTGCCGACTTCAATCAGCATGTCGGCAACGAGCTGTCGAGCCTCTTCAGCCCGTTGTTTAAGCGCTTCTGCAGGCAGTCCTTGCAGCAATACGGTAAATGTAGTGTCACTAAAACGACTGACATAGCCATCAGCAAAGTACTGTTCAAGCTTATTAGCGACTTGCATAACGGTGGCATCCACCCCTTGCAAGCCTGAACTCGAATGGACATTACCCATATTGTCTAAGCGCACATATAACAGGGCTGCCAACTCATCCTTGCTGGTGGCCTGTTCGTGTATCTCCGCAAACTTGGCTTCGAATCCACGTCTATTTTCTAAGCCTGTCAGAGTATCTTTACGCTGCGCTTCAGCCAGCTGTTTTTCCAACTCATCCGCATTATTACGCTGAATAATAATTTGCGTGACGGGCTCACCTTCAAAAGTCGCAGCCGCGAGTTGTAATTTTGCTTCAAAGGTACTGCCGTCTCTACGGCGACTTTCAAACTCAAACTCAACTTGATCGCGATTGCCTTTATCAAAGCGGCGTAAGAATTTCTTAAAAGCTTGTACGTTATCGCCGCCAGCAATCAAATCAATGACAGGCACACCGATGATTTGCTCTGGAGTTTCGTAACCGAACAGTTCTTGATATGGGGTATTAGAATAAATGTGAATGCCTTCATCAATATAAGCAACGGCACTTTTAGAATTTTTGATGAGAATATTGGCGCGCTGTTCCGCTTCTGTCAAGATATGGCGGACTTTGGCAAATTGACGACGAGTTTTTAAGTTTTCGTATTGTAGGCAAATAGCAATGATAACGCGGGTTTCTTGCTCAGGCATCAAAGCCTTGACCATATTACCATCAATAATGGCAGGCATACCTTCGCTATTACGACCCGTTTCCGCCATCTCATTGCTCATGAGACAAATCATAGGCAGGTCGATATTTAAGTCTTGCACTATACCTACGACATCCGTAAAGGACATGTCGTAAGCTTGGCCAAATACCATGACATCCCATTGACTGCGCAGCGTCTTTAATAGCTCCGCCTCATCATCTAAGAAGCCTAGATTCACTTCGCTATAATAATGAGACAACAGGCTCACTAGGCGTTCTGCATAGCGTTGATCATCATCAATAACCAGTAAGTTTAGTGTGCTTTCCATTGCCATAGCTTGCCTTAATTAACGGTCTGATTTTAGATAGGAGTTACTCTAATCTTAGATAATAGCTGCTCTGATTTTAGCGAGCAGTTACTTGAATAGCTTAAGCTATAAACTTAACGCTTTCTGGACCACCTTATCTTGCCTAGCGAAAGTGGTCGTTTCTACATATCGATCTCGGATATCGGCGGGGACAATAACGACTTAACAAGCACCTTAACTCAGTGAGCTATAGCCAGCATATCATATCACTAAACCCCTATTTACAGGAGGTTATAAAGATAAATTATTTATATAAAATAATAACTTAGGATACTGTATAGCGTTATGCTAGCTACTTTGAGAATTCTATTATAAAACTCCGACCAAGATAAAGCTACCAACTTACCGATATGGGGCGTCTATATAAATCATTGGTCATACTGAAGTAACTATAACTTTTTCAAGCCATAATCTTAAACGCTTTAGTCCCATAAACTCTATTTGCTATCGTAAAAAATCATTACTATAAATAGATGATTTATTAGTGTCCATACCTAACTGCTTTAGAGCTAACTGGCCAATTTTGCAATTTCATACTGATCAATATCATCGGTATTCAATATGTTGGTTCGCAAGCTTAGCCGAGTTTGTTTGTCTTGAATACGCAACACGACACGGTCACCTTCTTTGAAGTGATAGCGCGGCATCATTAGGCTGGATTTGGTATTTAAGTCGGCATTGCCCGCGATTAATAAAGCTGCGACAAAATCTTGGCTGCGACCATCATTATTATCTAGGCGAATACCGCAAGCGGTTACTGAACGGCCTAGCAGCTGCGCTCCCACTTCAATTTGTTCATCAGCCGCTTCAATCCAGCGCACTAGACCTACTTCCCACTTTTTACTGTTCTTTTCTAAATCATTATGGATGGCAAACAGACTCATCACTTGCAATACCGGTGGCGCAAACTCACTAGTCGCCATCACACGATTGCCGGTATCGAGGGAGTCTAATAACCAACTGCCACTAGGGTCATTAGGTATGGTAAGCATAGGACGTGGCGCTTCTGCCGGCGCCTCTTCCATGGGGATTTCGCTGAGCATGTTGAGCACATCTGTTGTCCGGAAGCGATAGCCCCCCAAGCTTTGATCTAGCAGCTTGACACGAATCATAACATCTTCGGTACCGCGTCTAGGTCGCGTAGTATATTTTGGCAAATACATTTCTGGCAGGTTTTTTTGCTGGATAAGGTTGCCTAGCGACGTTTTACCTGCAATATGATAATGAATACGATTGAATTCAGTGATTAAGGTCGCTTTATGATTCACAGTTTTGCGAGCAGTAGCCCGGCGCTGCGGCTTAAGATATTGATGCTCTAAAGTGACTACGGTTTGCTCCATAAGACGTTGCTCATAGCTGTCTATGACCTTACCGCCTTGTCTAGGATTCTGCAGATAAGCTAAAAGCGGCGGCAGCTCAATAAATAAACATGTATTTTCATCGTCATAAGGGTTAATAGGTGTATTAGGAGTCAAATACTCAGGCCCTTTATCCCCTTGCAAATTAATAAATAAACGAGTTTTTGACTCGGGTAATAAAGTAATCTTTAAGTAACTCGCCCACTTTGGCAATAATCGATGAATACCAGTGATATCTTGGCGACGATAAGTCGTTAAATTAAGCAAATTAAACAAACACACCTGCGTATAGAGCTGATGAATAGTGCTCGAACTATTCACGATGGGATGACGACTAATATCCACTTTAACCACGTCTTCATTCACCGCTAATAAATACAGTCTATTAAGCTGCTGCCAAAGTATCGGCGGCAATCTCTGATAAGCGACGGCAAATTCAAGCAATAGCTTTTGATAGCAAAGAATAGTCCAATAAATGGCAACCGCTAAGTTATTACTATTGGGCGATGTTCTAGCAATGGGCAGCAGCCGTGCCCAACTCACTGCCTCAGCTGAGCTTGGTGGCAAGCGTTTGGCTAATAACCGTTCAATCAACCCATTAAATACTAGAATACTCATATAATAGAGCGACTTTACCCGCTCTACAGCCGCTTGATGCTCTAGAGTTAGCGCGCCTGCTTCATACTTATAGCTGTTGCGCATCTGCGCAATCAGCCGTTCTGTCGCTTTAAACACTGGCAGCATAATTTTTAGCAATTGCTCCTCTGGAATCTGTACTAGAATCAGCTCACTAAGTGTTTTTTCTAGCTGAGCACACTGCTCGGCTTCAGGTTTTGTAGCGACATTAATAACCCACTGCTCAGCATTGACGCCAAGAGGACCAATATGACTAAAGGTTATCTCTTGCGGCTCAGGGGTAGCGGTTAAATATTCAATAAAAGTTGATTGATCAATCATAAAAATCTCTTAGCGTATATAACTAAGCGGAAGGAGAAGGAAAGGTTAACTTAGGATTTTTATGAACTATTAATAAGGAACGTTTTGGGGTCCCTTATCAATATCGAAAAATCCTTTTTTTAGTTGGATAAAAAATTTCTTGAGTTTATTACTAATTAATAGCTATTTAAATGACTGCAAATATAAGAGAGTCATAGAATAATTTACGTTTTTATAGATTATACTGGCAAGTTTATAGATTTTTGTAAATATTTATTGGCGTCTTAAAAGGCCGATCAGGCAATTCTCGCACTAGTTTTGGCACCAGATAACCGGGTAACTTCGCCAACATTTGCCAATATAACGCTATAGCCTGTTGCTCTGGACAATCAAAATGTGCAGCACCCGCTACCTTATCTAAAACGTGCAGATAATAGGGCAACACTCCTGCTGCAAATAACCGCTGACTTAACTCAATTTGAGTCGCTAGGGTGGCATTGATACCTGCCAACAGCACCGTTTGATTCAACAAAGTCACGCCTGCCTCTTTTAACGCCCGCAAATAGCGCGCCGTATGCGCATCGATTTCATTAGCATGATTACAGTGAATCACCATGACAATCTGGCAGCGACTGGCCTGTAAACGGGCTAGCAAGGCCTCATCAATACGCTCGGGAATCACTAAGGGCAACCGCGTATGCAAGCGTATAGTGGTCAATTGCTCAATAGCTTCCAGGCAGTCTAACCAAGCAAACAGGCGGCGATTGCTAATGCTAAGCGGATCACCGCCACTTAAAATCACTTCATTGACGTCAGGGCAATGCGCCACGTAATCTACGATCGCCTCCTGCTCTTTGCTAGTGGGCAAATTCGCCCCATAGTCAAAGTGTTGCCGAAAACAATAGCGACAATGGATCGCACAAGCCCCAGTAATAGTTAATAAAACTCGCGACTCATATTTATGTAACAGCCCTTTGATAGGGTTATGCTCATTTTCGTTGAGCGGGTCTTGAATATAGCCACTTACTGGAATCTGCTCTTGCATAGTAGGCAGGACTTGCAACAATAAAGGGTCGTCCGCCTCGCCCACCTGCATCTTACTGACAAAGCCTCTTGGGACTCTTAAGCCAAAGTTATCCGGGACAATTACTCCAAGCTGGCTACGGTCAAGCTGGACTAAGCTTAATAGCTCATCAACTGAGGTAATCGCTTGCGATAAATGCGTTTGCCAGTTTGTTTGTGTGATTAAATGGTTTATCATGGCAGCCTAAATGTGTTTAGATGTCGCCATTATATAGGCCATACCAGCCAATTCCAATGTAGGCTCTGCGCATCCTAATGCTAGCTAATCTTTTTTATAGAGATTATGATAATCTCTAGCAAAATTGGCTTAGCTCAGCCTCTTGTTATCACTATTGAATCATTATCTAATCAATACTGAGTCCTTATTGAGTTACTGCCCAGGATGCGGCCGCTAAAGCTATGATGCAGCAATAGTTATTACACTGCAACATTCCCCCGCTGTAAGGCCACATTAGATTGACGAGTTGCATATTAATTGATAATTAGGAGTTAAAAGTGGCAAGTTTTTCTACCAATGAATTTAAAGCCGGCATGAAAGTCATGTTAGATGGCAATCCCTGCGCTATTC
>Ga0208015_1000856_pt1 | contig 12662 bp, 24 predicted proteins | sample 26BtaG_FD_184101 | JGI IMG/M metagenome (GOLD analysis project Ga0208015, IMG submission 184101) | Marine viral communities from Cariaco Basin, Caribbean Sea - 26B_WHOI_OMZ_CsCl (SPAdes) (version 2) | ecosystem: Environmental > Aquatic > Marine > Oceanic | place: Caribbean Sea: Cariaco Basin...
AATTTGTGACAAATGCGGAAAAAAGGAAAATAAAGCTTGTAAAGAAAATAACTATATTGGGATGCATTGGCTTTGTCCAGATGAATGCTGGATTTGTCAAATTTGCCTAAATACAGAAGTTAAAAAAATTATCACAGCTGTAAGATGAGAACTGCAGAAGAAATTAGGGATATGTTAAAACTTATACCTACAAACTTTGAAATAGATTTAAAAGACTTAGAGGAAATTTTTAAAGATGAAACAGAAAATACACCTTGATGACTGGCAAAAAGAAGTATTAGAAACTAAAGGAAATATGTGCATTTGCTCACCAAGACAAATGGGAAAATCTACAGTTATATCTCAAGATGCAGGTGAGTACGCACTAAATAACTATGACAAATCAATCATGATAATTGCTTCTGTAGAAAGGCAAGCTTTACTACTTTTTGAAAAAGTCCTAAGCTACATTTATTCCACAGACAAGTCCAAAATTAAAAAAGGTAAGGATAGACCTACCAAACATGAATTAAAGCTCACAAATGGCTCTATAATCCGCTGTCTACCTACTGGAGAAAGTGGCTATGGTATAAGAGGCTTCACAATTGACCGTTTATATGCAGATGAAGCAGCTTTTATAAAAGAGGACGTATGGGCAGCTGTAACTCCTATGTTAGCTACTACAGGAGGAGATATAGTTCTATTATCAACACCATTCGGTATGGAGAATTATTTTTACAGGGCATTTCATAGTGATAATTTTACCTCAATTCATGTAAATCCAGACAAAGTAATACAAGGAAGACCTGAACCTCAAAGAACAAATATGTTAAAATTTAGAAAAGAAGAAGAACAAAGAATGACTAAACTTCAATTTCAACAAGAACACTTAGGCCTCTTTGTTGGAGGTATTGAAAGATTTATCTCAGATGAACTTATTGATGCTTGCTGTGTTTTGGAGAGTCACACTCCAAGAGGTGATAAATATCAAGGTATTGACATCGCCCGTATGGGTGGTGATGAATGTCCAATGGTTTCTTTAGATAGAGTTAATAGAGTCATGCTCTATCAATTTGACCTTACCATCCCGGATCCTCAACCTCTAACAGACACAGCAAGACTTATTATAAGAATAGACAAATCAATGAACCACAAAAAAATATATATGGATGATGGGGGCTTAGGTGTTGGAGTATTTGACATCTTAAAAGAAGACCCTCAAACTAAAAGAAAGGTCATAGGACTTAATAATGCATCAAGAGAAATTGAGAGAACTATAAATCGGGGAAAAACTAAGATTAGAAAGAAAACTCTATTGGGTGAAGATATGGCTATTAACTTAAAAATGCTCATGGAGAGAGGTAAAATAAAACTCATAGATGACCCAAGAATTAGACACTCTCTTCGGACAATGCAATGTGACTATTCAGAAGGAAAGTTAAAAATATATGGAAATTATAATCATATCTTTGAAGCAATTAAAAGAGCTGCATGGTGCATAAAAGACAAAACTTTAAATATTTACATTTATTGAAGAAAACATGGAAATTGAAAAATTAGTTGAAGAACTTCTAAAAATAAAAGAAAAATACCCTAACTTATCAAATATAGAAATAACGAAATTAATGGAATTAAAAATAGCTATGGAAGCAAACTCAAGGAACAATGGCTGACACAGGGATATTCGCAACAACTGCAGAAGTTCAAAGAAAAGCAGGAGCCAATGCAAACTCAACAGCAGCTGCAGAAGCTTATATCAATGACTTCATGACTCAAGCAGAAAGTCTTATAAATGTAATGACAAAATATAATTGGAGTGATGCTTACTCTGGTTTAAATGCAGATGTTAAAGCCATTTTAAAAGAAGTAGCTTCTAATATTGCAGCTACCTATATTATCCAATACGATATGGGGGGCTTTAATTCTCTTAGAGAAGCTGAAGCAATGCTTGATGTCCTTAATAATGCTATAAACAGGGGGCTTTCTGTGCTAAGAGACATAGCAAAGAGAGATTTTACACAAAATGCATGATTTTCAAAAATTCCCTGAACTTACTAACTCTCAAATGGCATTTTATTATTTTGAAAGCCCACACAAGCAAATAATAGAAGGCTTTATGGCTAAAGTCATCAAAGTATCTGATGGAGATACTATAAGAGTTCAAGCAGATTTTAGAGATTTTAACTTCCCAGTAAGATTTGCTTATATAGATGCACCAGAACTTAATGAGGGTGGAAAAGAAAGTAAATCATGGTTAGAAAATCAAATTTTAGGTAAAGAAGTTTATATTAAAGTAAATCCAAATAATAGGGTAGGTAAGTGGGGAAGACTTATTGGAGATGTATTTCACATGGGGGAAAGTATGAGTAGAGCAAGTTTAAGAGAAATGCACTCAGTACCTTTCGGGAGTAGAACATGGTAATTCCAACAACATATAGAAAAGACACAGCCACAACCATAGGCTTTGACTTTAAAGAATTTGCTACTAAAACAGGAGTTATACTATTATCAGGCTTTGCTACTGAAACAAGTGGAGGCTTAGACTATCACTTAACAACAGATGAAACAGTATATTCAAGTAGCATAGAAACTAAAGAAAGTGGGGCAGCAGAAGCCCAAATAGATTTAGATTTTGATGCCCCTGATTTTCAAAAGACAGTAACCATAGAAGGCACTGCAATATGTTCTTTCACTATAAGGTCAGAAGGAGATGCAGGAACAACAGCTTCCACAAATTGTATAACCTATATCAGAAAATGGGATGGAACTACAGAAACAGCAATAGCTTCTGCTACATCACCAAGTGTTATTTCAGGCTCAGGAGCAAGTACTAATGAACTTATGACAATTCCCATTACAATTCCAAGAACAACTTTTAAAAAAGGTGAAACACTAAGAGTATCTATGTTAGTAACAGCTACGAGAACAGGGGGGGGGAATAGTATACATTGTGAAATCGGGCATGACCCAAGAAATAGAGACGGCACTGAAATAGTACCTAGTACAGATGACCCAGATACAATAACTAAATTATTGGTTTATATGCCATTTAACACAGGTTTCTAAAATGGGAGAATATAATTTAGGACAAGCAACAGCAAGTGACTTAGATAGTACATATACTGACTATTCTGTAGATGCTGCTCAAACAGATGGAGCAACAGGAGAAGGTGAGTTTGAATGGACAAATGCTGACTTCAACCAATGGCTAGGATATTATAAAGAAATCCCTGAGTTAAGTGCTGTTATAGATGCTAAAGCTACATGGACAGTAGGTAAAGGTGTTCAAACAGACCCAAATACTCAATTTATTTTAGATACAATAAAAGGATTTGGTAAAGATACTTTTAACACAATATTAGAAAATATGATTAGAACTTATCACATAGGGGGAGATGCATTCTGTGAAAGAATAACAGATAAAGATGGAGAACTTATTAATCTAAAACCACTCGACCCAGGAACAATAAAAATAGTCACAAATGCAGCAGGTAGAATTAAAAGATATGAACAAGAAAGCAAAACTAAATCTCCTAATAAAAAGTGGAAACCTGAAGATATATTTCACTTAGCAAGAAATAGGGTAGCAGATGAAGTACATGGTCAATCTATCACAGAAAAATTAGTAAATATAATCTTAATGAAGAATGAAGCTATGGACGACTGGAAGAGAGTATTACATAGAAATGTAGACCCAGTATGGATATTCCATTTAGACACAGATGATAGTACAAAAATAGCTGCTTTCAAAAATAAGTTTGATGCTTTAAGAGGAGATAAAGAAGGAAACTTATATATCCCTAAAGATGCTGTTATACCTGAATTAGTTTCTACTGCTACAAATGCAGTACTAAGCCCATTAGCATGGATAGAAAGCTTAGATGCTAAATTCTATGAAGCTGCGCAAGTACCTAAAATTATAGTAGGTGGTAGTGGTGGTTTCACAGAAGCAGCTGTTAAGATAGCCTATTTAGCATTTCAGCAAACAATAGAAGAAGAACAGCTTTTTATCGAGGAACAAGTGGGTCTACAACTTGGTTTAGCAATAGAGTTAGAATTTCCAGCATCATTAGAAAATGAGTTACTTTCAGACAATAAAAAAGATGGCGCAGTGAATATAGATCAAAGTGAAACTACTCAAGAGGAGGTACAAGTATAATGACAAAAAAACAAAAATTGGATTGGAAAATTGTGTGTACAGGCTTATTTTGCATAACCGCATTGGAACTAGCAGCTTTGTATCAAGGCATCAATGGGATGATACTAAAAACTGTTTTAGTTATCTTAGCCATAGCTATAGGTGTTACAATTCCAAATCCAATAAAACTAAAATAAGATATAATCTAAAATGCCACCATTAACAAAAAAACAGAAAAGAATACAGGCTAATAGAAAGAAATCTGCAGCTGTGACCCAAAAAATGAAAGATAAAGTTGCAGGTAGTGCCACAAGAAAAGAAGCCGATGAATTAGCAAGAAGCAGGGCAAAGGCAGCAGGACTTATCCCAGAAAAAAGAGGAAGCACAACTGGATTTACAAGAAAACAATTAAGAGATATTGAAGTTAAAGAAACTGCTCAAAAAGGTTTAGATATAAAGAAAGCTAAAATAGATATAAAAAGGCAAGAAGGCCTAGATGCAAATTTAAAAGAAGTAGAAAAAGCAGAAAGACAAGAACAAATAGAAGCTCAATCATCACAGTTATCAGAAGCCCCTTTATCTGGGAGTGTTGTACCTATAACAGGGGGGGATTTAGTGGATGTAGGATTATTAGCTTCTGGCATTGGGGCAGCAGGTTTAGCAGGAAAACAATTAATAAAAGGTATAGGAAAAAAAGCAGGTAAAGAAATAGGAGAAGAATTAGCTGAAAAAGGTCTACAAAAAGAACTACAACATTTATTAGAAACAAACCCACTTAAAGGATTAAGACCTTCAGAATTTGCTGTGAAAAGAGAATTATTAGCTGCTGAATTTAGTGCTAAAACAGGGGGGCAAATAGCAATCAAAGATGCTATAAGAGGTATAAACACTTATACTAAATTAAATAGACCTGCATTTACAAAACTTTTAACAAGTAATGCTTTAAAAAAGGCGTTAGGTGCCTATATATCTTTTGCTGGTGTAGATGTAATTGCTACATGGTACGGTTTAGATAATGTTGCTGATGGTAATAAATTCTCATTTCCAGATGCACAAATAGCATTAGATAATGGATTAAGAACAAGAGAAGATATAAGAGAATTTTTTAAGGAAACAGATGCAAGTTACCAATTAGCATTAGAGCAAATAGAAAGAAGTGCAAGATATAATGTACTAAATTTCCCTGCAAAAAAACTATTTTTAGCAGGAATTAAATTAAAAAAGAAACAATACGATTTAAAAAAAGATAATTTTATATTTGAAAATGGATTATAGTGATTGGATAGCGATATTAGTAGGAATAACCTTAGCATTTATAGCGATGTAAGGAGGTAATTTAAAATGAATGAAGAACAAGAAGCAACACAAACTCAACCAGAAGCTACAGAAACTAATAATACGGAAGGGTCTGAGACCAAAGAAGAACTCTCAGTCCTTGAGAAAGCTAAGAAAGAAAAAGCTGAGCTAAAAGAACAACTTGATAGAAAAGAAAATCTTTTAGATAGGGAAGAGAAAATGCAAGCTGAAAAACTTCTAGACGGCAAAAGCGAAGCAGGTCAACCAGAACAAAAGAAAGAGAAAATGAGTAATGCTAAGTATGCTGATAAAGTAATGTCAAATGAAATCCCAGAAGAATAAAACAACAGAAAAAGCTGTGGGAAACCCAGAGCCTAAAATAGTTATCGGCACTCCTGAACAAGCTGTTTGGAAAAGCACATTAGATGATACTTCTGCTGCTTTAGCTAAAAATAATGTAACTATAAAAATTCAAGAAGCAGTTATTAAAATGGCTAAAGAAGAGTTGAAAGATTTAAATTTAGATTAAAATGCATTTAGACTTTATAGCTGAAGGTTGGAAACCAGACTTAGACCAAATGGAAGAGTGGCTCAATACTAGAACTTTCCCAATGACAGTTAAAAATAAGAAGGGAAAGAAAGAGACTATAAAGGTTCCTGGAGCATTGAGACCAAGAAGAGCTTACACTTATGTCTTCCCAAGGGAAAACTTAGATGTAGTTTTAAATACATTAAGGCTACATGATAGTGTTCATAGGGTAGATGGCAAAGGTACAAGAATTCTAAAGAAGCCCTTAGCTATTATAAGAAAATTTCTAAGGTTAAAAAAGATGCCTAAGCCTGATAAGTCTAAAGGAACATTCCCAATAGTAATGAACAACATAAGATGTATTGGTCTAGGAGTAAGGGATGACATAGATTTCGTAAATGAGCATGGAGTAGAACAAGAAGCTCTTTAAGCGAAACATTTATATACTTTATTTTTATTTAATTTTACATGGCAAATGAAGCACAGTTAAGAACAAGACTTTCTACACCTGTTAATTTTGATTGCGTAGATGGTCTTGGAATGGAAAAAGGTACTATTGTCTGTCTTTCTGGGCCTAGAGAAGTTAAAGCTACTTCTGCAGATAATGATATTGCTATAGGAATTACAACTAGAGAGAAAATTGCGAGTGATGGTAGAACTACAGTACCTGTGGACTTATATGGTATCTATGATTGTTATGTAGATGCTGCAGTACCTGCTATTACCCTAGGTGCACAAGTTACTATTTCTGCTGCAAATACAGTTAAACTATATACAACACTTGACGATGAGAAAGGCTATGTATTAGGTAGAGCATTAGAAGCATGGGCTGCTGATGGAACACGAATACAAGTGTTAGTAGGTGGTCAATAATGGCAGATACAAGAGGAATGCAAGACCTATTTGGCTTAGATATAGATAGATTAGCTAAAGGATTTGGAGAACAAATGTATACTTTTATGAAAGAGTGTACAGTTAGAAAAATGAAGGGTGATAGTGTAAGATGGTTCCAAAAGACAGCAGGAACAATGAGTGCTACAACTCCATCTAAGACTTCAAATGTAAGTGCAGGAGCAAGACCTGAAACATTAGAACAATCATGGACAAGAAATACTTCTTATAAACAAATCTTCTTTGTAGAAGGCTTTTTAGATGATGAAGATGTAACTGATGCTGAAATTGATATTTTAGGTACAAGTGTGAGGGACTTAACAGAAGTTATACACAGAGATAGAGATGCACACATATGGGATATTATGAGTGAAGGACAATCTCCAAGCGAAATTCAAACATTCGCTACTACAGCACAAGGTGGTGACCAATGGGATGCAGCAGCTTATGCAGCTGATATTATAAAAGACTTACAACATGCTAAAAAATTAATCCAAGATGAAGGGTATAATCCAGAAGGAGCTACCTTATTACTAGACACTTTAGGATATAAGAGTTTAGTAACATGGTTAATCTCAGGTAAAGGCTCATCTATACCTGGCTTTTCAAGTGAAAAGATTAAATCTGGTATTGTTATGCAATTATTAAATTTAAATATAAAGGTAAGTTTGAATGTTACAACTGACTATGCTTTAATTATAGTACCTAAAAGAGCTGTAACTTATAGTGAAAGTAAAGGTATTACAGCAACATCTACACCAGATAGCCAAATAGGAAGAAACATTAGAGTTAAGGCATCAGGTATAGCATATAGAACAGACCCTAAAGCTATAGTACTTATCACAGATATTAACACTTAAAAATGACAAAAGAAAATCAATTTAAATTATATAAGCATTTCCTTAATTTAGCAGGAGACCCAAAACCTAAATTAGCAGCAGGTGAAGTAAGAGTACCTGGAGGTGTAGATAAAGATTTCATAGTTAAACAAGCTAAAGAACAAATTAAAGCAATATTAAAAGTATACCCTGAATTTGCTCAACCAGAACCAAAAGAAACTAAATCTAAAGGAAAGAAATAATGAGCGGTCATAATGAAAAGCTTACTTCTACACAAGTTGTTCTTTTAAGAGACCAAGCTGGTAAAGCATTTCTTGCAGGAGAAAAGGGAATGGTTATATTATCAGGTACTAAATTATATTTAAATGATGGTACTTCTTGGAAACTAATTACTTCTGCATAAATTTTTAAAGTCTATTTCTATATTATTTTTATGGCAACATATACAGCTACAAAAGTTAGTTCAGGAACAGTAAGAGAAGGTCCTGGAACAGCAGGTACAAGAGTTATAGCTAAAAGATACCCTGTTGAAGAAGGCTTAGAAGCTGGGGTAACTAAACAAACTCCTCCACCATATTTAGAGGAGAAAGGTTTCTAATGGGTGGTCCAGGTAGTGGGAGAAAGCCAAATCCCATGAATGTATTCTTTCCTAAGGAAAAAGCCCATAGAATAGTACCAACAGCAAAGCAAGGAAGTGAAGATTTAGTTCTACCAAATTATTCAGGAACTAAAAGAAGTCTAAAAGAAGGTCATCAAAGCATAGCTTTAGAAGGTAGTGTAATATTCAGCGACGGTAAAAACATTGCTGAGGACAACTCAAACTTCTTCTGGGATGATACTAATAACAGGTTGGGTATTGGGACCAGTAGTCCTGGAGGGAAATTACATATTCAAGATGGTTCTGCTGGAACAATAACAGATGAAACATGGGCAGATGATTTAATAGTTGAAAATAGTGGTTCAGGAGGAATTTCTATACAGACTCCTGATGCAAATGCTGGGAGAATACTTTTTCAAAGCGCAAGTCAAGATACAGTTGCCCGTATTGACGCTTTCTATAATTCAGGTTCAGAATATATGTCTTTTGAAGTTGCTGATAGTGAAGCAATAAGGATTATTGATGGTGGAAATGTAGGAATTGGAACAACAGCTCCTGATGGAATATTACATACAGCAAAAGCTAGTGCTTCTACAAATCAATATTTTGATACTTATAGTACAAACACAGGACATCAACCAATGATATATCTAAGAAAATCTGCTGGTACAACCATAGGCACTCCTGCCCAAACAGCTGTAGGAGAAGAAATCGGACGTATTGATTTTCAAGGTGTTAATACTGGTGGAAATTTTGATCAAGGTGTAAGAATGTATGCTAAACAAGACGGAGCATCAACTGCAAGCACTGTCCCTGCTAGTTTTTTTATTGAAACATATGGGGCATCTTTAAATTCTAATCAATTTGTTTTAAATGGAACATCTGGAAATGTAGGAATTGGGACAAATAATCCGGGGAGTAGATTAACAGTGGCAAAAGTAGCTCAAACAAATGAAGTTAATTTATCAGATACTCTTTTTGTTAATTCAACTTCTGGGAGAGTCGGAATAGGAACAAGTAGTCCAAGTAGGAAATTAGAGGTTTTAGATGAAACTACTTCTTCAGTAATAAGTGTAAAATCTACAGCAAGTCATTCTTTTATCCAATTAAATAGGAATCAAACTTCTGATGATAGTTATATTAATTTTATGACTGATGATGTTGGTGATTGGATTATAGGAACTGGAAGACAAGGAACTGCCAGTAATTTATCATTTCAATATTATGATGGTTCTTGGAATACTGCTATGTTTATGGATAAAACAGGAAATGTAGGTATTGGAACAACAAGTCCAAATGCAAAACTGCAAGTTGTGGGAGATTCACATTTTGGTGAAGATACAACAAACTATGCAGAGTTTGAAAGTGATGGCTTCTTACAATTTCATGGAACTTCAACAGCATGGGATGACCAACAAATTAACTTAGGAAACGTGAGATTTGGTGCTTCTGCTCCAACATGGACAGCTTACAAGGGAAGTGAAATTTTAGAATTTAATAAAGCACAAGATAATAAAATATTTTTCACAGTTCAATTAAGTCATAAATATAAATTAGGCACTAATCTACATTTCCATGTTCACATGAGCCCCGAAGATGATGTAGTGCAAGGCGTATGTAGATGGATATTAACATATTCGTGGGCAGATATTAATAGTGATTTTCCTGCTGAAACCACAACAACAACAGACCAAACAGTAACTGCTAATACAGCAGATAAGCATACTTATTTCGAAATAGATGGAGCTGTAAGTTCTGCAAGTGGTGAAAGTGGGGTTAGTGGGATATTATTGTGCTCTCTAACACGTGAAGGAACACATGCTAATGATACTCTCGATAGTGATGTATTCTTACACCAAGCTGATTTCCACATGGAAGTAGATACAATAGGATCTGATGCTGAGGGAACTAAGTAGTAGTTACAAAGGTTTATAAAGGTTAGTTACTAAGTAAGTGTATGAAAACATTAAACTTAAACTTCGACGAGAAAACATTTAAGAAGTTACAAAATGCCAAAGAAGCTGTTAAAGTTTTAGGACTTATTAACACTTGGGAAGAGTATATTCTTAAAATGTGTAAGATCAAATAAAATGGAATTAATATACACCACCGAAGAAGTTCTACTAGGAATATTCTATTGTAATGTGTGCATTGTTGCTTTAGCTATTGCAGGAATTATAACTAAATGGTATCAGCTGTGGAGGGGAAAATATGAGTTTAAGTGATAAGAGATTTAAAATACATAATTTTCCAAAAAGAGAAACTTATAATTATACTGAAACAGACGTCAAAGAATTTATTAAGAAGTTGAAGAAATTAACTGAAGGAACTTTAATTCATTCACTTAGATGTGAAGAAATTGACAAACTAGCAGGAGATGATTTAACAGTTGAAAAGAATTGTGCGAATAAAAGAGGTATGATAGATTGGAATATGATGTGGAAAGTGATAATATCTTTAGCAGTTATGTTATTAATGTTGGGGGCTTTTAAATGAAAGGATTAGAGATAAATAAACTTGCAATGGGTATAAGAATGGCTATAATAGATGATTTAATTAATGACTTGCAACATCTTAAACTAGAAGTTAAAAGAGTTAATACTGAAAAGTTAAGAGAAAGATTGGAGAGTATTTTCGAATGAAGTCGGATAATAAATGCAAGCAGGAGATAAAAAAATGAGAACAACAGATGATATAGATGAATATGAACAAGACATGACAACCGACAAGGATAGTGAAAACATAGAGCTGAAAGGAGGTAGAGCGAGCAAAATGAAAGAATTAGATTTGGTTAATAAAGAAATTGAAAAATTTTTAAGGGAAAATGAAAACTATTGGGGTAGTTATAATTTATTAACTAATTTTTTATTAAAACTGATTTTGGTCGAGATAAAAAAGAAAAAATGAAGTTGAAGATTAAAGATTTTGAAGACAAGGAAACTAAAGCTGAAAAGCCTTATACAAGATTTAAAACTAATGAAGGTTGGATGTCTTGCTTTGATAAGAAAGAATGTGATAAGATAAAAAAACTTGTAGGAACTGAAGTTGAGTTAGAACTTAAAGAAAGTGGAAATTTTAAGAATATAGTTAAGATTGTGGAGGAACAATCAACTAAAGAAGTACCTAGAAGTGCATTAACAATATCTAAAACAAGGACAATGTATACTTCATACGCTAAGGATATATTTTTAAGACTTATGGATGAAAAAGAAATGAGTTTTGATGAAAGAATGGACAAGGCTGTGGAGTTAGTTAAGAGAGCAAGAAATGCATTTTAACTTGAAATACACCTGGATTGCTGGTATTTTTGCATTTTAATTTATACTTTATTTTTTTAATTACATTTAAGGGTTTATACTCAATTTAAAAGACAATATGATACGAGCAAAGCTGGTCATTTTAAACTTTGGAGCAGGAAGCTAAAAGCAAAGAATAAAAGCCCAGCCTCGTTATCATATCATTATTGATGTACTCAAATTTAAAGATTTAGTAATTAAATTTGAAGTTAAGAAAATGGATAACATTGAAAAGACAATAAGATTTGTGTTTGAAGATAAAAGTGAAAGCTGGTGTTGGTATAGTGATGAGGCTTGTGCTTTGAGGGATAGGCTTGTTAGGATGGTTAGAGCATTGGTGTGAGTGTTTTGGGAAGTGAGGAGCACGTACCCAAACAACAGAAAGCTTTAAGTAGTTTGGAGCCTTCAGAAATCGGAGATTTCTGCACATTAATCCGAAGCTTTCCTGTTCTGTTTGGGTGTGATTAGTTGTGCATATAGGTTAGCTTAGTGCACACAATAGTTAAGACCCTGTAGGCATAGTGCTTATATTGGTATTAGCGGTTTTGGCTGGTTTCTTTGTTTTTTTTGTGTAGGAACTCACAGAAATTTTTTATATTTTTTTAATTTAAAAAAAAGAAAAAAAGTCACTACTTTTCTGTGCTCCCATTAATTTAAATACATAAGATATCTACTTCTTATATTCTGAGTAGGATTAGTAAATTCCTATTTTGAAATCTATCTATATAGGATATGTTATTTAATTAAATAAGTTTTTTCTTTTTGTGTTACTTTTTCTTTTTTATACTCTAGGACACATATATTTATAAAGGTTAAATAATAATTATATAAAATGGTTAAAAAAATCACAACTTTGAATATAGATGACGAAATCTTAAATAAAGCTAAGAAAAAGATATATAACCTTTCAGCTACAGTTGAAGAATTTTTAGCAAAGAAAACAAAACAAGAAATAGTAAAGCAAAACCCAATTTGTGACAAATGCGGAAAAAAGGAAAATAAAGCTTGTAAAGAAAATAACTATATTGGGATGCATTGGCTTTGTCCAGATGAATGCTGGATTTGTCAAATTTGCCTAAATACAGAAGTTAAAAAA
>Ga0208015_1000857_pt1 | contig 12632 bp, 5 predicted proteins | sample 26BtaG_FD_184101 | JGI IMG/M metagenome (GOLD analysis project Ga0208015, IMG submission 184101) | Marine viral communities from Cariaco Basin, Caribbean Sea - 26B_WHOI_OMZ_CsCl (SPAdes) (version 2) | ecosystem: Environmental > Aquatic > Marine > Oceanic | place: Caribbean Sea: Cariaco Basin...
AGAGGATCCTATTCTAAAGTAACTGTGGAAGGACTGATCATTTATTAAGAACATCTCTTCAATAGGCTTCCCATAATTCCTCTGTTGGTTATTGTCCAAATTTTTTTCAAGTATAATCGGCATAATGGATGGACTCTGTCATCAAAGATCTAAAGATGGGATAGGCCTTATTTAAACGGGTAACCACAATTATTAGGTTATTTGGCGGCAAAACTTTTTATATAAAAAGGAAGCCTTAAACTAATTAAATTGAAATACAATCGATTGTTTTTTATGTGTATCTTTGAAAGAATGTCGGAGCCATCAAAATGGAAATTATGAAGTCTGTATTGCCGACCCTATGTTGAATTTTGTTTAGTTTTAAAACTCTATAAGAAAGATGCTTCATTTTTTTTTTTTTTTTTAAAGCTTCTATACCTACATCATGAATACTAATAAAATAACTATCCACGACATTAGCCGGATCTTAAACATCAACAGCTCCCTGGTTTCCCGTGTTTTCCATGGCGGACCGCAGATTACAAAAGATACCAAGGAACATCTAATGTTGAAGGCACCTAAAAGATTAGCGCATTTCTATGGACCACAATTTCTGGAGATTTATAGAAACTGTTGCGAAGGCTATAAAGCTAGATTCCAAAAGCATCAGCTGGAATCTGATGAAGAGTTGGTATTTGCCTCGCGAATTATGGGTCAGGAATGGGTTCACAATATCATGAAGTTCTTGGTCTTGTCCTACCAGAAGAATGCCATTTTTCTATCAAATAATGTTCCGGCGATCATGGCTATCCAGCATCTTAAAAGAGAAAGGATTAAAATGCCTGAAATTGCCATTGTGGGCTATAACAAAGAAGCTATTTCTACTGTGATTGATCCGTCGGCAACAATTTTCAACCGACCTAAGCTCAAAATAAAAAAGCGATCAAAAGACCTCATAATTTCTCAGATCATAATTGATTCTGATCCTATGTATAATGAGCGTATTGTCATAAAGGCGAGTTTGATTGAGCTTGATCCTAAATTAATGTTTGAGGAAAATCATTGAATAATTCCATAATCTTACTACCTTAATGCCCAATGAGTCTTAACTATGCAAAGGATTAAAATTATTTTAATTTTTCTTGTTCTTCTATCAAATCTTGTTGGTTTTGGACAAACGGTACTCAATGACAATCAAAAATTAAAATTCAAACACTATTCGCTAACAGAAGGATTGTCACAAAGCTCCGTATTGTGCATCTTTCAGGATAGTAAAGGATTTATGTGGTTTGGAACAAGAGATGGGCTTAACAAATTTGACGGCCAAAATTTTACAACATATAGGCACAATTCGCAAGATTCGACTTCTATTAGTAATAGTTATATTAAATCGCTTATAGAAGATAATCAAGGCAACTTGTGGGTTGGGACAATGAACGGTCTCAATAAATATGTGGCGAATGGAAATAAATTTGAACGTTTTAAACAGAGCGATGGAAAAAATAGTATTTCAAATAATGAAATTTGGGACATGGTCTCAACAAAAGATGGAGATCTGTGGTTAGGGACCAATTTTGGTCTTGAAAGATTTGATCCTAAAACTCATAAAGCGTCCCATTTTGAACCAAAAGATAAAAATAGAAATTCCAATAGTCAAATCCGCTCGCTTTTGGTCACTTCAGACGGGAACTTATGGATTTGTAATACAAAGAATATAGAGGTCTATGACCCTCAATCCAAAACCTATAATGAATATAATTATCCGCTAGGGGAAACTAAGGAAGTTAATAAAAATTATGCGCCAATAATTTACGAGGATGATCAAAATAACTTATTGCTTGGCTATAAAAACGGATTGTTTCTTTTTGATCCCGAGGGTTCCACTTTTAAACCTTATCAACTAAAATCCACAACAAATCCAACCATACAAGATGAGGTAAGAAGTATCAGTCAAGATTATTTGAACAATCTTTGGATTGGTACCTATAACGGCTTGTATCTGATCCATAAGAAAGGTGATCAGGTATATCATTATGTCCACGATGAAAATGACCTAACCAGCTTAAGTCAAAATTCCATTTATTCCATTTACGAAGATGTAAGAGGCGATTTCTGGATAGGTACTTACGCGGGAGGCGTCAATTATTACGATAGGAGCTATGATGTTTTTAAGAGTTTTAGCGCAGGCGCCAACGATTTGAAACTGAATTACATGGTGGTGAGCTCGATCATTGAAGATCCGAATCAGAATTTGATTATAGGGACCGAAGGTGGAGGAATTAATGTGTATAATCATACTACGGGCCGTTTTACCTATTATACACATAACGATTCAAACACTAATAGCTTGAGCACGGATAATGTGAAGGCAATGATCCGAACCAGTGATGGCAATTATTGGGTGGGGATGCATGATGGAGGCATCAATGTCCTTAATTTAACAAAACAACCCTACACTTTCAAAAAGTATGTCAATCATCCAACAGATAGCATGAGTTTAAGCAGCAATCGGATCATTTCCTTGTTTGAAGATGCACGCCAAGATGTTTGGATTGGGACGTCGGGTGGCGGGCTCAATAAATGGCAACATGATACACAGAGCATCATTCGCATAAAGGCTCCTTCAAGCACCATTGGATCTATTATTTATGCTATAACCCCAATGAGGAATAAAAACAGTTTGCTCGTTTCAAGTAACAAAGGCTTGGCAAAAATAAATATCCTAACGCATGAATGGACCCCCTTACCCTATAAAAAGGCGTATCAAAACACAGATCATATTCATGCTACTTTATACGCTTATGAAGATCCATTTCAAAACATTTGGGTTGCCACTGAGGGTGATGGCTTGTACCATTATGATCCCAAAACTCAAGAAAGCACCAAATATGGGATGTCCAATGGTTTGCCTAACGAAGTGATTTATGGGATTCTTCCTGATGATTTCAATACCATTTGGCTTAGTACCAACAACGGATTGAGCCGTCTTGATCCAGCGGCCAAGACTTTTACAAACTTTGATGTATCGGATGGCTTAGTCAGTAATGAGTTCAATTATGGGGCCTTTAAAAAATTATCCAATGGCGATCTTATGTTTGGAAGTGCCAACGGAATTACCTATTTCAATCCCAATGACATCATTAAGAATACGTTCGTACCTCCCGTATCCATTACCTCTTTTATGGTCAACAATCAACCCTTTTTTGTTGATACTGAAACAGAAAAAGTCATACAACTCAAACACTACCAAAATGCCGTTAGTTTTAACTTTGTAGCGCTCAGTTATTCCCAGCCTAATAAAAATCAATATGCATTTAAGCTTGAAGGGTTTGACAACGAATGGATCAATATAGGAAATAAAAAATCCGCAACGTATACCAATCTCGATTCAGGAATCTATACTTTTAGGGTCAAAGCCGCTAATAATGATGGGTTATGGAATGAGGAGGGGGCATCTATGTCATTTACCATCAAGCCAGCACCATGGTTGACGTGGTGGGCATATCTTATCTATGCGATATTAATTGTTACGATTCTTTTAATCATCAGAAAATACAGCTTGATCAGGATCCATGAAAAAAACGAACTAAAGTTTGAACGTCAGGAAAAGGAGCGTATCGAAGAGATCAATCAAATGAAACTTCGCTTGTTTACAAATGTATCTCATGATTTCCGTACGCCATTAACCCTTATTATTGGGCCATTGGAACGCATGTTACATAAAAAAATCGGATCGGCATATATTCAGAGACAGCACGAAATTATGCATAGAAATGCGAGTGTGCTGCTGCAATTGATCAATCAATTATTGGATTTCAGAAAAAGTGAATCAGGACAATTAAAATTAACAGCCTCAGAAGGAAATATAGTTCCGTTCATTAAGAACATAAAAATGTCGTTTGATGAATTGGCACGTCTTAGAGGCATAGACTATCACTTTCATACAGAAGATGATTCCATTGAATTATGGTTTGATAATATCGACCTTAAGAAAGTTATCTATAATTTGCTTTCAAATGCATTTAAATTTACGCCAAAAGGAGGTCAAGTTTCTATTAGTCTTTCAAAAGTAGCTAAAATGAAATCTAATCTAACGGCGAAGGAGTTTTTAAGATTGGAAGTTAAGGATAGCGGGAGAGGTGTGCCTAAGGAAAATCTCAAATTTATTTTTGATCGATTCTATCAGTTGGGACAGGATGATACGACACGTTCTGGTACAGGGATTGGTTTGGCCTTGACCAAAAGTATTGTCGAATTACATCATGGGAAAATTAAAGCGAAAAGCAACGAAGGAGAAGGTACCACATTCATAGTTTTGTTACCGTTGGGTAATGCACATTTGTCAGAGACGGAAATGACTAGTAATCAGGACACCACTTCTGGATCATTTTATTTTAACAGTCCAAATTATATGATCAAAGACTTGTTGCCTGAAGATCTTGATGAAGATAATGAAGAACTTGAAAACAATATTTCAGAAATCACTATTTTAATTGTTGAAGATAATGTGGAGGTCAGATTATTTATCAAGTCTATTTTTGAACTAAGTTATGACATCTTGGAAGCAGAAAATGGTGAAATGGCTATTGAAATTGCTAACAACCATAGGGTGGATCTCATTATTAGTGATGTGATGATGCCAAAAATGGATGGTATTGAAATGTGCCACCATATCAAGAGCAATATTTTAACTAGCCACATCCCGGTCTTATTGCTCACCGCCAAAACATCAGAAGATGCACAAAGACAAGGTTATGAAACTGGGGCTGATGCATATATCACCAAACCTTTTGATGCCAATATATTGGAATTGAAGGTTAATAACTTGTTGATGACAAGGAAAAGGTTAATTGAGAAATTTAGAAAGGACATCATTCTTGAACCTTCAAAACCAAAGGTAACCTCCCCCGATGAAATCTTTTTACAGAAGGCTATTGCTTTGGTAGAAGCCCATATTAATGATTCAGAGTACTCTATTAATGATTTTGTAAATGAAATGGGCATGAGCCGCTCTGCCCTGTATCGCAAATTAAAGGCTGTTACTGATCAATCCATTACAGAGTTTATCAGAACTATTAAATTAAAAAGGGCAGGACAATTAATCCTTCAAACAGATCTAAATATATCAGAAATTGCCTTTGATCTTGGTTTTAACGATTTGAAACACTTTAGAAAGTCGTTCCAAATACTTTTTGATGAGCTCCCTTCAGAATATCGCGCCAAATATAATCAGGATTCAGATAACGCTGCATCAAGATAGGTAATCGCTAAGTTGTAAGAATTGATTTTTATAATAGGTCAAGTTGACTGATTCCTAACAATGTGATTTGATCAAAATGGGCGATCCTTTCATTTTACTGGATGGAGCAGGTATTTTTTTGTTGTTCCAATTTCAAAAGCAGACCTTGCCTATCCGATCAGGTGGGTTGCGTAGGTTGAATCAGATCTATAAACCTTGCCAATCTTGAAGTAAAAATCCGAACATTTTATTTATGAATGGAACTTGTGAACAAAGTCATAAAAGCAATTTCTTTTGAAAATGGTTTAATTGAGCGTTGAACACTTCTGTTTGACAAAATTAAAGATATAACGTTATAGTGCCCCCATAAATCAGGAAATATCACGTAATTAGATGATGTTGTCGATTAAAGAACAGCTAGCCCCGTCCTAAAAAACTTATTGCCCCCTCCATCTATGTTAAGATACTCTTAATTTTACAGGACTATTTATTTAAAGTCATAAAACTAAGACGCAAATGAAAAATCAATCAAAAACCTATTTGAATAAACCATTGGCTAGTGGTAAAATCATTTTTCTTACTTTGTTATGTTGTACCTTGTTTAGCGTGTCTTCTTTTGCACAGGCGCAAACTATAAAAGGTACTGTACTTGATGAAATTGGAATGCCTTTACCGGGCGCCAATATATTGGAAACAGGAACGAAAAATGGTACTACATCGGATTTTGATGGAAAATATTCCCTCCAGATCGCCAAAGGTTCAACAATTACCATCACCTATATTGGGTATAAAACCCAAGTCATTGAAGTAGGGTCAAAATCAACTATTGATATTGATTTAGTGCCAGATTTACAGCAATTAGAAGAAACCGTAATTATTGGTTATGGTTCGGTACAAAAGAAAGATCTCACGGGGTCGGTTGCAACAGTCAATATGGATAAACTAACCGAGGCACCCGTAGCCAATTTTGACGAAGCCTTAGCTGGACGTGTTGCTGGTGTTCAGGTAAGTGCCAGTGGCGGTGAGCCGGGGAGTGCAATGAATATTGTTATTAGAGGGGGAAACACTGTTAACGGTGACAACTCGCCATTATATGTCATGGATGGCTTTATAGTTGAGAATTTTGACCCTGGAATAATTGACCCATCAGATATTGAAAACATGACTGTATTAAAAGATGCTTCGGCTACGGCCATTTATGGGGTTCGAGGTGCCAATGGGGTGATTATCATTACTACAAAACGAGCAAAGACAGGAGCCACAAAAATTACCTATGAAACGCGCTTGGATGTTAAAAACGTATCAAATACCTTAGAGGTGTTGGATCCGTATGAGTTTTTAAAATTATCGTCTGAAATTAATGAGGGTAGTACTACGAGTAGATTTCTTACTGTTCCTGACGAAAATACAGGTCAAAACATCCTTGTAGGAACGCTTGAAGATTATAAAAACGTTAAAGGAAGAGATTGGCAGGACGAAGCATTTAGAACGGCTTATTCCAAAACCCACAAACTTAATATTTCAAGTGGTAGTGACAAAACGCGTTTAAATGCCTCCATCAATGCGGTGCAAGATCAAGGATCGCTATTGAATTCGGTTTATAATCGTATCAACGGTAGAATTACAGTCAATCATAAAATTAATGATAAACTCGATGCAACGATCGATATCCTTTACACTAACGAGATTCAAGATGGTTTGGACGTAAGGGGATCATCATCCTATTCATTTATGAGAAACTTGATTACTTATAATAATGTGGCCAATAAGTTTATTGACTATCCTGAAGGTTATGATCCATTGGATCAGGTAAGTGATGAATACGATTTGATAAATATTGTGAGTTGGCATCCTATCGTATCCTTGAAAAATGAATACAGACGACGTGAGAACGATCGTTTCATTGCCAACGTAAGTTTGAAGTATAAAATCAATTCTGACTTTACTTTTGAAACCAAAGGCAGTTTCAATACCCAGTTTAGGGAAACTGGGATTTTTAACAATAGTAACACCGTGTATGGCCGTTTGACCAACAAGATTAATGGGATCAACGGTACCAAGGATCATCAGCGTTGGAAAAACTTTTCTACTGTAAACACCTTGAATTATAAAAAGAAATTTGATGATCATTCCATAGATGGTTTGGTGGGTGTGACCTTGAACGTTAGAAAAACATCAAGAGACCGATACAGTTCCATCGAGATTCCGAAATATCTTGAAGGATTGGGAATCAACTCCATGGACGGAGGTACGTTGGACAGTTCCAATGACATCAACAGTACGGATGAGTCGAGAATCTTTTCGGTTTTAGCGCGGGTCAACTACGGTTATAAGGGCAAGTACTTGTTTACGGCTTCTATAAGACGTGATGGATCGTCTGCCTTCCCAGTCGCAAATAGAATTGGATATTTCCCGTCTGCAGCGGTATCGTGGAATGCAGATCGCGAAAACTTCATCAAGGACTTAAATGTGTTTTCTCAGTTGAAATTAAAAGCAGGTTACGGTAAAACGGGTAACGACAGAATCCCGGGAACGGCCCGATTTGAGTTCTTAACAGATTCCAATGCCTCTTATTTTTATGACGGACAAACTGTTTCAGGTCAGCGCCCTACCAGTTTTGGAGCTAATCCAAACTTATTCTGGGAAACTACGGAACAATATAACGCCGGTTTGGACATGGGGTTCTTTGATGGTCGTTTGTCAGTATTAGTTGAGGTGTACCAAAAAGACACCAAGGATCTTTTGATCAATGCCGATGCTGCGCTTTCCCAAGGGTTTTCATCTATCTGGACCAACTCAGGCCAGGTAAGAAACAGAGGTTTGGAAATCAGTTTGAATACGTTGAACGTAAAGACCAAAAACTTTAGTTGGTCATCAGACTTTAATATTTCCTTTAACCAGAATTCCATTGTCTCCTTGCCAGAGGGTAAACCTATTTTTGGAAAACCTAATTACTATCAGAGGTTGAGTACCAATCAGTTTATTGTTCAGGAAGGAAAATCTTTGGGTAATATGTTCGGCTATATTTCGGATGGTGTGTATCAACCGGAAGATTTCGAGAATTATGATCCTACCGCATCATCACATACCCTTCTTGCTGGACAACCAAGCTATAAGTCCAGCCACCAGCCTGGTGATGAAAAATACAAGGATTTAGACGGAGACGGGAATATCTCAGGTGGTGACAAAACTATCATCGGTAACGCCTTGCCAACGCATTTTGGCGGATTTGGTAATACGTTCACTTATAAAAACTTTCAATTGAGTGCCTTTTTACAATGGTCCTATGGTAATGATATCCTCAACGCCAATAGATTGGTATTTGAGCAAATGGACAGACCGAACCAAAATCAATTGGCAACTACCCTAAACCGATGGACACCTGAAAATCAAGATACCGATATTTTTAGAGCCGGAGGACAAGGATTTGAGGATATCTCTTCTCGTATCGTAGAAGATGGTTCTTATTTAAGATTAAAAACCGTAAATCTGTCATATAAGTTATCGAAAGATGTGGTCGAGAAATTAAAGATGAACAGTATCGAACTATACCTTTCTGGACAGAACTTAATCACTTGGACCAATTATTCAGGATTTGATCCTGAGGTGTCCGTAGAAAACTCATTAATCACCCCGGGTATTGATTATTCTGCTTATCCAAAGCATAGAATATTCAGTTTTGGTGTCAATGTTTCATTTTAAAAAAAAATAGATCATGAAAATAAAATTCATATTAACAATAATGCTCACCGCTTTTATTTTGCAAGGTTGTGATGACCAATTAGAAATAGATCAGCAAGACAATATAACCGCTGAAAATCTCTATGATACTAAAGATGGCGCTTTGGCCGGTTTAACTGGAGCTTACAGCCGGGTGGTTCAGGTGTACAGAAAAGCCGTAATTAATGCCCATTATCCAACAGATTGGACCGATGAAGGTTTGTACAATAGAAAGGGGATGCAGGATATCAGTAAAAACAACTTTACGGCATCCGATCCTACGTTGACTGAGATCTGGGCTCAATACTACGAAGGAGTAGCCGCAACCAATGCACTTTTGGTTGGTTTGGCAGATTCTCCTTTGGACGATGACATCAAACAAGGCTTTATTGCCGAGGGACGTTTTTTAAGAGCCTTCCTGTATTTTGATATTGAAAAAGCATTTGGAGGTGTTGAAGGGATTCCGATGCCTTTGGAAGAAACCAACAAACAACTATTGCCAAGAACACCTGGGATAGATGTTTATAAACAAATAATAAAAGACTTGGAATACGCTGAGCAATATTTGCCTACAGCAGCTGCGGCAACGCCGGGTAGAGCTAATAAAAGTGCTGCAAGAGCTTTATTGGCCAGAGCTTATTTGTATATGGCGAGCAAGCCGTTCAATGAGGCCGGAGCCTATCAAAAATCGAGTGAGTGGAGCAAGAAAATTCTTGATGATCCGTATCACCAATTGAATCCAAGTTATGAAGATATTTTTAATCAATTGGCCATGGGCAATTACGAAACCAAAGAAACCTTGTTTCAGATTGGGTTTTCTTATGCCGATCTTGATAACAATCAGGCTTCTAAATTAGGATCCTCCTTTGGGATGAAAATTGATGACGAAAGTTGTGGTGGGAAAGGATATGCTACAGCGTACGTCACCATAAATTTGGTATTGAAATATAGATCAGACCCTTCCGATGATAGAGGCTGGTGGAACGCGAGCCCGTATTTTATGAAGCGAAATAACAACTGCGAATTGAGTACGATCAATAGTCAGTTTATGTATCCGGTATCCAAATGGCGCCGATTCTTGGAGCCTAACAATACCAATACCAGTTGGGGACCTCACCATTGGCCCGTTATACGTTTGGGTGGCGTCATGTTAATGTATGCAGAAGCACAGAACAAATTATCTCCAGGATCGACAGAAGCGTTAAACGCTGTGAATGCCGTTAGAGAACGTGCAAATGCCACACCTCTAACCTCAGTTACTGATGAAGCCATTCAGGAAGAACGTTTATTGGAATTGGCATTTGAAGGCCAACGTAAATTTGATTTGGTAAGATGGGGATTGTTGGAGCAAAAAGTTACACAGACCAAAGCGTTAATGAAAACTTTAGAAAATGACCCTAACTTTATCAACGACGACTGGACCTCATTAGGCGAGCCTAATTTGGGACCTGATGGCATTCCGGAAAGTGGTGATGAGCCTGCCAATCGGAATATCCGAGTGAACGTAATGAATCCATCTTTTGAATTCTATGATGGTTATAATGATTTTGATCCTTCAAAGCATTACATCTTGCCAATTCCAGAACAGGAGTTAGGGGTGAATACCAATTTAAAACAAAACAAAGGCTGGTAGTCAAAGATAATAACAATTAAAAAACATAGAAAATGAAAAATACAATTTATAAGTTGTCAGTACTGGTCTTCGGAATACTGATGTTTCAAAGTTGTGATGATTTAGATGAAGTGGAGGTCCCTAATTTTGATGTCGCTTTTAATACCACCGCAAAAGTTGATGAACCGGTACAATTTACAGTTGATAACGCACCCAATTTCCTAAACTTTTATGCTGGCGATTTTGGTCATCAATATAAGTATAAAGACCGCACCAATGCCGATGGGAAAGTGACCATGTCATTTTTAAATTCCCAAAAATGGGGATTGGGCTCTAATGCTACGGAAACTTTGACTGTTTGGTATTCCAAGGATTATGATGGTAGTGGAACTGCTGAAGCCGTAAATAATGCCACCTGGATCGAAATAACCGATCGTTTTGATATCTCTGACCGATATGATTTTGAATTCCAAAGTTCCGGTGAGGTTGATATTTCCGACTTGGCGGATGGAGAAAATATTTATTTTGGTTTTAGGTACTTCTCAGATAATGTAGAAGATCGAGGAGCAGAGTGGTATTTTGATGGGTTTGAGATTGAGATGGACGTTGAAAATGCTCCAGCACCTCTCACCGTTGCCGATATGATCAATCCCGGATTTAAATCGGTTGACGTACAAGGCATTGTAGATGGTTGGAATGCGGCCAAATGGTATTACGATACCGGCAAAAATATTTGGAGAATGCGAGGGAATAGTGATCGAATAGTAAATGAAGACTGGCTCATTACGAATGCCATTAATCTCACAAAAGTGAACCCGGATAAAGGGATGCCTTTAAAAACATATTCTGAACAGTTGAAGACATTTGAGTATACCTATGAAAAATCCGGTACTTACACCATCACTTTTGTAGGTAGTAATGAGACTATTTATGGACAGGAAGGAAATGTGAAGGAATATACCATCACCGTCACCGAATAAAGGTTTTTATTAGATAAACGTCTTATTAGATCGTGTCTTATAGAATTTAGAAAGCCCCAAACAGTGCAAACATTTTTTGCCACAGTTTGGGTTTTTTACGTTTATATCCATAGGCCAAAATAGGAAGACTGCGCTACTGGCTGTTTAAGTAAAATATGAATTTTAAAGATCGGAAAACAGCATTATACTTTTGAAAATCAATGGATAACATCAGAATTGAACAATATAGCCCCCTTTCATTACGAGTTAGCCCCCCTTTTAAACACATCTAAAATGATATATTTACTAAAACAAATCTTTTAATCTTAAAACAAAATCAATATGAAAAAAATTACCCTTAAAATCTCACTGCTACTCCTATTGGGTGTAGTAACATATTCAATGAATGCCCAAGTCACCTATTACGAGGATTTCAGGTATGAAAATACAGAGAGAGGATTTACCGTTCAGAAAGTATCCTTGGGTGGCCATGATGCCAGTCAAGTTGGAAAACGAGTCAATGATATCGTGGGGCCACAAGGCTCTGCTGGAGACGATTCCAATGGCCAATTCGATCCTGCCTCAAGGCCGGACGAGAGAATCCCTGATGGTAGAACACGCGATCAAAGAGCCATTGCATTTACCAATACCTCTGGATCAGCCGATGATAACAATCAGGTCAACTATGCTATTGAGGCTTGGGCATTAATGACCAATCAAGATCTTTCAGCAGTCAATTCTCCGATGGTTTCATTCTGGACGCAACAACGTTTTGTATTTGGGGCTGGCGCTACTTTAACGGTTTGGGTGTCTGAAAACTATACTCACGGTGATGCACCGAGTACTGCTACTTGGACCAATGAAACTTCCAATATTGTGGGAGCTATAGCTACCTCAGGGGTTGCTCCTCAAACCTATGTCAAAGGTGAACTGGATTTATCCGCCTATACGGGGAATTCCGTTACCGTGGCTTTTAAAATGGAAACCAACGATGCCGCTTTTGAAGAAGGGGTGATGCAGCATGGCACCTTTTATATTTCGGATGTGGCATTTGCCGCTGCTCCCCAAACTGTAGCGAATGGTGCATTTTCAGCATTGAATACAAGTTCAAGTGGACAAGCTA
>Ga0208015_1000858_pt1 | contig 12626 bp, 9 predicted proteins | sample 26BtaG_FD_184101 | JGI IMG/M metagenome (GOLD analysis project Ga0208015, IMG submission 184101) | Marine viral communities from Cariaco Basin, Caribbean Sea - 26B_WHOI_OMZ_CsCl (SPAdes) (version 2) | ecosystem: Environmental > Aquatic > Marine > Oceanic | place: Caribbean Sea: Cariaco Basin...
AAATGATAGACACGACCCGAGCCTGGGTGCTGACGACGGCCTGATAGACGCTGGACAATCTCGTCATCCGGTACGCGAATTTCTACCACATTATCAATCTCTACCCCAGCATCCGCTAAAGCTTGCGCTTGAGGGATAGTACGCGGGAAACCGTCAAAAATACAGCCATTCACACAATCAGGCTTTGCGATACGTTCTTTTACTAGGTTGATGATCAAGTCATCCGATACCAGTCCGCCAGCTTTCATAACGTCTTGAGCTTTACGGCCCAACTCACTGCCTTCTTTGATAGCAGCGCGAAGCATATCGCCGGTAGAAATTTGCGGAATATCAAACTTTTTAGAGATAAATTGCGCCTGAGTGCCCTTACCGGCGCCTGGTGGCCCTAACAAAATAATACGCATCATACTTGCTTGTCCTTTTCTAGGTTGTATCAATACTCACAAATGTTACCCGAATACCTTACCTTGTGAGGGGTTAAAGCTCAAGTAATTTTCGCAGTAGTTGATAATCGCTTTTTAAATTATGGTCATTGATAGCAGTCGGTACTGTAAAAGCCGCCTTATATTACCCTAATAAAGCCGCTTATCCGCATAAAAATTGTGCGTACTATGATAAAAATTGGTTATATTTCACTGAATAGCTTTTGGTGTAAGCCAATCTAGGCTGGTCAAAGACTAGGGTAGTTAAAGATTAGGCTAGTAACTCATTTATATAGCAAAAATTAAGGGATTAAAAGACTGAGCTAATAACCCCTTAAGTTAAGTGGCTCACTTATTGTTTAAATAAGCCACTAAGCCAAGCCATACTTAAGGTACTTGACTGTTAATTTCAATATTCACCTGCTTCTGATCTTTGGGTAATACTACCGGGTTAGCCGATAAATCGCCGGACTGACTGATAGCGTTGCCAGATTGGCTGACTCGAGCCGTTAAAACTAACTGCTCGCCAGCTGTACGGGCGCTCTCCAAAGTGCGATCGGGCATCATGGCATCGGCATCGCTAAGATTAATAGCGATACTGCCATTGGTCAGACTAGTGACCGGGATACGCTTCGCCGCATACGGTGGTCCACCAGCCGCCGCACGAATCGCCACAAACAAGACATCTTCCGCTTTAATCAGCGGCAGCAAGCTTGGGTTGACACTGACATTGACCGCTACGCCCGCTGAGGCTTGCTCTTGTTGCATAGCAATATTGGCTTTAAGCTCATCTAAGCTCGCCAAAGCTGAGGTATGGTCGCCAGGTTTTTGCGCGATACTGCCGCGTAATTTACGTATCCAACCTTGAGCCTGTTCAAAGTTCCCCGCACGCGCCTCTCCCATGGCTAAGAGCATTTGTGCGCCCTCATGGTCAGGCTGCTTTTGCAAGACGCCTTGTAAGACACGGCGGCTGCTTTCATCCAGACTACCGCCTTTAGCAAAAAAGCTAATCTGGGCGTAAGTGGTGGCAATACCGATATCATCGGGTGATAGGCGATAAGCTCTCGATAGGGCTTCTAGCGCTGAATCTGTGGCTTCTAGCGATAAAAATAGCTCGGACAAGCGCATCCAACGGTCTGGATCGTCCGCATGCCTATAGACGTTGGTCTGCATGGCTGAAATTAGCGCTGTACCGTCTTCAACTGCCCACTCGGGTGGCTGATCAATCTTGCCCGTTAATAAGTCATCAGCGACTTGCCCTACGCTATCTTGAGCATGCCACAATTTAAATACATCGCTGCGGTCGCTAACCAAATAATAAGCTAGACCTGCCAAAATAGGCACCCAAACCATAATAATAAGGCGACTTTTAATCCCTGGCGAATTCATAGGGGTGGCTTGCTGTTCAGCAGCAATTAACTGACGCTCAAGCTCTGTTTTTTGCACTTGATACTGACTTTCGTTAATAATACCCGTGTCTCTATCGGTCGCAATTTCTGCTAAACGCGATTTAAACACGTCGATATTAATATCAACCAACTGGTTGTCTACCCGGTCCATTTTACTACTGGAGCGCAACCAAGGAACAATGACAATCAGTGCCAACAGCAGCGCGATCAATAGGCTTAAAGAAATAAATAGCCCTAGCGTTGAAAATACACTCATGACGATGCCCCTTTGTCTTGACTACTTGGATCGTCTTGATCGGTAGCAGTGTTACGGTTTAACGGTGTTTTTTGCTCTGATGCTTTCTGCTCAGCAGGTGTTTTGCTGGCGGTACGGCTCGCCAAAAGGCGGTCTAAGGTGGCCTGCTCCTCAGCTGAGAGTTGCCCCCGACCTTTAGAGGTATCGACTACGGTATCGCTGCGATGGCGGCGGCGTTGGGTGCGCCAAAACCAACCACCCAAGATTAAGATAAGCAGTAAAGGAGGAAAGAACCACAGCACCCAAGTTGACGGGCGGACTGGTGGCTTATAGCTGATAAAATCCCCATAACGCTCTTGCATAAACTGACGAATCTCAGCATCCGTACGCCCATCTTGAATCATGTCGTAGGTCTTTTGCTTAAGGTCTTGTGCGATAGGCGCATCGGAGCCTGCCAGGTTTTGGTTTTGACATTTTGGGCAGCGAAACTCTTCGATGAGCCCACGATACTGCGCTTCTTGCTGATCACTTTTAAACTCATAAACCTCGATTTCAGCGTAGCTGGTCATAGGTATAAAAGTCGCCGAGGCTGCTAGTAGCAGTAAAATATTTATTAGGGCTTTCATCGACATGCCTCCTCAATACTCGACTTATCGCTATTCGCTTTATTCAGCACCATCATGCAAGGCGCCATACGCTCTTGCCAGTTGGCCTCATTGACCTCGCCAACGATGTGCTGACGAATGACCCCTTCGCCATCAACGACAAAAGTCTCAGGAGCGCCGGTTAAGCCTAAATCTAAGGCAAACTGTCCTGATTCATCTTGCACCGATAGCAGATACGGATCCCCACGACCATTCAGATAATTTAGCGCATTGCCAATCTCATCTTTATAATTGACCCCAACGATATCGACACCCCGCTCTTTTAACTCTAAAAGAAAAGGATGCTCAACGATACAAGTCGGGCACCATGAGCCCCAAATATTGATTAAATAGGGCTTCTTTGGGAGCTGCGAGGTCTTTATCGTCCGTGACGTATCCGACAATAAGGGCAACTCAAAAGTGGGCACAGGACGCTCTAAGGCAGTATTAGTCTGAATCTCGGTTGGCTTTCCTAAGCGAAAAAACAACATTATGATCAGACCAATAAACACAATCAATGGAATCAAAAACCAAAGCTTTAACTGCTGCTTTTCCATGTTAGCGTTCTCCTGTTGAGGCATCTACTGAAGTATCGGTTACGACTGTTGTAGTCGGCGCTACTGCTGCATTGGCTGCGTTAGGCACTGCTGCTGTAGATACCTTGACCGGCAACCCAGTACGGCGTTTAGGCTTTAAACGATAACGACGGTCTAGCATCGCTAATAATGCCCCTAGCGCCATAATAATAGAGCCAAACCATAACCAACGTACCAAAGGTTTCACATAGATACGCACCGCCCATTCGTTACTGCCATCACTGATGGGCTCACCAAGCGCTACGTAGATATCACGGCTTAACTTAGCATCAATAGCGGCTTCCGTCATCGGCATCATACTGACGATATAGGTCCGTTTTTGCGGGCGTAAAGTTGTGACTGCTTTGCCATCTTGGCTGACCAATACTTCGGCTTCGGTAGCATCAAAGTTACTGCCTTTCACCTCACGGAAACTCGCAATTTCAAAGTCGTAGCCTTGCACATGAATCTTATCGCCCTGTGCTAGTGCCACGTCTTTTTCGATACTGGTACCACTAGTGACGGCTACCCCAATAGCGACTATTAATACGCCAACGTGGGCAGTTTGCATGCCCCAATAGCTGCTTTTAAGTTTGGTCAAACCGACCAGACGGTTGCTAGCATTTTTGGTTTTGTCTTTAATATCGACCAACATCCAACCCAATACCCATAGACTTAAGGCAATGGTGACCGCGATATTCAACATATCCATAGGATGAACAAAATAGGTGATGATAGCGGCGAGTACGGCACTGCTTACGGCAATCGTCAACGCTGCACCCAATAAAGGGCGCTTGTCTCTTTTCCAACGGATATTTGAGCCCATGCCCATCGCTAATAATAGCAACCAAGTCAGCGGGACAAATAAAGCATTAAAGTACGGAGGGCCTACCGAAACTTGGCCTAAGTTAAAGGCATCCGCAATAATTGGATAGAGAGTACCTAACAGGACAACTAAGGTCGCAATAAGAATAATAACGTTGTTAATAACTAAAAAGGTCTCGCGTGAGATCAGTTGATACTGACTCTCTACAGTCAGACGCCAACCGCGTAGGGCAAACATCAATAAGCCGCCGCCGATAACTACGCCTAGAATGACTAAAATAGCGAGACCACGAGTTGGATCTGCAGCAAACGAGTGTACCGAGGTAATCACGCCAGAGCGGACCAAGAAGGTACCGAGCAAACTTAGGGCAAAAGTAAAGATCGCCAACATAATGGTCCAAGCTTTAAAGACGCCGCGTTGCTCAGTCACTGACAAGGAGTGTAGCAAGGCAGTACCGGCTAACCAAGGCATCAACGAAGCGTTTTCTACCGGATCCCAGAACCACCAACCGCCCCAACCAAGCTCGTAATAAGCCCACCAAGAGCCTAAAGCGATACCCAAGGTTAAGAAACCCCAAGCAGCTTGCGTCCACGGGCGCGACCAACGGGTCCAGACCGCATCCAAACGACCTGCCCATAGCGCTGCCATACAAAAGGCAAACGGCACGACCATACCCACATAACCCATATACAGCATAGGTGGATGGATAATCAGACCAGGATCTTGCAGGACTGGGTTTAAGTCAGCGCCATCAACCGGTAGGTTGGGCAAGGTGCGCTCAAAAGGTGACGACGTAAAGATTAACATCGCCAACATCATCAGCTGCACGACTGACAGAATAACCAACACTCGCGCCCGCATTGATAGCGGCAAACCGCGGCTGAAATAAGACACCAAGGCACACCAAGTGGCCATGATAGTCATCCATAACAGCAGGGAGCCTTCGTGCCCGCCCCAAGTCGCCGATAAGCGATAATACCAAGGCAACAAGGTATTGGAGTGCTGGGCTACATAGACGAGGCTGAAGTCATTGTAATAAAACCCGGCCATAAGCGCTGTAAAAGACAGCATCATAGCGACAAACTGCGCCCAAGCTAAACTTGGGGCGAGGCGTTGCCAGGCAGGCTCGTTACGGTATATACCAAGGGTGGGTAGGACCACTTGTAGGATGGCCAGCACAAAGGCGGCCAGCAAGGCAAAATAACCCAGCTCTGTGATTAACATATATCTGACCTTTGACCAGTAATGGTCATCGTTGACAATAACTATGACAGTGATTTATGGCAGACGCTTAGCAGCGTGACTGCAGATCGCTATTTATGACAAATACTTTTGATGGCTATTTAATAGCCGCTGGCTGACTGACCTAACTTTGCTTATACCAACAACTTCCTTTATACAGATAACTGTGTTTACTCTGCTAAATGGGTTGTCTGGGCAGCTGGCTGGGCGGTTATAAATAAACATTATAAAATGCTTTACGAATTATAGAGCTAAAGCTTGTAACAAGCAGCCTTATTCTACTCATATTGACTATTTTATTGGCTTTATTGCCGTAAAAAGCACTTTGCTTTAAACGAGCAAAGGTTTAGATAAGCAGAACTGTAGACTAACAGCGCTTATCTAAACCTAGAGTATTGATACTAACTTAGTCAAAACTATCAGTAGTTTAACCGAGTTCTTTAGCCATAATTCTGACCATCAAATCGCTTATAAACTACCCTTTAATACGGTAGAACTCAAAAAATACTTTCTATTAACCGGCGACTGGAAAAAACACTAACACCAAATGCAGCCACCCAGCTAAAAAGCCTGTAATACCGCCTAAGATAATCAGGGTCAATTCATCTTCGCGAAACGCAGGGCGCAGCAAGTTTTGAAACTCACTAGGCGATAGCGCGCGAATACGATCGCGAAACAGCCCAAAAATTTTGCTGGCACGGCTCGCATTCAACGAAGGGTCGCGTATAGGCACCATAGTGGCATCGATAGATTTATCAATAATAGTGTTCTTTAACTGACCAAATTCGCGACGCCCTAGACCTACTTTTAAGGTAGTGCTCACTAAAGGCGACTCTAGTATCTCATATAAATGATTTTTCATCAGCTCGCGCGTCTTATCAGACTGGGCGCCAAACATCATTTCATTCATAATATTTTCTAACGTGACCAAATCTTTAACGACGATTTCAGCAAAGACGGTCGATACTTCTTCTTGCCGCTTCATAAAGCCACCTTGAAAATTATAGGTGCCCATATGTGGCATTTGCGGGATAATAAAGGGGAAAGATTTAGACGTTTTGAAAAACTTAGGATAACGAATATAGTTGGGCTCAACGGGGTTGAAAACCATCCAGATAGCAATCCAGTTGGTCAATATGCCCCAAATCGCTGCAAAGAAAGGTACGGTCCAATGCTGCGGCACCACTATAAAGATACCCATCTGGATAATACCAAATATCAGACCGATTAAAGCACTGATATGCCAGATAAAGTTAATTTCTTTTTGCCCGACTTTAAGGAACATCTCCACCATTAAGCGGCGATCATTCTCCATCGTACGCACGATCATCTCGCGCATATCGACCAAATCTTCGACGTTATAAGTCAGGTCAACGACCAGCGCTTTCATAATCTTAGGCAGTTCTTGATGAGCATGGGCATAGATGCGTCTTTTTACCGCATAAGGCACTCGGCCCCACAGCGCATCTGAGCGCTCTTTCATAATCTCATCAATGAGATAGTCTAGGTTTTCATCAACCGCTTTGGTGATAAACTCCGCCATCTCCTCAGGCTCCATCGCCTGAAAGAACTCATCGAGGGAGCCCAGCTTAGAGAGCGTCTGATCGACAATAACCCCTGATATCTTACCGGCTTTACGCGGTACGATACCTTGCCAACCAATCCCTGGTAAACCAAAAGGTAAATTGCGAATCGGTAGGCGAATACCCCAAAATTTGATAGGGTAAAAAAGCATTTTGAGCGCCATCCATACGTGCACCCACGTCACAAAAGCGGTGACCGGTGGAATAGTCAGCATCGCAATGAATTCTGGATGTTCGATGAGTGTCTGCCATAATGATGCACCCATAATTGCGGTTACCCCTAATTTAACTGGTAAAATGATTAGATTAGCGCAAACCTACTGCAAACCTATTAACATAACCCTAGCATACTGCGCCGCTATGCAATGACTGGCCGGCATTATAAGACCGGTCCTCGTCACTCCAGAGTCTCTTTAGTGATAGGTAAAAAGTCACGTCGACGCCTACTTATACTACACAGTGCCTACAGTTCATAGCAAAAGTTCTGACGAACCCGGCAGCCAACTCATTTATCACAATTCATTTATCATGATTTTTTATCATAGTTTATTTATCATGATATTTTTATAACAACTAAGAGTAATGCACCGCTAACTTAGCCTATCCATGGCTTTGCTCAGCTCAGCGTTAAGGTTTTTTCAGCCAGTCTCTATGTCAGGACTGCCCTATAACTCCCGCTACGCTACCCGCAAAATCGAGTGATTTTAGCATATTTCCTTAGCCTTAACACGCCTACTGCTTGGCTATTACCGACCCTCAAGTCGTTTATAATAGTCAATAAAATCTAGGGCTTAATAAAAACGTTTACTGCCTAATTGCCCTGCTAAATTAGCGCCTATCCTATAGCCTGTAGTGCCTAAGATAATGGTCACAGTTAACAGCAAGAGTTGTGTAAGGCTGGAGCAAGGAATCTCACGCAATCTTACGGACAGAGCTGCTCATGCATTCGAGGTTCTATGATATAATTTCGCCCACTTTAGCCAAGCTTGTCAGCGCTCCATGAACCCACACACCTCTCCAGATACCGAACAAGTCAATCGCATCTTTATGCGGCGCGTCATCGTTGCGGGTATCTTTATCTTTGTAGGCCTGCTGGGCCTCATCGCTCGCTACAGTTATCTGCAGTTGTTTGAGCATGAGCTCTATAGAACCGAGGCCGACAACAACCGGATCAAATTGATTTCGGTACCGCCGAGTCGTGGCTATATCTATGACCGTAATGGGGTTATCTTGGCAGACAATCAGCCGGTATTTACGGCAATGTTGAGCCCTGATGAAGTGACTGACCCGAAGCGCACGCTTGAGCTGCTCGCCCCTATCTTTGCTCTGACCGATGAAGAAATTACCGATATCTTGGCGCGGATTGAAAACAATAAGAAAAACGACCCCGTGACGGTCAAGATCGATTTGTCTGAAGCGCAGGTGGCGCAGTTTAGTGAGCGTAAGCCTTTTTTCCATGGTATCGCTATCCAAAGTAAGCTGACCCGCACTTACCCTTACGACGAGCTGTTTGCTCACGTGATCGGTTATGTCGGGCGGATTAATGATAAAGAAACCAAGACTATCGATAAAGACCGTTATGCGGGTACTGACCTCATCGGTAAGCTCGGTATTGAGGCGCAATACGAAGATTTATTACTGGGTCAACCCGGCTACCAATCGGTAGAGACCGATGTGCATAATAATATTTTGCGGCAGTTAGATACCGAGCCATCGACGCCAGGTAATGATATTTATCTCAGTTTAGATTATGGGCTACAGAAAGTGGCGCAGGATCAGCTTAACGGTCGCCGCGGGGCAGTAGTGGCTATCGACCCTAGAAACGGGGATGTGCTGGCCTTTGTGAGTAACCCCAGCTATGATCCCAACCCTTTTATCTCAGGGATTTCCTTTAAAGACTATGGCGCACTGCGTGATAATATTGACCAGCCGCTATATAATCGCGCGCTACAAGGCATGTACCCGCCAGGCTCTACTATTAAACCTTTTGAAGGCTTAGGTGCTATTCATTATGGGCTTATGGATTGGGACAGCACTATTTATGACCCCGGTTACTTTACTCTGCCCGGTGACAGCCATCGTTTCCGCGATTGGAAACGCGGTGGCCACGGCACGGTTAACCTAACAAAATCCATTGTACAGTCGGTAGATACTTACTACTATAAGCTCGCTTACACTATGGGCATTCAGCGGCTACACGACTGGATGGTGCGCTTTGGTTTTGGCTCTGAGACCGGGATTGATTTGCCCAATGAAAAGCCTGGCGTCTTTCCTTCTCCGCAGTGGAAAAGAGACACTTATGATAAAGGCTGGCTGCCTGGTGAAACCATTTCGGTCAGTATTGGTCAGGGTTATTTTCTCGCTACCCCTTTACAGATTGCTAATGCGACGGCTATGACCGCCAATTTGGGGCAGCACATTACTCCGCATTTATTAAAGCGTAGTGAAGGCGCTGTACATGTGGATGCTATTGAAAAGCCCGATGGTCAAATTGAATTTAATGGCACCAAGATGGATTGGTTGCGTATGCGTACCGCCATGGAAGAGACCGCCAAACATGGTACGGCTCGGGGCATTTATAACCCTAAATACCGCAGCGCCGGTAAAACAGGGACAGCACAGGTCAAATCTATTGCGCAGGGTAAAAGCTATAATAAAGCCGCGCTTGATGAGCGCCATTGGGACCATGCTTGGTTTAATGGTTTTGCCCCAGTCGAAGACCCAGAAATTGCCGTAGCTATCTTAGTAGAAAATGGCGGTGGTGGTAGTACGACCGCTGCTCCTATCGGTAAGGCGCTGATGGATTACTGGATGCTGCAACGTGAAAAAGACCCTATCCTCCCCCCAACGGCGGCAGAAATTAGAGCTATCAGAGCACAAAAGGCTCTTGATAAAGCCCAACTTGAAGCCGAGCAGGAGCGCCTAGCAAAATTAGCGCCCGCTACTGCAGAAAAACCTGCCGAATAATTTTTAACCCTCTAACATTAACAAGCCGCTATCATGTCCAAAAAATCCGCTCGCTCCTCTCGTCTTTCCACGAGCAAACACTATACCGCAACCAGTGCTGTGCGCATCATCGGCGGTCGTTTTAAACGCCGTCAATTGGATTTTATTGATGCCGAAGGGCTGCGTCCGACCCCTGACCGACTACGGGAGACTTTGTTTAGTTGGCTTATGGCCGACCTTTATAGCGCGCGAGTGCTAGACTGCTGCGCCGGTAGTGGCGTGCTGGGTTTCGAAGCGTTGTCACGCGGGGCGGCGCACTGTACTTTTATTGAAGCCAACCCCAAACAAAGTCAATTGCTGTCTGACAGTGCGGAATTGTTGCAAGTGAGTCAAACCGATGCGGATATCCTGACTGGCCGGGCAGAAGTGGTGATTGAGCAGCAGGCAGGCAGCTTTGCTCCTTTTGATGTGGTGTTTATTGACCCTCCTTATGAGTTGGATCTTTGGCAGCCTATTCTTAAGGCGTTGCTTACGAATCAGTTAATTCATAGCGAGACGCTACTGTATCTTGAAGCGGACCGCCCTATTAATGACATTGTCACTGTCGTTGAAGAAGAACAAGAAAGCGAGTCGCGTCAAGATGCTATACAAAAAGTAGAAAAGAGTACTGTGCAACAAGCAGAAGACAAACCAATAGCAACCGCTTTAGCCAATGACAGCGTAAATACGAATACTGATAGTGCAGAACCCAGCTTTTACTGCTTAAAAGAGACCAAAGTGGGCCAAATACACGCTGGTATCTATCAATATGCAGTTAATTCGTGAAACACATAACCATTGCGCGTAATATCTGTTAGAATACCGACACCAAATTAAGCTCTAGGACTAGAAACCGTGATTAATAAACAGTAAATAAGTACGCCTGTTTATTATTTGCGATAAAATAACCCTCGATTGAGCTTGCAAGCTTAGATACTACTGCTTATAATGTGCAGTCTGTTTTTTGAGAGCCCCGTTACAACTCTCAACGACTATTAATTTAAGGTTTTATCATGAAAACACTTAGTGCCAAACCAGCTGAGGTTACCCATGACTGGTATGTCGTGGATGCTAACGGCAAAACTCTCGGTCGCCTAGCTACTGAAATCGCTTCTCGCCTACGCGGTAAGCATAAAACTAATTTTACTCCGCACGTTGATACCGGTGATTACATCGTTGTTATCAATGCTGAGAAAATTGCAGTAACTGGTAAAAAAGCTCAAGACAAAAAGTACTATCGTCACAGCGGTTACCCAGGCGGTATTAAAGAAACCAACTTTACTAAGTTGATTGCGCATAAGCCTGAAGATGTACTACACAAGGCAGTTAAGGGTATGCTTCCAAAAGGCCCTCTTGGCTATGCCATGATCAAGAAGCTTAAGCTATATGCGGGTACTGAACACCCACATGAAGCGCAGCAGCCTCAAGTATTAGACATCTAAGGAGACACTTATGGAACTCAGCACAACTGACAGAAATTATGGTACAGGTCGTCGTAAGACGTCTACCGCTCGTGTCTTTTTAGCTAAAGGTACTGGTAATATCGTTGTAAACGGTAAGCCACTTGACGAGTATTTCAGCCGCGAAACAGCTCGTATGGTTGTTCGTCAGCCACTAGAGCTACTTGACTCAGCTACCAGCTATGACCTATACATCACTGTTAAAGGTGGTGGTATTAGTGGTCAAGCAGGCGCAATTCGCCATGGTATCACTCGTGCATTGATCGAAGCTGACGAAACTCTTAAGTCTGCCCTAAAAGCAGCTGGTTTCGTAACTCGTGACTCACGTCAAGTTGAGCGTAAGAAACTTGGTCTACGTAAAGCACGTAAGCGTCCACAGTTCTCAAAACGTTAATCCGTTTTGTCCTAGACCTTATAGTGTTAAAAAAGGCGACTGTTTACAGTCGCCTTTTTGTCGTTTACATTCCCGCCAATAAGCCCTGCCCGCTTGTGCCGCTGATTCAGCTATAATAGAGCCATCCTATTGCTCTATTGAGCATTTATTGCCCATACAGCATTTATTACTCTGATAATGTATCTGCTACGCTTATGAAAGCTCCCCAACAGTACGATCCTGCCAATCCCAATGCCTCGGTGCCTACTGCTACCGATTCGCGCGACACTACTACTCGCAGCCGCCATGACTCGCGTATTAAAATTGCGACGTCAGAGATAGCGACTCCGCCTATTTATGATCCTAGTAACCCGACGGCTACTTCTGCAAACGGTAATATGGGCAATGCGAGCAAACCGAAAAAATCTCCGCCGATTCCAGTTGGTATGCCGAGTATCACAGACAATCATAAACAAACTCACTTGGCAGCAAAGCGTCCGTTTGAGTGGCGATTTCTGCACCCTAAATATTGGGGCATCTGGTTGGCTTTTGCGCTGATACTACCGTTGATATATTTGCCGTTAGCTTGGCAGTTTTGGTTAGGTCGCAAGCTAGGTATTATGATTTATCATGTGGCCAAATCGCGGCAAAACGATACTTTGGTCAATCTACGCTTAGCCTTCCCTGAAAAGCCAGAGGTTGAGCGTGAGCTAATGGCCAAGCAAACCTTTGTGAATCAAGGTATTGGTATCTTTGAGACCTTGTGTGCTTGGTTCCGCCCTAACTTATTTACCCGTACCCTCTCTATCTCAGGTCTGCAGCATTTAATCAATGCGCAGAAGGAAGGCCGGGCGGTGTTGTTATTAGGCGCG
>Ga0208015_1000861_pt1 | contig 12583 bp, 27 predicted proteins | sample 26BtaG_FD_184101 | JGI IMG/M metagenome (GOLD analysis project Ga0208015, IMG submission 184101) | Marine viral communities from Cariaco Basin, Caribbean Sea - 26B_WHOI_OMZ_CsCl (SPAdes) (version 2) | ecosystem: Environmental > Aquatic > Marine > Oceanic | place: Caribbean Sea: Cariaco Basin...
TTCAGGACTCTCAAACACTCTTTCCAGTATGGTACAGGGATTACTACTTTATCCCAGTCCTTCCCCATAAATGAGTAACCATAGGGAGGGTCTGTACAAATCATATCAATACTCTCATCTTCCATCTCCTTTAGTTTTTCTAGGCAATCTCCTTCCAGTATCATACTTCTCTTTAGTTAGTTAGGAACTAGGCGAGTAGTTCCTTGTTATTTCTCCATGATTTTGGAGAGGAATTTGTTTTCGGGTATTTCGGCTACTTCTCTCTGCTCGTAGTAAGGACAGAACTCTCCCTTGAACCTTACTAGTGAGCCATCGTTGACGCAGAATTCCAATATCCAGAACCCGATGTGAGCAGCGATGTTCCGCCCCCTCATAAATGGGGTCTGGCTTTCCAAGCAACCACCCTGCACTGCTACCACATTCCTGTAAGAAGGAATGAGTTCGGCTTTGTGGAAGTGTCCCACCAGAAGGATGTTGGGCTTCTGTCCTCCCGACAGGGACTCTATGTATTTCTGCGTCTGGTACGAAAGGGCGTAAGCCGTCCCCTTATGTGGGTGGGAAAGCCGTATCTTAATTCCCCCAATAGAGATGTCGGCTTCCATCTGGCCAAGATAGGTGAGGTCTTTCCTTCTCTCGGCTATCAGAGTTCCCACATCTATCTGACGGCTTTTCCAGTAGCAGAGACAGTGATTGCCCGTAATGAAATAGGTTCTCATCCCCTTGAACTTGGGATATTTCTCCACCACATAACGGACTTGGTTGAATGCTCCGATGGTGTGGACTTCGTACTCCTGTCCCCGATACATCTTTTCACCTGCGATGATGTCCCCACTATGTAAGACTGCTGAAATGCCCTCCTGTCGGAAAACCTTGTAAGCGGCATTCAGAACATCAAGTCTTTCATAGCTGGAACACAGATGAGTATCAGAAACATAGCCGAACTTATACCACCGCCCCTTGTAGGCTTTGACAGGTATCTGTTGCATTGTAAGGTACTCCCTCCTATTGAAAACTACTCGCCTACTGATATTATGTATTATTTATTGGTTGGTGTCTTTTTCTTTTCTCCTCTTTTAGCCAATCATATTGAGGTTGCCATACTTCTATGGCTTCTTCACCAAATACTTCATCTGCCCATGGCTCATCTCCCCAATTACCAACATCTCCAACGATAATACCTTCTTTAGCTTTTTTCTCTATAAACCTAATTGCATTATCAAGATGGCTTTCACTCATTTTAGATATTTCTATTTCCCCCCCCTCCCTTGTAGTCCATACCTTCTTCATACTCCTATTTAATTAGTTAGGTTTTTAATTATAGCTTGTATTACATTAACTGTTACAGCGTTTCCTAGACACTTGTATCTTTGAGTATCTGATATTCCTTCTGTCCAGTTATCGGGAAATCCTTGTAAGCGTTCACACTCTATTGGGGTTAGTCGTCTGATTCGCATACCATTGGTATATGGTGTCCGCCTGATGGAGTTGGTATTGTTGGACTTATTCCTTCTTTTTTGTGTATTCGGCTGGTTTGTTGAAACATAGGTTTCGTTTGAGTATCCAGAGGAATAATTTGTCCTGAGTGTGTTACTGCTTTGTTCCGGAAGTTTTTGCTTCTGCTGAATATTAGCCTCATTTGTTTCTCCGATAGGAAATACTTTTCTTCTACTTCCTCCTCTAAGATGTCCGATAATGAACACTCTTTCCCTGTTTTGGGGAACTCCGAAATTCTTGCTGTTAAGTACCTGCCATTCAACTCCATACCCCAAGTCGGTGAGAACCCCAAGTATTGTCTGGAAAGTTTTGCCAGAGTCGTGAGATAATAGACCCTTAACATTTTCAAGCAGAAAATATCTGGGTCTTTTGTGCTTGAGAATCCTTGCGATGTCAAAAAAGAGAGTTCCTCTTGTGTCGTTAAATCCCTTTCTTTTTCCAGCAATACTGAATGCTTGGCAGGGAAATCCTCCAACCAAGAGGTCAAAGTCTGGGAGTTCTCTAGCATTGATTTTTGTGCAGTCTCCATAGTTTTTGTGCCTAAAGTGTTTTTCATAGATTTGGATTGCATACTTGTCAATTTCGGAGTAACCAATACAAGTGTGCTGTTGTTTCCTGATGGTTCTGTTAGACTTATTGCCATCTTTCCTATCACATAGCTTTTCCCTTTGAAGTTTCTTGGATTTAGTGCGTACATTGTTATTTTTAGAGCCCTCGGTGGGGATTTGCACCCCACACCCCAAACTTCTTTTAGACTTCGTTAGAAGCGAGTTGAATTTTAGTTTGGATACTAACTCCTCGTGGGCATTGTTTATTCCTAATTCAAACCCCCCTATCCCACTAAACATACTAAAGTATTTCATTTTAATTGGTTAATATTCCTGATTCTAATACCCTTATTCTTTCCTCTAGCCCCTCCAAATAATCAAGATTACGCTTTACCAGTATATTCCTGTGGGCTGTTATCCAGTCTTCCCATTTCTTTCCTTTCTTGCGGACTATGGTCAGGACTATCTGGGGTTCTCCTACTGTGTGGTGGCGGTAATGACAGCGTTTGCAAATTGGAATAAGGTTCTTCTTGTGGTATCTCAAATATGTACTCTGGCGTTTCTGTATGAAGTGGTGCATTTCATCTGTGGGGTTTCCGCAGACCAGACAGTATGGGTTCTTGGGTACATAGTATTGCTGGATAAGCCTGTCCAGTTTCTTTTGTGCTGTGGTTATACGCTTTGATACTGGCTTCTTAGATTTAACCAGTTTGTTGTGCCACAGTTGATTACTTATCTCACCCATTATTTTAATTTATCTAGTTATTTAGTTGGTTGGTTAGATTTTAATTTTACTCATTGTTCTTAGTTATTTGGTTAGTAGGCTGATTACAAAATCCTTAGTAAGTTCTTGTCCATTCACCGCTTCTCCAGACTTACATATATCTATATCTTCAACTTTTCTTGTTAGCTCTTGTCCCAAATCTTCCCTTCCTAGCCCATAGAACTTAGCTAGTGATAATCTCATTGCTCCTCTTGATAATCCTCCATCTTGTTTGGTTCTTCTGTCTAAGTAAATAATCTCTTTTTCTAATAACTTTTCTAAATTACTCATTTGTTATTGATTAGGGATTTAAGTTTATTTAGCTTTGGATTATTTTCTTCTAATAATATCTCGTTCATTAAGACTACAAAATCTCCATATTTTTTAGCTTCTCTTTCCCTCCCCCTCTTCTCTGCTTTTCTTACTTCCTTCTCTAATAATCTATGCCAGGCTGTTTCTGCTTTAATTACTGTTTCCTCCATAGCTTCCCAATTATTGTCAAAGTCTTTAAGCATATCTTTATACCATTTTCTGTGTTTGTAGAAGTTTCTCCATTTTTCATCTCGTTTTTCTTTTGCTTTTCTTACTTCTTTTAGGAGGAAGTCTTTAAGTTCCTTGTCTGCTTTATATTCTGTCCAAAAGTGAGGGTAACATCCATCTGCTTTTTCTACCCTTTTTCGGTATCTTCTACCAGCAGAAAATATTAAATCACTCCAGCGTTTTACCATTTCTTTCTCTTGTTTAGATAGGTTCATAGTTACTTAGTTATTTGGTTAGAATAGAACTGAAAGAGGATATTAGGACTAACACTGGGCGAGACAGATACAGATACAGTCGGTAGGGGAGTTCTTTTCTACCTCTTTAAACTGTTTTTCATTGAGCATTACAGTAGACATCATACTATAACTGGGGGTATGCTTTTCTACTGCCTTTTCAACATCTGTCTCTATCTGTTCTAGATACTTCTTGGTATTTTTCTTTTTATCCAGCTCAAATGTAATAACATACGCTCTATTAACTGTTTTTTCTTCCTTCTTCATTTTATTTAGTTATTTAATAATCTCTAGTGTGGAAGGTAGGAGTTGCACCTACAAAGATATGAGTTGTCTAGAATGTTCCCATATCCAGCCGTGAGTTGCTAGCACTCACTAACCGCGTTTACATTTCGCCACTTCCACTTTTTACAAATTACTAAGGTGCTAGTTACTTGGCTCTCCATATATAAAATAATTGAAACCTAATTTGGTGTGCCAAGAAATCTTTATTAGTTCTTCTGCTGTGAATCTTCTCTTACCAGATTCTTTTAATGATAAAGCTACAGCACTCTTAAATCCTAACATTTTTGATAGCTCCTTAGTAGATAATCCACACTCTATCCTTGCTTGTTTTACTCGTTCTCCTAGCGGAGGTAGCTTTTTTAATGGCTCATAGTTGGGCATTCTTTTAATCCTCATAATATTATTTTAACTTGTTAAGTGTTCCATAGGGTTTATTGGTTAGATTAGATTTAACTCTTTAGCACTCCTACGGGAAATCTTTTTAGTCTTGCCTTCTACCTTTATCTCTACTAAATCCTCTTTATCCTCTGGGGTAATTCCTGTGATTTCTGTAAATATCTCCCAGTTAAAGTTGGGGAGATTTAAAAACTTCTTGCGGTTTTCCTCATCTGTATCTCTCCAGAAGTTTTTCCAAGCCTCCTTGTAAGAATATTCCCTTAGGTATCCTTTCCTGACACAAAACTCTGGGTCAGCTTTTTTCTCCTTGTCTGTCATATCTTCTTCTGGTATCCACTTAGTAAGATAAAATTCATTAGAGTGGGGTAGGTCTATATCTTTCCATTTTAGATTGGTGGATTTATTGAACATTCTTACATTGGGTTCGTTAGTATTAAACATACCTGAGTTGCAGTTGCCTGAGTTGTAGTAGCCTGAGTTGCGGTTGCCTGAGTTGTAGTCGCCTGAGTTGTAGTTGCCTGAGTTGTAGTCGCCTGAGTTGTAGTTGCCTGAGTTGTAGTCGCCTGAGTTGTAGTTGCCTGAGTTGTAGTCGCCTGAGTTGTAGTTGCCTGAGTTGTAGTTGCCTGTATTTTCCTCTCCCGTGTTGTTTTTAGTGTCTTTAGTCATTTTATTTAGTTATTTGGTTAATAGTTATCTCCATTGCTCCCATTGTCATAAGTCCCAGTGCGATAAGTATTCCCATTAAAAACCAAAATATATTTTCACCCATCTCTATTTAGTTATTTGGTTAATATGGCCTCCTCTATAAGGAGAATTATTAAGGTCGTCTAGCTTGTCTTTACATTGTTTCCAATTTGAGAGTTCGTGCCTATAACAGTTGGTCATAAATGACTGATTCTGTTGTTTAGTTTCTCTGGTAATATCTCGCTGTCTATAATCCATTATTTCCCAAAACATCTTATAGACGAGGAAGGAAACTAAGACTGCTACTATGGTGATGATAATTATGCGTTCGTAATTCATTTCTTGTTGATTATTTGATAAACTCTTTGAGCAGATACTCCTGCTACCTTTCCTATTTCCCTGTAAGTAAATCCTCTTATGGGTGCTTTGGTGAGGTGTTTCATTAGTTGTTTTCTGATGAAGGTTTCTTTGTGGGATTTTATGATCTCCAAGCCCTCGTCTCCAAAGTGTTCTGTGATGTATCTTTCTGCTTTAGTCATTAGTAGTCAATTATCTTATTAGTAATCAACGATGGCTAGTAAAATAAGCCAGAAGATAGTCCAAGCTACTAGTGAGGCGAGAACTGCTTTTCCGGCATCTTTGAACCATTGTTTGATGGCTTCTAGTATGGTGTCCATTTTTTTGATTTGTTTCCCTGAATAGGGAGAATAGATTTTCATTGTATTAGTTTATGTTTCACTCTAGGACTCGGTGACCTCGCTGTCCCTTCCTTGTGTCTAGCACAACTGTTGACAGCTACCCTCCTGACTGACTGGTGGGAATTTAGGGAGGCGTAATCCAGAGCAATTTAACCCAACGAACTGCTGTATGATTTTGCTTCGTGGGATTTTAATGTTCTGAATATATTAAATCATAGCTCTTTAATTTTGTCAAGTATCTAGCTTTTCCTTGAACTGCGTGATGATCCCCTCCATCTGACTGCGGTAGAATTGTTCAAAGTCTGGGTACTGTTCTTTTTTTTCTTGCTCCCAATAGCGATATATAACTCCTCGTAGCCTAATACTTGGGGACTTGCCCTCAAAGTTGGCGTCTTCTTTGGGGACTTCACTTTCATCAAATTGATTCTCTTTGAACATAAACCAGCCTACTGCTCCCCTGTACTGGAGTAATTGGAGAGTTTCTTGGGCTGTGAGTTCTTGAGTGGATACTCTGATGCTCAAACTGCCATCTACTCTGGTAGAGATTCCTGCTATTTGGGAGGCTAGTTGTATGGGTTGCTTGTTCACTTTTTGTTCTTTAACCAACATTTATCACTGCAAAATACTTTCCCTGTTTTTGGATTCAGAACTCTCTTAGCTCCACAATACTTGCAGGGTTCATATTGTACTTCTTCTACTTTGCCTGTTTCCATATTTTCTGTGAACTCCATTACTTTTTCTTCTCCTTTTCTTCCAATAGATCCTTCTATGCGATTCTTTTCTTTGACTACTTCTCCGTGAACTATGTCTTTTAGTTCTCCGTAGGCTTCGGAGATATTATCTCCTTCTGCTACTTCTGCTTTGGCTGAAAAGTGAAGGGTTGTAGGTTCATATTGCTTAACCTGTATAGTCAGCCCTTTGCTGTATGTAATTTCTGTTATTTTACTCATGGTTATTATTAAGTTGTTATCTCCAGTCAGAAGCCCTTAAATTTTTAAAAGGTTGTATGGTCTTATGACGGGTAGCTTTTTAATGAATCGGCTTTTGGGTGGAACTATCTCGTCTTAGATTTGAAATTCTTAGCGTTGCCCAATCCTTTCCTAGCAGGATTTTTTCCAAGCCTGTAAATATACAATGGACATTCTGGAAACTCACAGTTCTTTATAGCGTGTGCCGTCCCCTCTCCGCAATCAAAACATTTTGCCCTTATATCTTTTAGTTTGGGTCTCCCCCTGCCAAAACGAAATTCCCACAGGGAACAATCTTTGGTTGGGCATAGTCTGACTTCGTGGGCACTACCGCACATACAGTAGAGACACTGCCTCCTGATAGCTCTTAGTGGTGTTGTTTTCATTGTTTTGGGTTATTGATAATTACTCCAGTATTCATTCCAGTATTCTACTGCTTCATCTTCTTCTACATCTAGTTCTTTGGCTAGTTGGATAAATTCTTCTATGTGATCTACTTTGAGAATTATATCTTCCATTGTTTTGCTCTTACATTGTTAAAGATTCTTAGTTCGTCTTCTCTTTCTTTGAGTTCTTCTTTTTCTTTCTCTGTGAACTTGTGGTACATCAGTTCATTGATTGCTTTTTTTAGTGCATATAAAGAATACTCTTTTTCAAATGTTTTACTTCTCATCTTTATTTTTAATGATTATTAACTCAGTGGTTGCCCCTTCTTCAATACACTTTAGGATTTCTTCAATAGTTAGGAGTTCATCATAGAGAAAAGAGGGTTCTCCTATTGGCCAGTTGAATTTCATACAGAGTCTCATGGTTATTTTTTAGGCTTTTTAAACTCAAATACATTGTCACTTACCACACTATTATCTGCTTCAAGATGAAATGGTGCTTTGTTTTTGGTTGTGATATTAAAATAATTTCCTTGAATCTGAAGATACTTACCATCTAAAAATAGAGCTTTTTTTAGTTTGCCCAGTCCCCTTACTTCAATAGTTGGCTGAACTATTACAACCTTATCAGCAAACTTAAGTCTTATTATTTTATCTCGAAGTTTATTATTCTCACTTTTTAACCCTTCAGTTATTCCATAAAACAACTCATTATATAGATTAGACAATTTATTCCTTAATTTTTCCAAGTATGATAGATTATAGATGGTGGGGGAATCTCCTCTCATAGATTTCTTTTAATTATTTTCTATATTATATACACTACTTTAATTATGTCAAGTGTTGTTTTGTTTTATGCTTTTGTATTATTAGTTTCATCTGGGCTATGCCTTTATGTTTTGTAATAGAGTAGCTAAATATATCATCTTGCGTAAAAGATCCACCCTTCATTTTCACCTTAAACTTTTTACCTTGTTTGTGTTTTTGAATCAGTTGTTCTTCTATGGGGAGATTTAATATTTTGCCGTTTTTCAAGAGTAGCATTTCTCGCCATTTTTGTTGGTGTAATAGTCGGGGTGTCCTTCTTCGTCATATTTGTTTTTATCTATGGGATTGTCTGGGATATCTACCTTAACTGGATTGATGTGAAATGTTTGAGCCAACCGCTTTTTCTTGGCTTCTATTTTATCAACTTCTTTAGATTGTCCGGCGTCTATCATTCTCATTCTTTTATTAGAAGCTTCTATTCTTTCTATGTGTGCTGACATTTCGTGTTCTCCGACATATACTATACAGTTAGGATTGATTAGACGACCAGCTATCTCTATTGGATTCGCCCCGGCCTGCCACGCCTTTTTCAATGCGGAAAACTCTTTGTCATTAAGCGTAAAATCATCTCCACTAGTTAATACTGCCTTGTATTTGTCCATCTTTGGTTATTTTAACAAAATTAGATTTAGATTTCTTGGTCTTGTAGTAGGCTATCAGCTTTCCCAAATCAGACTCTAGTTGATATGGCGTGGTAATTGTCGGAGCATACTGAATGGTTAAACATTTGGCGGCTGCGTTAATGGCTCGCTGTAAAAAATCCGAACCATATTTTTTAAGCAGGCGTTCTACTGAAGCACGCTGTGTCTTGTTAGAAAACAATCTCTCATAAGAGGGATTAATTTTTCTGAATAACTCAATAGCTTTTTGAATATCTTTTCCCGCAAAACTTTGTTTTGCTAGATTAATTTCTTTTGTATTAGTTTCTTTAATTAAGTTTCTTTTGTACTGTGTGATTTTCACACCAGATTCTAGTGTTCTTTTCACACTAGATTTGTTTTTAATCACACCAGATTTATGCTTTTTACCTTCTTGTGTGATTTTCACACCAGATACCTTTTTGAGAAATATACTACCCAATTGATATATAACTTTTCTTCTGGCTCTTTTGGTGGGTGTGTCTAAAACAACACCCCCTTTATCTACTGCTATTATCCAACCATTCTGCACACACACTTGAATTGCTCTTGCTATTGCCTGATTTCCTCTTCCTGTAAATTCCATAAACTGAGATTGGCTTATATAGTCGTTCTTTTTTCTACCACCATTGATTATGTCTTTCCAACCCAGTGTCTTTCTGGTTATTAGTAGCACAACCCTTAGTTCTGTATCAGACATGTTTTTCATCTCTCCATTATATAGCCAGTTTGGGGTGGGGGTTGTATTTGGAATGAATGAATCCATTTGTTTTTTTAGTAATAAAAAAGCTACTCTAACAGCTTCTGTCCTGTCCTGATACAGCCAGAACAGAATGCGTTAAAATAGCTTTATGTATCAGGGATTCAAATTGTTAAACAGTACCTATAACGGTAATTCTAGTATTACACCAATCTATTATTTGTCAAGTAATGGACTTGGAGGCAATCGAAACCTCCGCAGTGAGAAGGAGGTGAAACCAAAAGCACTGCCCTACCTAGGAAATCCTAATATAGTTTTCTAAAAGTAATGAACGCTATTGACGCTATAACTCCACCTGCTAAAACACAGCCAAATAGTATTGCTCCTATAATGATTGTTGCTATTGCCATGTTTTTATACTTAATTAAGAAATTTATACATTTCTTCTTTTTTCTTCAAACAACCTGTCCATTATTTCGGTTCTGTCCTTGGCTGAGAGGTTCATAGAGTTAACCTTCTCTATGTCAGCACTGATTTCAGCTAATGTTCTTTTTCTTTTACGCAGTTGTTTTATTCCATCCTTAACGGCTCTTTTATTTGTATTCTCACCTGATCTGCTCCACATTTTTATTCAAAATTGAATATTAACAGAAGGGCAGCATCCCAGATGGTTAACTGCCTCAACGGGCTTTCGCCGCCTCTGTGAAGGCAATCATACTATACACTAGAAATTTAAATTGTCAACTGTAAAATAGACTGTCGCTGGTTATCCCTTATGTGAGGGTCTTCAACTGTGTATGTCTTTTGTTCCACTTTTACATCCTCTGTAATACTTCTAAAAGCGAAGATTGTAGCCAACATTAGTAGTGCGACTATAAATGCTATTACTAAAATACATGCAAAGAATTCACGCAGATAGTTAGATTACATTTTAGATACCCCAGCTCTAATAAATGCGAATGCCAATCCTTCCATGATTAGTTCGCTGTCTTGTTGAAGTATGCCTAGTAGTATCATAAGGAATGACACTATATAGGTCTTTTTACCTTTTAAGAAATCTACTATTTGATTCATTTCCATTGAATTAATTTCTTAATTGCACTTGATAATAAAGTTAGTAAGCCCTCAGCTTCTAAACCACGCTTATTTTTATCCACCAGTACACCCTTTTCACCCCTAAGAATGTTATTTTCATTCTCTAACTTACTGTTCTTAACACGCAATTCTTCTATTTCAGTGATTAATTCTCCATCCACGTCCATCTCCTCACACTCTTTGCGGTATTCTTTAAGGTCTTTGGCGGCTCGTATTTGTTCGTTTTCAGCCATCACCTTACCATAGTCATCGCCAGTAATTTTCTCAATCTCATTTTTAAGAACTGACTTAATGTTATACATATTTTCTTCTTTAGATTTAGTACCCCAATTAAATTTATCTGGGTCTATAAAGTTCTTGTAGTTGCTTATGATAACTTTATCTTTTGAAATGTCGAGATGTAAATGAGAACCCCTTGTGCGGCTTCCAGAATTGCCCGTTAAGCCAAGTAATTCACCCTCAGAGTACTTACCTACTGCTAGCCTCTCTGAGAGATGTAGGAAGCGAATTATGACACTCTGATTGTTTGGTTTAAACCAAACTGTATTTCCTCCTTGTGGAAGATATTTTGACAGAACTATCTCACCATCAAACGGAGCAAGAATTTTTGTTCCAGTTGGAGTCATATAATCTACCCCTAAGTGAAAACTTGAATAGAATGTAGGGCTACCGTGTCTATATCCTCGCCCAACATTCCAATCTTTAAGTGGTTTCATAGTCTTATTAGTTCTAAAAATTTATACAGAACCGCTAGTAATATAATTCCTAATCCACCATATACTACTTTTTCTAACATCTCAACCCTCCATTTGGGTACTTGCTCGTTACTCATCTTTTTAAGTGTTCCCATAATAGCCTTATGCTCTTTAGAGTTGTTAGTCTTTAGGTTGTTGAAGTTCGTTTCTAGTTTTACCATTTTAATTTCTAAGTTATCCATTATATTCTATTACCAATTAGTCCCTGCACTAATGAATGTCTGTTTCTTGCCACAATAGTAGCAAATCTTCTCAATAAGTTCCCCCTCCTTGAGATCATCACTCTTCTTCTCTATTATATTTTGACAATATTTGCAGTAAAGGATCATTACTTCTCTGGCTTAGGCACTAAAGCCTTTCCGAGCACAGCTTTGAGTTCTGCTATTACTTCTGCATCAGCACCGCTAATTTGGGTTCTTTGTAGAACTTGAAGCAGGACTTGTATCTGGTCTTTTGTTAGCTTTACCATTATTATTGTTTAAGTATATTAACATCTTCTTCTAAAGCGGTTAGGCGTTCTTCTACTGTTTTCTTGGCTGCCATTCTGTCCTCCTGCCAAGCTATTGCGTCTTCTTCCAAGCTCTTTAGTGTTTTCTGTGTGGGGCAGTCGTGTTCTTTTACATTCCAGTCAATTTCCAAATCACCTCCGCTATCAGTTACTGTCCATAGGTGTTCTGTGTTCTCTGGCACATCTCCTACATTTTCGTTGTACCAGTAGGCTAGTATTGTTGCTGTTTGTGGTATTCTCATAGTTAAATTTAATCTGCTACTCTTACTCCACAGAACCAACTAGAAGCTGTTCCTCCTTCTAGTATTAAATTAGAAGCGTGGTCATGAACAACATAGACATCGAAATAATCTGTTGAACCATTTGCTTCTGCGATAGTTGTTGCAATGGTTCCGCAATATGTAGTTGCACCAGGGTTAATTCTGTCTCCTGTAGCATACAGTGTACCATTTTTGTAAATCAGCACTATAAACATTTCCCCATCACCAACGCCACCCGAAGAAGTCCTTGCCATAAGAAGATATTTCCCAGCTACCGTAGGTGTGAAGGTGCTAGAGGCGAAGTCTGAATTGGTATCCCACCTCTCTGTGCTCCAAGTAACTTTTACATAAGTGCCGGGTGCAACTCCCGTTTGGTTAGTGCCGTTTTTATGGACAGAGAAAGAAGGCAACACATCTCCTGTCTTGCCAAGCATAGTGTCTGTACCTGCATCGTTGGTGAACCAAGCCGTATTAGGTGTATCTGATTTTACCCATAATTGTCCATAAGCTGCTGTATCCGCTTCGGCTGCTGCCTGTTCCTTGAGTTTTGCCGTCCCTATCTTTTGTAGGTGCTGGTCATTAAAGTCAAAAGTTGCACTGGCTTGCCCGCTTAAATCTGATAATACTTCGGAGTAGCTTCTCCCCTCCAGTCCGTTAGCGGTGAACTTAGCGTAGTCATTATCAGCCGCATCAGCATCATCTACCTGCATAATCTTGTCATCTGCTATTCCAACATCAACATTGAAAGTTCTGTTAGCTGCTATTGTTCCGCCCCCAGTCAGACCAGTTCCCGCAGTAAGAGTT
>Ga0208015_1000863_pt1 | contig 12564 bp, 12 predicted proteins | sample 26BtaG_FD_184101 | JGI IMG/M metagenome (GOLD analysis project Ga0208015, IMG submission 184101) | Marine viral communities from Cariaco Basin, Caribbean Sea - 26B_WHOI_OMZ_CsCl (SPAdes) (version 2) | ecosystem: Environmental > Aquatic > Marine > Oceanic | place: Caribbean Sea: Cariaco Basin...
TCCAGTGTTCATCTTTGAGCATGGTGCGAGGCATAGCGAACGATATCTTTTTTGTGTGAGAGCTTAAAGATTAACCGTTCGCTATTTTTTTTGCCATTAATTTGTCGCCAATGTTCAACACGCCCTAGATAAAATATGATAAAAAGCCTGCAATTCGTTGCAGGCTTTTTTATGTCTTAATTTTGATTATAAGTCCATGCACCAGACTTATAATCAAAAACATCAGTACTAAAAAACACCGTTAGTGAAATACACGATTATTAATATCTATGGCCATTAAAGTGCACCGCTGAACGTATCGCAAGATTGTACATTACCGCTTTCTAGACCACGAGTAAACCATTCGACACGTTGTTGACTGGTACCATGAGTAAAGTTATCAGGCACTACTGCACCACCACTCGCTTTCGCTAGACGATCATCACCGATTTGACTAGCTGCATTCACCGCTTCATCAAGATCACCAGCTTCTAAAAACTGTACACGCTCTTGATTGCGCTGTGCCCATACACCAGCAAAACAATCCGCTTGCAACTCTTGTAATACTGATAGCTTATTGGACTGTGCTTGCGTCACTTGCTGACGAGCTTCATTGACCTGTTGGCTAATGCCCAATAGCGTCTGTACATGATGACCTACCTCATGCGCTATCACGTAGGCCTGTGCAAAATCGCCAGCCTTGCCTTGGTTCTCTTCACCACCAGAGCCTTGCTGATCGCCTGAAATACCAAGATTCTGTCGCATCTCTACGAAGAATGACGTATCCAAATAAACAGTCTGATCCCCTGGACAATAAAATGGACCGGTTGCAGAGCTAGCACTACCACATGCCGAACTAACCTGACCATTAAACAAAATCAATGACGGCTCTTGATAAGTGCTACCAGCTTCGTTAAAGATTTGATGCCAGACTTCTTCTGTATCTGCTAGTACAACTTTCACAAACTGCGTGTCTCGGTCTGTGCTGGTTGCCAGCTCGGTAGATGACTCACTGCCACCACCTGTAACCGCTTGACCTGTCTGTAATGCGGTCATTGGGTTTACCCCAAATACCAACCATAAAATACCTGCGATGATAATACCGCCAATACCACCGCCGATCATCTTACCGCCACCTGTGCTAGAACGCACATTCGAGCTGCCTCGTCTACCTTGCCATTTCATAATTCTATTCCTCAAATATAGATTGATTCACTATTTCTATTAGCCACTGCTTCTATTAAGCATTACTGATGTTATATATTATTTAGCCAGCTAATTCACGCTATGACCCAGTCTACTATCCTAAAAGCAAGGAGAAACCTATAAAATTGCTAACTTAACTAGGATTTATGTAATACAGGATGACCATCTCACCATTTAAATTCATTTTTATCCATAAAAACGGGGTTAATATCAAAAATTCGAGATAAGAAACAAGAACCAAAAAAGCGCTCAATCCCTCTGATGTCATTGATTATACGTTGATTAATCTGGCTTCTTGTATTAAAAAGTATATCGAATAGACAAAGTAAAATATTATTTTAAATTTTATTGTTACTTAATTGTACAGACTATTTCTATTTACTTAGAAAACCTATAGAATGCGTGGAAGCTGAGTAGCTGCGACTAAGACTAGTTGAATTCTGAGAAATCTCGGATTTCGACCTTTGTTGCTGCTACTGCTCATTTCATTTTTCCGGAGAAAACCATATGAAACTTAAATTACTTGCTCTAGCTGGTATCATGACTGCAACTATGGGCCTTACTGCCTGTGATAGCAGCAAAGAAAACGCTGCTGAAGATTTATCTGACGCACAAGAAGAAGTGCAAGACGCTTCTGAAGAGCTAAACGAAGCTGCTGCTGAAGGCGAAGTAACTGCTGATGCTGACGCTGCTGTTGCTGAAGCTGAAGCTGACATCGCTGATGCTCAAGTTGCAACTGCTACTGACGAAATCGATGCTGAAGTACCTGTAGACGGTACTACTACTAGCGTTGACGTAGCTAGCGAAACTGATACTGCTGCTGTTGAAGCTTCTGACGAAGTAGTAGTTGAAGAAGCTCAGTAATTTATTGTTCATACAATAGATAAACTGTAGTAAAAAAAAGAGAGCCTATGCTCTCTTTTTTTATGTCTATCATTTATGTTCTTAGTAGGATTTTACTTTATAGATAACCCTAATATACGATGTGTGCTGCAATATCTAAATATATAGATGTACGCAAAAATAACTAAGTGCAAATACGCACTAGCATTCTTATAAACTCACGATAAAACAGACACACTATCGTTCAGCGCAGTGCCAAACTAGGTATTAGCTATCAAACAAACGCTCGTCAACCTTCTGACGAAATTTCTGCCCTGTCTTAAAAGTAACCACACGGCGCGCGGATACTGCAACAGGCTCCCCTGTTTTCGGGTTACGGCCTGGACGGCTGTTTTTATCTTTAAGCTCAAAGTTGCCAAAGCCTGAAAGCTTGACCTCTTTGCCATCAATCAAACTCTCTGACAGCTCATCAAAAAAGTTCTCCACCAGACAGCGACCTTCTTGGCGTGTTAGGTTTAGGTGACTCATCAAATGCTCAATCATGTCAGATTTGGTTAAGGTGCTCACAGTACGACTCCTATGCTATGTCGTGATGTCGAATATCATGGTTTAGCGGTATGAGGGTTAAGGCTAGCTATTATAAAGGTTTTTTGACCGTTTTTAACAAAGTCTTCATTAAAATCCTTTATTAATAACCACTTAACTTATTCTATGAATAGCAATGCTCCGTAGCCTCATGGTAAAAAGACTACAGAGCATTGGGTATAATACTTACTAAATGTTAGCTGTCGCGCAGCTGTACAGAATGCTGGTCAGTTAGCGCTTGTACCACTTTATCTGTGGCAGTCTTGACGGCTTCATCAGACAGCGTTTGCGTACTATCTTGCCATATTAGTGCAAACGCTAGTGAGCGCTGACCTGCTGGTACTTTGTCACCTTGATAAACATCAAATAACCAAAGGTCAGTCAGCATATTGCCTGCCGCAGCTCGTACTGTTGTCTCTAACGTCTGCAAACTAATGTCACTGTCTACCAAGATAGCAATATCGCGGCGTACTTGCGGGAACTTGCTTGGTGTCGTGATAGCATGCTGCTCACGTGCAATCGTCAATAGCGGTGCCAATGACAATTGAGCGACCCATGTAGTCGGCAGATCTAACTGCTTAGCAGTATTTGGGTGCAACTGACCCAACCAACCAACATATACATCATCAATATACAACTCAGCGCTTTGTCCTGGATGCAGGAAGCTCAGCGTACTACGCTCATAGCGGATACGTGCGCTATCGATTTGTGCTGGTAATAGCTGCTCAATGTCATGCTTTAGGTCATAAAAATCTAACGCACGGTTTTGATAAGCTTGCTCGCTCCATATATCACCAACTGCGACTAAAGCAATACTTGGCGTTTGTACTAAGTCACTAATACTTTGTCCAACAAAGCTAAGACCCGTCTCAAAGAAACGTACACGTGGCTGCTGACGATTCAAGTTATATTGAACGCAAGGCAGTAGGCTCGATAGCAAGGTACGACGCATAACGGCCAAATCACTAGAGATAGGGTTTGCCAGTGCCAATACCTCCCCTAGCGCTTCGTCGTCAAGCAATGCTTCTAGTTTTGCATCACTAAAGCTAAAGCTAATCGCTTCCATATAGCCGTTGTCGACTAATGATAGCTTCATCTCATGGGTCAAATCCGCAGTATCATCATAATCCATACTGACTTGCAAATGTGGCAGGACGCTTGGAATATTGTCATAGCCATAGATACGAGCAATCTCTTCGATTAAATCCTCGCGGATACTCATATCAAAACGATAAGATGGTGGCTTACAAATCAGTGAATCGCTTTGCTGCTCTACGTCAAAACCCAGTTGGGTCAAGATACGTACCATCTCAGATGGCTCAATATCAATCCCAATGACATCACGAACTTTCGCGATTGGCAATGTAATCGGTGCGCGTGCTGGCAAATGCTCAAGGTTTTCGGCCGTGACTATTTGACCTGCTTCCCCGCCAGTGATACTGGTGATTAAATCACAAGCTCGTGCCAACGCTAATGCTGGCAATTCAAAGTCGACGCCACGCTCAAAACGCTGAGATGCGTCCGTATGCAGCCCAAAACGGCGTGCGCGCGCAGCGATAGCTAACTGATTAAAGAAAGCACTTTCTACAACGATATTGGTAGTGCTATCGGTGACACTGCTACGCTGACCACCCATAATGCCAGCCAGTGCCAAGGCACCTTTATCATCAGCAATCACAAGCTCATCACCAGTCAAGGTAACGGTTTGCTCATTCAGCAAAGTAATGGTTTCATCAGGCTGTGCCAAACGTACAACGATATCACCTTCGATCGTGTCTGCGTCAAACGCATGTAACGGTTGACCCAATTCCATCAGTACATAGTTGGTCACATCGACCAAGAAGTTATGTGAACGTAATCCTGATTGTACCAGCGCATCTTGCATCCATTTTGGAGTATCGATGCTACGGTCAATATTGTGAATCGACTGCAACAGATAGCGAGGGCACGCTTCCTTTGCATCAACTGTCACAGCCGGCGTTGCAGCAGTGCCAGCAGTATTGGCAGAGATTTCTGGCATTTGTACAGATAAATCGTTGATGACAGATATTTCACGAGCGATACCACGTACGCTAAAGCAATCACCACGGTTTGGGGTGATTGAGATATCCAATATTTGATTATCTAAACCTAGATATTCACGGATATCTGTACCAACTGGTGCACCTTCAGGCAGCTCAAGCAAGCCATCTATATCATCGACTAAATCAATTTCAGAAGCGCCGCATAGCATGCCATTTGAGGCCACACCGCGTAGCTTACTCTTTTTGATTTTAAACCCTTTCTTATCATCGCTTGGCAATACCGCACCAACGGTAGCAACTGGCGCTTTCATACCGACGGTCACGTTAGGAGCACCGCAGACAATTTGTAACGGCTCAGCATCACCGATATTTACTTGAGTAACACGTAGTTTATCTGCATCAGGATGCTGCTCAACGCTGATGACTTCACCGACAACCACACCGCTAAAAGCACGGGCAACTGCATAGCGATCATCAATTTCAAGACCTGCCATAGTCAACTGTTCGGCTAACTGTTCGCTAGTATTTGTAGGGTTTACCCACTGACGTAGCCACTGTTCGCTAATTTTCATAAATATCTCGGATCAGAATTTTATAATAAAGATGTTGGAGTAAAGCTTGGCGAATTCACTTGCTATAGTCAATCCTATATAAATTAGATACAGCGTCAGGCTCGCTCAGTCTACGATTTGTAGCACTTCACTCACTTTCCTTGGATCTAAATTATCTTGAACTGACTATATAGGTATAAGGAAAACTCTAGCCAAATTGCTTTAAGAAGCGCACGTCATTTTGGAAAAACAAGCGCAAGTCATCAATACCGTAATACAGCATCGCAAAGCGTTCGATACCCATACCAAAAGCAAAGCCAGTGTATTTGTCGCTATCGATACCGCAATTGGTCAATACTTGTGGATGTACCATACCGCAACCCATCACTTCAAGCCACTTGCCATTGTCATCTAAGATATCCACTTCTGCAGACGGCTCAGTGAATGGGAAAAATGACGGACGGAAACGTACGGTCAGCTCTTTGGCAAAGAACGCTTCTAGAAACTCACTGATTAAACCTTTTAGCTCAGCAAAAGTGCTCGACTCAGTGACCATAAGGCCTTCTAGCTGATGGAACATCGGCGAATGTGTTTGATCTGAGTCGTTACGATAAACACGACCTGGGCAAATGATGCGAATCGGCGGCTCATTTTTTTCCATGGTACGAATCTGGACAGGACTGGTATGCGTACGCAATAGATAATGCGCATCGAAATAAAAGGTATCATGCATCGCGCGCGCAGGATGGTGCGACGGGATATTCAACGCTTCAAAATTATAGTAGTCGCTCTCGACTTCAGGGCCAGTTGCGACATTGAAACCCGCTTGAATAAAGTACTGCTGCATACGCTGAGTAATCATGGTTACTGGATGCAGATGACCTTTTTGACCACCGCGAGCAGGCAAGGTAATATCAATGCTCTCGGCCTCCAACTTGGCATTGAGCGCTGCGACTTCTAGTTGCTGCTGCTGGTCTGTCAGTGCTTGCTGAATGCGACTACGCACTTGATGCAACCAGCCGCCATAGGTTTTTTTATCATCAGCATCGAGCTTGCCCATCTGCTTTGACCAGCCCGTTAACGGACTCTTTTTGCCAGTCAATTGCACACGCAAATCTTGCAGTGTACGCGCATCAGTTACTTGTAGGATTAGAGCTTCAGCAGCACTCGCAAATTCGGTAAGCTGAGCTTCGTTAAGCTCATTAAGCTCTGAAGACAAGGTCGGTAGCGCCGACAAGTCGTTGGTGGCAGCAGGGTTAGTCATAAGACGCATTATTCCTGATTTGAACGGACTATTAATTGTAGGGATTTGACCAAATATTGCAAACCATTTATCCAGCTATGTTTATATAAAAGATTAATATAAAGGCTGGTTATAAGAATGGCTTGAATATTTAGACGATGATAAGCGTATTTTTACTCAATAAAGTTCAATATAAAGCACGCTTAAAATAATTTAATATAAAAAAAGCCACCGACCAGCGGTAGCTTTTATTAATATCATACTATTAATCAATATTAGTCCTATCCATTTAGACAATTGCTTATAAATAATTATTTAAAAGCATCATACCTAAAGGACGGTTAATATTTAGGCCAATTCCGCTTTTGCTTTTTCGACCAATGCTGTGAAAGTCGCTGCATCATGCATAGCGATGTCTGCTAGAACGCGACGATCGATTGCGATGTTTGCTTTTTTCATGCCATTGATGAAGCGGCTATAGCTTAAGCCGTTTAAGCGTGCACCAGCATTGATACGTGCGATCCAAAGACGACGGAAAGTACGTTTCTTGTTGCGACGGTCACGATAAGCATATTGACCAGCTTTGGTCACTGCCTGTACCGCTACGCGGTAAACACGTGAACGGGCACCGTAGTAGCCTTTTGCGCGCTTTAAGATTTTTTTGTGACGGCGATTTGCCTGTACACCACGTTTTACACGGGCCATAATTTACTCCAAGATTTTTTAATCACTGTTAAGCGAGTGATGATGCCGTTAAATAACAAACATCATTGTCAGATTGCAAAGTCAAATATTTTCAATCAAAGATAGATGACGGTAGGCTATTAAATGTATGGGCACATACGACGAACTGCTGCTTCGTCAGACTTGTGCACCAACTTAAGACCACGCAATTGGCGAATACGCTTAGCTGATTTCTTGGTCAAAATATGGCTTTTGAATGCTTGCTTACGCTTGAAGCCATTCGCTGTTTTTTTGAAGCGTTTAGCTGCGCCGCTTCTGGTTTTCATCTTAACTTTCATGATGATTTGCCTCTTTTTCTGTTTTAGAACCTGGTCGTCAAATAGTCATGCTGAATAATCGTTATATAAATAACCACTAAACCTCTATTTGCCTCGAGGTGGGAGGCGCTATTTTAGCAGATAGTGCCTTGTTTTGCAAAGTAAAGTTTTGGCGAGGTTTTAGTAGACAATATAGACAAGTAATCAGCATCAAATAAGCGATAGCGGCTCTCCTAAAAACGCTAATAAAACGGCTGATTTTTATCCAAATAGATTGAATGTCAGCCTAAGCTGTGCTTTAGTAGAGACTAAGCTATATCTTCATATAAACCCTATTAAAACCCACTTATTAACCATACGTATTTAAGCTGGAATGCATAGTCATAACGATAACAATGCTGCCAACCTACAGCACGATAAGTAGAACAATCTTTGGCCATCACTCTAGGAGATAGTGTGTCAAAACAAGAGTTAGTATTCGACGACGACTTGTTTGTTTTTGAGACAGTGATGCGTGTGCGTCATACGGAAGCCGACGCAGGACAGCACATGACGGTTGAATCTCTAACAGCGCTATTGTCCGAAGCACGGCTAAGGTTTCTATACGCTAAAGGTGTCAAAGAAATCAACGCAGACCATCAAGGCTTGATAATAGATAAATTGCAGCTAGATATTGTGAGCCGTATTCGTGTACGAGAAGAGCTGTTATTTGAAGTTGGTGTTGAGCCAATATATGATAATGGCGGTAATATAATCCTAAAGGTCACGCGGATGCACACGGGCGAAATAGTAGCAAAAGCGCGCCAGCATTTTAGAGGTTACGACTTTAACCTCAATAAAGTGACCAAGCTTGATAATACGATCAAAGAAGCGCTGTATCCGCATTTATTTAGACTGTAGAATCGCTTGTTATAAATAGTATGCTGTCATTTAGCATAGTTGCACTCTATAGCGCATTTAGTTGATATCATATTGCTAGCTGTCAGCATCTTGCAAAGCATTTCAGATAATCTCCCCGCTTTAATCATAAGTAGTATAATTGCTTATCACTCTTTTCCACTTTCTACCTATAAGACGACAAATACATTATGACTTTACCTGCTTGGCTGACTGCCGTAACTTTTAATGATGATGGTTTGATTCCTGCAATTGCTCAAGATCATCAGACAGGTCGTATTTTGATGATGGCATGGATGAATGCAGAGGCATTACAGCTCACTGCACAAACACAAACAGCGGTTTATTTTTCACGCTCGCGTGCCAAACTGTGGCATAAAGGTGAGTCATCAGGTCATACGCAAACTGTGCATGATATTCGTCTAGACTGTGACGCAGATGTGATTGTGCTTAGTGTGACTCAGGCTGGCGGCATTGCTTGCCATACGGGACGTGAGTCGTGCTTTTATCAGCGTTTGGATTTATCAGGCCAAACGCCTGAATGGCAAACTGTCGATAAAGTATTAAAAGACCCTGCAGATATTTATCATTCTCATGAATCTACTAGCGACATTCATGAAACGGAAAACACTGGCACGAATACTGATTCTACTGATGTGTCTCAATCACAATCTGTTACTGCTCAAGCACAAGTCGATAAAGCCTCTGTATTACAGCAGCTTGATAGCGTATTGGCAGAGCGCAAACAAGCCGATGCCGACAGCTCTTATGTGGCCAGTCTGTATGCCAAAGGATTAAATAAGATATTAGAAAAAGTTGGTGAAGAGAGCACAGAAAGTATCATCGCTGCCAAAGATTTTGCTAACTGCGATGAGAGTACAGACAAAGCAAGCTATGATGAAGCGCGTCATGAGCTAATCTATGAAGTCGCCGATGTCTGGTTCCATACCTTAGTTGGACTGGCATGGTTTGACATAGAGTCGGATGCCGTATTAAACGAGCTAGGCAGACGTTTTGGGTTATCAGGTATCGATGAAAAAGCCGCTAGATAAGCCTAAATAAAAAATAAACGTCTATTTTATTGGATTATTGTTGCTTTCACCTATTTGTAATAAGTGCAGGTTATAATATAGCTCTGTTTTATCTCGCATTATATGTCGATGCTTTTTATTTGCTAGATAGACCTTTTTGCAAACTAAAAGCAGGCATATAAAGACTGAAAACTAAGTCTCAAAACCAGGTCATAAGGATACCATTATGGGTAGTTTTTCTATTACACATTGGCTGATACTATTGGTCGTTGTCGTTGTTGTGTTTGGCACCTCAAAACTCAGAAATGCTGGTAAAGATTTGGGCGGTGCTGTCAAAGGCTTTAAAGAAGCTGTTAAAGATGAAAATACAGAACATGCCAAAAAACACGCGGTTCTTGACCACGATGCGACGGCACACACTGAAGAGCGCTCAACCACCAAGGTTGATGATAAGCATAACGTATAGCATCTAAACAGTGACATCGGACCATTATGTTTGATATCGGGTTTTCTGAACTACTTCTCTTTGGCGTTATCGCCCTAATCGTACTGGGCCCAGAAAAACTGCCGCAGGCAGCGCGCACGGCTGGGCAATGGTATGCCAAAATTCGCCGCACAGTCTCAACATTACAGTCTGAAATAGAGGCTGAGCTTGACTTGGCTGAGACGCGCCAGCAAATGCAAAAAGAGCTAGCCAAAATTCGCCAGACCGAAGCCGAAATGAGGCGTGAGATGGCTGAAATGCGCGGTAATATGAAAGCTTTTGAAAGCTCACATAGTCCTGCTTCGATAGCTTCTGAAGCATCTACGAATGCTGAAAACAGCAAGGGTGACGAAGCTCATAAAAATAGCCGCACACAAAAGCAGCAACCAGCCACACCAAAAGCCTTCGACTATGCTTATGCCTCTGACGAGCAGCCAGATACATTAGAAAATGGCCAATTATCGAAGCGCGGTCACAGCGGTGACGATATAAATGATACAAATGTAGATGATGCAAATGTGGGCGATAACGCCAAGGCAGCGCCAGTTGTTCAGACCATTACTACCCGACCGTGGGAAAATATGTGGTTTCGACTTGGCGCTTATGATAAAGCACGTCGGCTCCCAATGCCGCCATATGTGCCAAACTATAAAGCGGATGCCCTACTCAACAGTCCTGCCAACATGCAGACTTCTGACCATAAGCAGGAGACTGATTGATGCCATTATTCAAGCACAAAAAAAGTCGTCAAGAGAAACTCGCGATTTCAGATACTCCTATTTTAGATGGCATTGATCAAGACGATAAAGCAACAACTGATAGCACTCAAAACGAATCATCAGATGACGTCTTAAGCCCTTTGGCTGATATGCCTATTACCGAGCATTTGATTGAGCTGCGTCGGCATTTGATCAAAATATGTGTGGCGGTACTGATAATATTTTTAGGCTTGGTCGGCTATTCGCGCGAGCTATATAACTTGTTGTCTGACCCGTTGGTTGCGCAGTTACCCGCCAATTCGACCATGATTGCCACCGATATCACGTCAAACTTTATGGCGCCGATACGTCTGACCGTATTCGTAGCCGCGTTTTTGGCGATGCCCTATATCCTCTATCAAATTTGGTCATTTGTAGCGCCTGGTCTGTATAAAAAAGAAAAGAAAATCGCTATTCCAGTACTGCTATCTTCTATATTTTTATTTTATGCTGGTGTGGCTTTTTCTTACTTTATTGTGCTCAAAGGGGTCTTAAAGTTCTTTATCATGTTTGCCCCGCAAAACGTACTACCCATGACAGATATCGACAGCTATCTCAGTTTTGCCTTAAAATTATTTATGGTATTCGGCTTAACGTTTGAGATTCCAGTTGTCACTTTGCTATTGATATTGGCAGGTATTGTCTCCATTCAGAGCTTAGAAGAAAAACGTCGTTATATCATTGTGGGTTGTTTTGCTGTGGCTGCCGTTGTCACGCCGCCCGATGGCGTATCGATGCTCATGCTAGCGATTCCGATGTGGTTGTTGTTTGAGCTTGGTTTGTTTTTGGCGAAGATTTTAATCAAAGAAGAGCCCAGTCCTACTCTCATATCGACAGACAAAGAATAAAACACTTATCAGTCTAATCCAGACTAAAATAAAGTTATTGATTACATATAGCTATGCGTTAAACTACCATTACACCGTTTTATTCTTGCCTCATTAGTAAGCTGATTGCTTATTATCACGTTTTAGCATCACCATCATCTATAAGCCATTGTTTACCCAGTGGCTTTTTTTGCCCCTTTTATTTTTAATCAATTTTTGTATTTAGGTAGCTTTATTATGTCCGCATCTATGCCAGCTTATATGAGCGATCCCACTGACGAGCAGCTGAACGCGCTGAATATGGCGATGGATCACAAGTCGTTTAAAGTGGTTGCTTATGCGGGCGCCGGTAAGACAACGACGCTCAAGCTAATCGGTGAGCGCCTACGTGGACGCGGCCTGTATCTGGCTTTTAACAAAGCAATTGCCAATGATGCTCGTTCAAAGTTTCCGCCACATGTAGAGTGCCGTACTTTTCACTCATTAGCTTATCGTCATGTCGCTCGTGATATTACCGCCAAGCTATCTTTGCCGCGCTTTTCACCCAAGCGCCTCGGTGATGATTTGGGACTACAGCCTGTACAAGTGCGTCGGCAAATGGATGGGGTCAATAAATACATTACGCTGACACCCGCACGATTATCGCGGTTCGTCAGCGATGCGGTAAGTAATTTTTGCAGCACGCATGCCAGCTACCCTGCGCCAAGGCATATACTATTCCCAAGCTGGCTCGATGACTCAGATGCAGAACAGCTGCGCGAGATGCTCTACCCTGCTGTCGAGCAGCGTTGGTTACAGTCGATTGATGCGCGTCACCCTGCTGGTATTGGCCATGATATTTATCTCAAGCTTTGGGCACTATCTAAGCCCAGTATTCCAGCGGACTTTATTTTATTTGATGAAGCACAGGATGCCGACCCATTGATGATGGGTATCTTAACCCAGCAGTCGAGACAAGTCATCTATGTGGGCGACGCACATCAGCAGATTTATGAATGGCGCGGCGCAGTCAATGCGATGAAAAAGTTGCCATTACCGCAGACATTATTGACGCAGTCTTTTCGCTTTGGTGAGCCGATTGCAGAAGTGGCCAATACCTTATTAAAAGCACTACAAGAAGACGTACCGCTAAAAG
>Ga0208015_1000865_pt1 | contig 12557 bp, 21 predicted proteins | sample 26BtaG_FD_184101 | JGI IMG/M metagenome (GOLD analysis project Ga0208015, IMG submission 184101) | Marine viral communities from Cariaco Basin, Caribbean Sea - 26B_WHOI_OMZ_CsCl (SPAdes) (version 2) | ecosystem: Environmental > Aquatic > Marine > Oceanic | place: Caribbean Sea: Cariaco Basin...
CATAATGTCTCAAACTGTTGGCGTTGATTATTCTTATGATGTGCAAATCATAGATCGCAGTGTCCGTAAGACCAACGTGTTTCTTCGTGGAATCAATGCCATTCGGGCGCTGTCTCGGGATTTGCGGGAGACGTTCAGGGCGCCCACCATCGCGAATGTGTTCTGGACACTAATACAGTTAACAAGGACATATAATGCCCTCAAACGCCTCTTCAACGAGGTGTTCACCGAGACGGGGCAACTGTTAAAAGGCGCGGGACAGCTTCAAACTACCTTCGGCCTTGGTGCTGCTATGGCACCTCGGAGGATTGGGCAACAGTTTGCTTTTGCCTTCGGGGATGTCAGATTCGATGTAGATGCTTCAATTAATAATGTTCCCGTTCCAATTGAAACCGTAGACTTGAGTGGAATAGAGGAACTTACCATCAATAAACTTCAGGAGATTATGGAAGCGGAAGCGCCTCGAACTGTGGAAGATGCTCGAAGGATTCTGAGGGAACGCATTCTGAGACCGGATTTAAGCACGGGCACATTGGAACGAAGTATCGGTTGGTTTTCCACTCTACCCGGTGTCACCATCGAGGCAACGGCGCCGTATAGTTTCTGGGTGGAGGAGGGACAGCGGAGCTTCACGGGACACCACTTCCTTCGAGATGCACAGGTTCTGGGAACGGCGCGCATCGCTGCACGGATTCAGTCTGAAATAGACGAACTTATATCAAGTAGAAGGACAACATAGGTATTGAGGAAAAATGTCGCTAGTTTATCCTGGAAGAATTGACAAACTTGAGATAGGACTCACCGCAGGGACAAACACAGATATATTAAATGTAATTCTAGCTAATTGGGACCGCAATCACGATGTCCGCCCACGACTCTTCGCCAATGCGAAGGTTCCGACGACATATAATCAACCCCACAGCTTCATTGTAGGGAGTGTGAGCCTCCTCAGTGATGATCGAGCCTTCTACACAGTTGACGTACAAGCCGCAGTAGGAAATCAGTTCGCGCTTGTTCCCAATGCCGACTCCAACGTGATTGATTGGTTCGTCATCTTCTATCGTGACTCAACTAATGTTCAGAGACAAACACGTTTCTTCGACGCCCTTGTTTTCCGTCCCGTCAAGGAACTTCTCAATTATGATGACAGTGTTTGGATTTATCACTTCCTAGCTGGATATGCGGTAGATTCGGTGGTGTAATGCCAACCTTAGAAGAGGCTCCCTTCGAGGAGTATCTCAGGATACTTAGAAAGGAGGGCTATGAAGATGATGCTGAATTAGCTGATGCTCTCTATGTGGATACTCTAACGGCTTTCGGATACACGGAGGAGCAGATATATGATACGCCCTTCCAGAATCTCGTGAAGGCAATGCAGACAATAATGGATGATGCCATGCAAGAGTTCTCACAAGTGCAGATGCCATTATCCGTTAGTGGAACAGTCATGCGAGGGAAAGGCGCAGACAAGTTCCCCAATGAAACCATAGATAGATTGTTAAGGAGACAACTTCAACTAACTGAAAAGGAAAAACTAAGACTGTCGTTGATGAAATGACTACCGAAGAATTCACCGTCACATATAACATCCGAGGAATAGACCAGAGCATTCGCACCTCTCAGAGTTTACTCCTGACTCTGAACGCGGTGCGCCTCAGCGTCAAGGACATTCAACAGGTCATGTCAGGACCGACCATGGCGAACATCCTCTGGACGGGGATTCAACTTACTCGCGTCTGGACGAACTTACTGAGAACCATCCGGCGTGTCCGGGGGGCGCAAGCACTTGCCGTCGCCCAGACCACACTTCAATTTGGGGCGCAGGGTGCCTTGACTGCTAGGGGACCGGGAGGATTGCAAGCATTATTTGGGGCTGGCGCCGCATTTGCCGTGGCTAACCCCCTCGTTGCGGGGGCAGTGGCGGGGTCCATTATTGCTTCGAGTATTCTAGTATCGCTCAGAAATCAGGAGACTCAGCAGAGGCGGCGAGTTCGTGAGCGCGGTAGGGCGGCGGCTAAGGCGCAGGGGTTGGAGAACTGATGGCAACCACCATAAATAATCTGACAATTGGCGCGGCAGATAGAAGCGCCGACGCTATACGTGTGGAATTATGGAGAACTGTAAATGCTGTTGGTAGATGGATGTCCCTTCTTCACAATACAGGCGACAAGTTTAACGGTGTTTTCGATATTCAAAATCTCTTCGCCACCACTATCAATACTGCGGCACTCATGCGGGGGCGCGTGGATGGCCCCGGCGTCATCAGAATCGGTCAGGATAGTGAGGACATCTGGGAAGAGTTCGCCCAACTGAGCGGCGTGGACCAAGGACAGGACTTTCTTTTCCATAATGATTTCGAGTTCTTCTATCCAGATACATCCCAACAGATTAAGGCGGTTCTGAATGACGTTATCAACGTTCAGTTAGCGGGGTCAACAAACCTCATCTATAATCCTCCCGTGGGTGCAACTCCGGTGGTGGGGGCCGTAGAGTTCAGAGAGGGCACCAGTTTTCTCAGCACCATACAAGAGATGTTTCGACAGGCGGGATTCATATTCTATGTTGATGATGCCCTCGTTATTCAGTCTGGATTGCCGGGATTCTCCGCCTCCGGCGTGACGCTTACAAGTGTTGCGGGGGGAGTCAGCAACAACATAATCGGCATCGTGGAATTGAAGGAACGCGATGGGGACAAGCTCTATAACTTCATCAAACTCTATGGAAAGAATCAGTCATTTGACGCATATACAGAGTTGAACTCCGCCTCGTGGACCGCGCAACCGGCGGGAAACATCGCCGATGATACAACAACGGTTCGAGTGGGAACCTACAGTCAGCGAGTATTCAATACAAACCCAATCACCGTTAGGCTTGTCCACATTTTGACGCTTCCAGCCTTCAACTATACTTCGTGGGACTTCACGAAGGGCGAGATTGGAATCTGGGCACGATATGATAACCAAGCGGCAGGAGGGGGGGCCGAACCTGGGGCCGGGGTCGCCCCCGCGAATATGCGCGTAGAATGCCGCCTCACGGATGGGACGGGGGCTTTCGTACAATACTTTGGAGATGACACTCGAATCTATCGAGGAGATTGGGGTTGGTGTCGCTGGGTTCTTGGAGAGGAATATGATTCTATCATTGCATCAAACCCAAATAGATGGTTCCAAGGAGGAGGTCTTACCTTTGATTGGAGTGACGTTCGTGACATTCAGTTTTGGCTTCCCCGTTCAGGTCTTGCTGGAAACCTCCCTAGTAATTTTTACATAGATGGCATAACTCTCCCTGTTCCTCCGATTGCAATTGCTCAGAACGCAGTAGCCCAAGGAACATATCTGAGACGCCCCTATGTAGACCAATTTCCCAACATTAGAACGCAGAATGCCCTTCAAGCCAAAGCAAATCAGATTCTCACCCATCACGAAGGCACGGGAATCGACTTCATTCATTTGATGGCGGCGGGAAACACGGCCCTTCGCTACGCGGGGCAAAGCGTGACCATTAACATCCCCCAACTCGGATTGAGTAATGCCATCTTCTATATGACTGAGATTCATCACATAATCGAGCCGTTCACAGATGTAACGGGGCTCTTTGGGCATGACTTCGTGACGGAGGTAAGCGCGGTTCCCATAAGTGGTGTGGCCTTCGACTTAGGCAGACTCAGAGATGGGTCGCTGTACTCTCCAACTCAGATGGCAAACCGAGACGGTACGGGGATTAGGGTGAAATAATGACAAAGGAAGGAAAGATCCTATTATTCCTGATACTTCTTCTATTCATTGCCGTCACAATACCATTTCTACCGGATACGGTATACTTAAGATTCCATGTGGGCGTTGGAAGACCCATAACTATTATAGAATACTTGAAAAACATTATACTCAGCATAATGCCGGGATTGTAATGGAGCATCCGAACCTCATCGCGTGGTGTATGGATAGCCTCAGATGGGACATCTACAACGAAGCACATATACCCAACTTCCATGGATTCACAAAAACTAGGAAAGTCTACAGCCGCGCCGGAATTACACCCCCCAGCCTCTACGGGACATTCATGAATCTCTCTTGGTATGAGAGCAACGGCGCGGTTCTTGTTCCCTGGATGAAGCGATGGGTTTGGGTTCCCCGTGAATTCTCTGAAGCGGGGTACTATACCGTTTTCATCACGGCTAACCCTATGCTTAGACTCTATGAGAAAACATTCAGCCGGAACTTCGATGAATATATTATGTTGAAAGGATGCACCTTTCACGCCAACGCTATAGTAGATAAGGTCATCAAAGTCTATGAGAAAATCGATAAGCCAAAATTCATTTTCCTCCTATTCATGGAGACTCATCAGCCCTATCCATATCGGAAGGGACTTGGTGTGGATTATATCAACGCAAAACATCGCCCCATCTCTCGGCAGAGGTTGGCGATTGAGGCGCTCGACCCTCAATTTGAGAGGATGACCAACGCTGTTAAGGGAAGCAACACAGATATAGTGGTCTTCAGTGACCATGGGGACTTGGACCTAGAACGGGAGAAGCATCAGGGACATGGACCTGGAAAATTTCATGAGAAACTCTTCGAAATCCCATATGGACGTAAAACCATATAGAAAACCTTAATACTATTAAATCATGTTTACCCTTCTAGACCCAGAATGACAATTATAATCTGCCCTACTGAGCAGTGTAACTTCAAATGCACCTATTGTTTTGAACCAGAGGAGCAACGGGCCTCATCGGAAATTCCCTACAAGTTTTCAGAGATAAAGAGGAGCCTACTAGATGTCTGGAAGGGACCGTACAACGGAAGCGATGTCTCAATCCATGGTGGCGAGTGCCTTCTTATAGATAAAGCGGAGCTAGAGAAGTTGTTGAAGCTAGTCTACGAACTTCCATGGACACGAGAGGATGGTTCTACGACGATAAAGGGCGCCACAAGCATCGTCACGAATGGGGGCCTCATAGATGATGACCACATTCGGCTCTTCAAGAAATATCGGACTTATGTGGGGATATCCAAAGATGGTCCCATGAGCCTCAACATATGTAGGGGGCCAAATCCATCAGATCCGGAGATAACGGAGCAGTATAATAAGAAGCTCTGGCTTACCATACAGAAACTCAGGAAGAATAAGGTTCCCGTTTCAATGATGGTGATGCTTCACAAGAAGAGCGCATCTACGCCCGAACAGTTGAAGAGGCTGGGGGGGTGGATTTTATCATTGAAGAAGCTGGGGATCACGGGAGGAAGGCTGAATCCGATTTATTCCGATGCTCATCCTGAACTGGAATTGTCAAACGATGAACTCTATCGAGCATGGAACTATTTCTATCGGGTAAATAAGAGATATGAGTTAACATGGAATCCACTCAAAGAGATGCGGAAGAACTTGCTCGGAATTAAGCGCCCACGAGCAACCGCCTTCTATCCTTCTCCTTGCTTCATGAATCGATGCAACATGTTCAAGACTCACACCCTCTCCATTCTCCCCGATGGAACGATAGGGAACTGTGACCGAACGTTTGCCCGTGGAATGTATATGCGAAGTCGCTCACCAAAAGGGTCAGGACGATATGAGGCGCTTCGACAGACGCAGTGTAAGGGCTGTCGGTGTTGGCGAATCTGTGGGGGCGGCTGCCCGGAAACGGGGATGGATGGGGACTGGCGTAATAAGACACGGTTCTGTGAAGCAATCCAGAAAATCTACGGATATATTGAGAGTGACTTGAGAGAGGAAGATCCACTTATTGAACTCAGCATAGATGAAGAGATGGAGGATGCACTGGAAATAGGGAACATTCCTCACGGAGACGACCCGCATGGCGATGATGAGCACGGTGACGTGCCTCACGGGGATGATCCACATGGAGATGGGGGGCATGGGAATGTCCCTCACGCGGACTCCAATTTTGGGGATGATGTGGATTGGCAATAGAAGTATTTCCCTTCGTGCAACTCGCATGGCGAAGCAAATCCATTGAGAAAGAATGGGCGCCAATGAGAGGACGGATATTCGACGCCGTTCACTACGCTGAATACGAAGGAGTCAAACAAGGCTACCGCAAATGTGATGTCTACGACTTTGGACCTATCAACATTATGTCTCGCCTGAAGAAGCCGGGAGCCGACGGGCTTGTATTCATCCCCATTCTCATCAGTCAGTCACATGGAGGATACAGCCACAGACATTATAACGTAGATAAATTTGGCGACGGCACCTTCATCTACGGCGTTGTGGCGAAAGATCCAGAGGACGCCATCCTATTTCATGACTCGGAAGTGCTGGACCGAGCACAACAGATAAAACACAGCCTTCCACAGAGAAGTCACGACAATCTTGGACAGTTGTTGGGCTACCCTAAATGCTGCCGAGATTTCTTCTCGAATACATGGCTCAAAGACGGATGCCTCGACCCCATGTATGAGGCGGCCCTCAATACCGAATCCGTCGAGAAGGTGGCCCCTGGGCATGTTAAAGTGGCGGGGGAACCGAGGCTCAATCGTTTGGCGCGCTATTGGGGCTTCAACATCATCCCGTTTTTCCCCCATAGCTTTGACTGTGAAGAAGCGATGAAGTTCTCCGAGTGGTGGGTGAAGTTGATGCGGGAGAAAGACGTGGAGGCTACGGATGCTTGTCTTGATATGTTGAGTATGCCTATGAAGTGGAGCATGAAGAACTGCATTACCTATGTGGAACACCCTCTCTTTATCGGAGCGTCTAATGGTTACTATGTTCCTGAGAAGCGCGTGGTTGAATGGTTCCCGAAATAAGGCTACACTTTGTCGGGTCGGTGCTTCATAAGGATGAGCCTCGGGACATTGACATCTGCGGAGTTATGAGTGCGGAGGACTTCGACTTGTTGTTTGGTTTCACACATGACTCAATTCATGAAGCCTATAAGGAGTTGGAGGAGACGGGAGAGAAACCACATAAGTTGAAGCGGTGGGAGTGTCATAATCGAGGAGCCGGATTGGTGTTAGCCCAAATTTTCGGGAAACGCGTAGACTTCAAGTTTCTTCCCCCCACGATGCTCTACGAACCGAATAGGAGGATAGATGTTGATAAGTGTGGTATTCACGTGTAGAGGTCGTCCCGCACTCACTGAGTTATGTCTCAGAAGATTCAAGGAATTGATGCCCGCACCCCACGAATTAATTATTGCCTATAATGGTACAGACTTGGGATATAAAAAAATGCTACAAGATGCAGGGAACCCAGACAGCATCCTCGAAAACAGTTCCCACGGTTCTCGCTTTTCTCTCATTAACCGGGCATTAGATTGCATCGATGGGGATTATTACATGCACCTTGAAAATGACTTCTACTGGCAAGATCCCATGGCGCTGGATGAAGCTCTTAATGCCTTCCATCAATATCCCGAGATAGATTACATACGATTCGAGTATCTTCCATTCACTTCAAAGACGTTTAATCGCACCGAACAGGTGGGGGAGAAGGGCATTCACTGGATGAAAGATGATGCGCCCTACCGATTCACCTTTAACCCCCACATCCGCAGAGAGAAATTCCCATGCGGGAGATTCCAAGAAGCGGAGTTCACCAAGCAACCGGAACAGCATCACAATGACAACTATGATGGAGTATCCTGTTGCATGGATGGAGAGAACTTTCGTCACCTCGGAATCTATGATGAGGGGGGGCACTACAAGCCATACTATGCGGAGCGCTTCACGCTGAGACGGGGTGAACGAGAGATTAAGAATGCGTTGGAGGAGTTTGATGCGTTCTGCGATAATTACTTGTACCGCCAACTATTTATGAGGTATTTACATGATAACCGGGATAAACATAATAAGAAACGGAATTGAGAACGGCTACCCCTTCGTTGAGTCGGTTCTCTCAGTTCTTCCCCTCGTAGACGAGTACATCATGAATGATGGGGGCTCAACTGATGGCACCCTCGAAGTCCTCATGCGGATGGAAAGAATCTTCCCAAAGTTCCGAGTAACCAGTATCCCCGATAGAGAGAACATCCGATGGGACTCTTGCAGCGAGCAGTTGAATATGCTCATAGATATGGCGCACGGAGACTGGATTTTCCTCGGGAACGCTGATGAGTTAATCCATGAAGAGGACATAGGACCAATTCGAGACTTCATAGAGACAACAGAGTGGGACGTTGTGCGCTACAACCGACGGGAACTCAGCCAGAGATGGAGCAAACTCAGTGAGGAAGTCTATCACCCCGCACGGAGCGCCCGCAAAGTCGAGGGACTTCATCAGAACTGGAACTCATACGGTGGCGATGAGTTCCTCCACGGGAAAACATGGATTGACCCCAACCGGAAGTGTCAGTCTCCATTCATAGTCTACCATCTCTACGATGTCTTCCCTGGAAACTCCTTGAACAAGCGACAGAACGACGCTGAATACCTTGCGCCGGGAGATAAGCACCGAGTCATGATCTACGAACGGGCGAAGAATGGTAAAAGGGGAAAGTTTATCCCTCCTCAGAGAATCTATGGGAAGATGCCTGCGTTGGCCCGTGGCTTGACTGAGATGGAATATTACGCTGTGAGGGATTGTCTGTTCGACAAGGATTGGTTAAGGGAAACTACAGGACTGAACTCATATGAGTGAGCGCCAGTTCAGGATTGCGATGGGCGTGCTAATCCTCATCCTGTTCCTGCTCACGTTCTACAACTTCGTGCAAATCGAGAAGCTAAGGATTGAAATATACGAGCTTCGGCTGATGGACATCCGACTCAGGAAGTTCATCTTAGAGATAGTCGATATCCTTAAGCGGATTGTGTAGATGCCTTCGGGAACATGTACGCGACGGCGGCGCCGATTATGAGGCTGGCAATCTCCCATTTCCCATAGTAGACTGACGCGGCTAAACCGCCTAAGATGATGATGAATCCTCCCATGCTTGCGAGGGTTGTCTTCTTCCACCACTCGATTTCAGACATATCAATCCCTAAGTTATCGCTGTTCTATATAAAGTCCGAGGTATAACCAAAACCTTTTATATTACTTGGCTGTAGAAGGGATTGAACGAAAATGGTTAAACCAGCGTTTTGTCCTATGAGCACAATGGGATGCGCGGGAGACAACTGCCCCGCATTCGTGCAGGAACTAGATAAGTGCCTCATCGAGATATTGAAGGGAAGACTTCTCCAAGAGATGAGAGTCAAGCCAGTGGAATCCACTTCGATGTCCGTCGCCGATGCCATGAAACCCGAGTTGGGATTACCGAATGTCTCGGAGATTCAGTGGTACGTGGGAGGAGGAGAGAGTAGATATGACGCTCGCCCCGACGACGAGAAGGCGTGGGCGTTCGTCTACAAGTATGATGCCACGGCGAAGCAACCCACAGATGTTATCCGAGATGAATGTGTGGAGTTGGTGGGATACCTTCACACGAATGATTCTCTAGAGATGGATGGCTACAAGTTCTTCCTCAGCGGAAAGGACAAGAACTTCCTCGGCAGAAACTTGGTGAAGTAATTGCAATATACCTTGGAAGAGGTAAACGAGATACCGCCGGGGTGGAGTAAACGCGCTTCATCCGAACTTTACGACGACATCATCAAGGTATTCATAGAAACTCAATACGCTAAGGCGAAGGTCACGGTGGAGGGAAAGAACCCGGACACTGTGGCTCGTCGCCTTGAATCCCGTGTCGATTCAACTATTTTAGTCAAGAGCCGGGGGGATGGGGTGTACCTTGTCAATCAGAGTTTACCAACAACAACGATAAAGGAGGGAGATGTATGAGTGGATTTAAGAAAGCGGCTCCAGTATTCAACACAGAGTTCGGTTTAGTCTATCGCTACAACGGAGGAAGGACCGTTCAGCGGTGTCATAACTGCAACGGCATCCTCACACTGAGTCGAAAGAAAGGGCTATGGAACTGTGGAAAGTGTGGAACAATCACTAACATGGTTTACTGGAGTACCGACGGAGTGGGTGAGAATGCCTAATCGTCATTTGGACTCAAGTACGAATAAGGAGGAACACTAATGGGACTAGATATATCCTTGATGGTTGAGCGAGACTCGTTCCGTGCAGGGTCTTACAGTGGATTCGGCGTCTTCAGAGAGAAACTTGCAGAGATGGGGGGCATTATCCTTGATCGAATGCAGGGATATACGGAAAATGGAATATCATGGACGGGTGATGAAGACTTCTATGAGTTGCTCAATCATAGCGACTGCGATGGAGAACTCTATCCAAGTGAATGCGAGGAACTGATAGCCGACTTCGAGAAATATCGAGAAGAATGGACGCATAAAATCAAGATAGAAGGATTGTCCCCTTATACCCAAGACAAATATGATAAATGGCTTGACTTTCTCCGAAGGTGTGTAGAGGAAGATGGTGTGCTCCACTTTGGATAATCATAGTTTAACTTCAAAGGTGAAAACGGAATGAAAAAGAAACAGAAAGAGGAACTTGAAGCGGCGGTAGAAGCAGAGATTCCAATAGGAGTCGTTGTCGTTCCTGAAGAGGACGGACGGGAAGAACGCCTCAAGAAACGCGTCGATTTCTATATCGATAGCTTCAAAACCATGACTGAGAAGGAGTTCAGAGATATAGAGTCATATGATGAGCCAAGAACACGAACTCCCGAGGACTTAACCGCGATTATAGATGCCCTAGTTGAACGCGAACATGACTACGGAACCTGTGTCTATGCCATGACCCATGCGGCACTAGCGGCATACAACTATGTCGCCTATAAATTGGGCGTAACGGGATTCCAAGCGAGTTGTGCAGACTTAGCCTTCATAAGAAGGAATCGCCACTATGAGGATGGCTTTAGGATACTTGATTATAACAAACTCCTATATCCTCAATACTTTAACAACCCCGAACACTTCCCCACAGCACATCAACTTCTCATGGACAACCAAGAAGCATTGTCTAAGAAGGCAACCGAACTATTAGCGGAGCGAGAACACGTACACCCCGACGTTAAGCGGCATTGGGAATGGGTTCAGAGTTTAGAATCAAAGGCGAAAAGTGATGAAAATGTGTGAAATTGAGGAGTACGTGGAATACTACTACAGAAACGTAAACAATGGTAAGCGGGGCAAATACAGACTCACCATACATCAATTTGCCTTCGTCTTGGAGTGTATCAAAGATTTAAACCAATGGGCGAGATACCTCGGTACGCTGGAACCCAAAGAGGAATGGGAAGATGAGCACACGAAAGATTACCAAAGTGATGAGGATTGAACCGGAGGATGCTGATATAGTACCCATAAATGAGGAACTTCCACTAAAACTCGCTAAGACGATGGTAATAGAAAAGGAACTTGAGTTAATAGTTGAGGGTTTAATGACGGACGGGGAGCACCACAAACAGTGGTATCTCGAACAAGTTCTTCTTTCTCTTCTTGGAGAAGAGGGAGTCAAAAATAAACGGTTGGAAGTGCTAGAAAAATATGAGTGGGCATGGGAACATGGAATACTCCCATGATGTTCGTGGTTTGTCAAGAAAGGCGATAAAATGAGAATAGCAAAGCAAATCCATAACTATGACGTAGACCCAGAGGTAAACCTATATCTCTTAACGGATGGAACCTTCCTGATTCACGCAGTTAAACAACAGCAATTCGAGAATCGCACCGGAAAACATGAACACCCCGCACTTATAATTAAGGAGTCGTGGGAACTCTTTGATGTCACCATAAACACATGGGTTTTCAAGCGGGCTAACAAGAACAAGGAACAGGTTTTGGTACTTAGGGAAGTAGCGAGAATGAAACTATCAGAGTTGTCATAGAACCATGATAAAGCGTATTGCTAAGTGGCATTGCGGGATTTGCGGGGAACGCTTCGTTTGGGCAGATGTAGACCCCACTGAAGAGGAGTGGATAATGACCATTCGTGGCATCATGGCAAATCACTGGTATAAATATCATGATTCAGGAGAAACAGCGAGTGTGCTTGAAAAAGTTGATTGAAATCTTCATAACTGGCTACGAGCGGAGCTACTGGATTGAAGCATTCACCTCCGGCTCAATCTCCAGGGATGAGATGCTAGAGAAACTCGATGAACTTGATAACTCTAGCGATACGAGTTGTTAAATAGTATAGAGAGTGAAAAAGAGTAATGAAAGTTATTACACGGAAATATGACTACGAGAGCAGGGAAGACGCGACGATTAAGATTGTTCCCCTCGGAGACATACACGTAGGATCAAAGGGATTCGTGGAACCCCACCTGCAACGACTCTTGGATTGGATTCAGGAGAACGATTGCTACGTCATACTCATGGGCGACTATGGGGAGTTCATCAGCCGAAAGGATCGCCGATACGATCACAGGCAATTCGACTCCAAACTGTACTCGCCCGACAAGCAGTACCGCCATGTCAGGGAGCTTCTGCTCCCCATAAAAGATAAGATCCTCTGCGTCCTAGCGGGGAACCACGAGTATTCCCACTGGATGCACCAGTCCACCGACTACGGGAACTGGCTCGCCATCGAGCTTGAGAAGCCCTACTGCCCCGACTTCGCATTCATCAGGTTCAAATTCCAAAGGAAGAAGACTTCCCGAAGAAAGTTGGATCTCCTTGCCA
>Ga0208015_1000866_pt1 | contig 12550 bp, 15 predicted proteins | sample 26BtaG_FD_184101 | JGI IMG/M metagenome (GOLD analysis project Ga0208015, IMG submission 184101) | Marine viral communities from Cariaco Basin, Caribbean Sea - 26B_WHOI_OMZ_CsCl (SPAdes) (version 2) | ecosystem: Environmental > Aquatic > Marine > Oceanic | place: Caribbean Sea: Cariaco Basin...
TCTCACACTCTAACTTTGGCACTTCTGATAAATCTAGCGCGGTCAAAATGCGTAAGGTACACGAGTTGCTAACTGATATGGACGTGGACTTTGAGTTTGATGGTGAAATGCATGGTGACGCTGCTCTTAGCGAACGTATTCGTTTAGAAGACTTGCCATCTAGCACGCTAAAAGGCTCAGCGAACCTATTGATTTTACCAACATTAGATGCCGCTAATATCGCTTTCAACTTGTTGAAAACAGCGACCAACAGTGCTTCTATTGGCCCTATCTTATTGGGTGCTAGCAAGCCTGTTCATATCTTGACTCCTTCAGCTACGGCTCGTCGCGTTGTTAATATGACTGCGCTAGCCGTTACCGAAGCTCAAGATTTGATTGCTGAAAGTGCTGCTAAGTAGACTAGCCAGAGCCATTAGTCTTTACGGTTATCTAAACTAGCCGTAAGCCTCTGTTATACTAAAACCCGACCATTCTATCTTAGAGTGGCGGGTTTTTTAGTAAGCGGGTTCTACTACCTAACCTTATACAATTAAATTCGAATTTAAATAATCCATACTCTAATAATTAGCGTCATTTAAGGAAGTTGCCATGCGTATTTATTTGGTCGGCGGTGCCGTTCGGGATCAATTAATTAACAGACCATTAAAAGACAAAGACTTTATGGTGGTCGGGGCTACTCCTGAAGAGATGCTAGCTGCTGGCTTTATACAAGTAGGCGCTGATTTTCCTGTATTTTTGCACCCAGAAACCAAAGAAGAGTACGCTTTAGCGCGGACTGAGCGTAAGTCTGGGCATGGCTATCAAGGCTTTAGCATTCATGCCAGCCCTGACGTCACTTTAGAAGAAGACTTACAGCGCCGTGATTTAACGATTAATGCGATGGCGTTGGAAGTCACGAGCTTATTTGACGATACCCCACTTACTGGCGAAGTCATTGATTATTACGGTGGCCTGGCCGATATCGAGTCGAAGCAACTGCGCCATATCTCTCCAGCTTTTAGTGAAGACCCCTTACGGGTGTTAAGAGTGGCGCGTTTTTATGGCCGCTATTACGATTTGGGCTTTACCATCGCTAATGACACCTTAGCCTTAATGCAACAATTAGTTAGCGCAGGTGAGCTCAATCATCTTAGTGCTGAGCGGGTTTGGACGGAGTCTAGCCGCGCTACTATGCAAACCTCTCCGCAAGTTTACTGGCAGCAGCTGTTTGAAATTGGTGCCTTAGCCATCAACTTTGCGCCGTTACATGAGGCTTGGCAAGATACTAAGGTTCGCGAAACCGTACAGACCGCGCTATATTTTGCGGGACAAATGCAGCTGAACTTATCGCAGCGTTGGGCGCTACTTATGAGCAGCCTACAACCAAGTTTATTCTACGGTGAGGCACTAGCTAGTGACAAAACGGCTGATAACTTATCGGAAGCGGTACAAGCCATCGCTACTATGAGCGATACAGCTAAGGTGCCTAAAGCCCAGTCGCAATTTGCCACAGCTTTCTTACAGCATGTGACGCAACTCGCCACCATCGAGCAGTTGTCTGCCGCAGACAAGTTAGCGTTAGTACAGGTAAGCGGCGCACATAAGCAACCGGAAAAACTCGCCCAGTTATTAGTCACGCAACAAGTCCTCGCTCTCGCCCGCCAGCACCGTGAGATGATGTTGGCGCTTAGCAGCTATCATGCCATCGGTATGGACGCGATTGCCGCTGAGTTAAAGGGGCCTGCGATCGGCGAAGCTTTGCATCAGGCGCGTACCCAACATTTAGCGCAAGTACTCGCCAGTGATGGCGCGCATAGCGCATAGGTAACATTAAATCACGGTGACATTCGTAGTTAGGAGACCGTAAAATTGGCTATTCCTGCAACACTTTTAGACCAGACAGCGACTCCAGTCATGCCGGTAATGTTGGTCACGGGCAGTGGCAAACGCATTGGTGCAGCTATCATACGGGCAGCACATGCCGCAGGTTATCGAGTGCTTATCCATTATCATCGTAGCGAGCAGGCTGCTACCGCGCTTGCGGATGAGTTAAACGCTATACGACCGCAAAGTGCTGCCCTACTACAAGCCGATTTGACTGTAGTAAATTCGCCAGAATCGTTAAGCCAATTTACCCAGCAAATTATTACTCAGTTTGGGCAGTTGGATGTGTTGGTGCATAACGCCTCACGCTTTTTTCCTACCGCTATGGGTACGATTACTTCATTACAATGGCAAGAGTTGTTTCTTACCAATGCCAAAGCCCCGCTACTGCTCACCCAAGCCCTTGCGCCCTATTTAGCGGCACAGCAAGGCAGTGTGATTAGCCTATTAGATATTCATGCGTATGATAAGCCCTTCCCTAACTATACCGTCTATAACATGGCCAAAGCTGCACACCGCTCAATGGTACAGTCTTTAGCGTTAGAGCTTGCCCCCGCTATTCGCGTTAATGGTATCGCGCCGGGGGTAAACATTTTACCCGACCCTAGCAGTGATCAGGCTATTGACCCACAGGTGCAGCAGGCCGTTATTAACGCCATACCCTTACAACGTATTGGCACCCCTGCCGATATCGCTGACTGCGTGTTGTATTTGGCACAAGCGGCTTATATTACAGGTCAAATCATCGCTATCGATGGCGGTCGTAGCCTAACGCTAGCTGGCAACCTTAGCTCATAATTTTTACTTGAATATTTTATAGATTCAGGTATCATTATGCGTCTATTGCTAGGGCCCATAGCTCAGTTGGTTAGAGCGTCCGACTCATAATCGGCAGGTCGACAGTTCAAGTCTGTCTGGGCCCACCAAATTCAACCTCAATGAACTTTATGTTTATTGGGGTTTTTTATTGCCTAAAATAAAGTGACTTTTTTCTATACCTATATGAACTTCTGCTCTATCCCTATAATTTGCAAAATTAATTCATCCTTGGCTATTCAACATAATATAGTAAGTTAATCAATACAAATCATAACTTTAGCTTACTTTATTAATATAAAGTTACGCAATTGCTCTTTATTTAATTTTTAAAATTTATTGTTGGTAGGAATAAAATATGCTTAACTGGTTAAAGCCTTGTTAATAATTCTATTAATAGGGCTCTCAATTCTAGGCTTATAATGATACTAGTGATAAGAAAATCTAATTTTGCTTATTATCTAGGTATTACTTATAAGTTTTGAAGGACTATTTACCTATTATGGAGCCCCACTGTGAGTTTAGACTTCTCTACTGCCGTATCTGCACCCCACCATTCTACTCGTCCCACCTCCTCGAACAAAGTTAAAGCCCTCACTCAACTCACTGTCGCTATATGTACGTTAGGGGCGCTCACTAGCGTCCAAGCTAAAACCTTGTTTACTGACACCAGTATCTCTGGCCTCTATGGCACCGACTATGAATTAGTGCCGGATGGTACTCTAAAAACGGTCACTTTAGAGCATGCCTCTAGCCATGATTGGGGCGGCGTATTTTTCTTCGTAGATCGCCATCAAGGCGAAGATGACGCTGCTGGCAAACAATTTAAAGAAACGTACGGCGAGCTGTCTCCTAAGCTCAAACTGGCGCAATTTAACAATAATGGGTTTATTAAGCAGGTGAACCTAGCGGGGACCTACGAGTTTGGCTCCAACAGCAATGGCTTTAGCCAAGACAATTACCTAGTGGGTATTGGCGCAGACTTAAACGTCCCTATCCCGGGTATGAAATATGCCTCTGCCACGCTCTACCATGCCTTTAATGACAATACGGCTGATGACCAACAAATCACCCTAACCTACGGGTGGGAGCGCAACAATATCGTGATTGACGGCTATATCGATTACGCTTTTAATAACGATGATATCGAAGACAATATACATATTAATCCGCAAATTAAATACAATCTACAACAGGTATTGGGCATCGATAACCGTTTAGAAGTCGGTATGGAATACAGCTATTGGAAAAATAAGTATGGCATCGATGGGTTGAATCAAAGCACGCCGAGTGCCTTAGTGAAATTCCATTTTTAGACCGTATTATTGACGTGTATTAACCACTATAAAGCTCTGTTCTTTATACTAGCTCTCATAAAAAAGCCCCACTCACTTTTTGAATGGGGCTTTTTTAGTCTAATAGTTTGTTAATCCAACAGCTTTGCATTACTCAGTAGGACCATCAAATAATTTCTCGATAGGCTTACTATGGATTTTTGAGCTGCTAAACATCGCTTTACTCTCAACCTCGCCTTCCGTCCAGAAATTGATATTAAACTGGGCATCGTCGCTTAACTCTACCCGGTGCCAATATTGCGGCGGACTGGTCGCAAAGCTGCCCGCTTGAATCACTACGGTCTGCTCAGGCTCAGTAGCGGCCTCATCTGGGAAGCCATAAAAAGTAACCGTACCTTGCATCACACAAATCTGGCCAAAGACCCCTTCTGCCGTATTATGATGGGTCAATAACGCTGGCGGTACATTATCCTTGGTAAAAAAAGGCGTAGAGCGTTTGACTCGCCAGTGGCTAGGAATGACTAAATGACTCATGGTAACTCCTTGTTATGTCATATTATATTAGCTATGTTTGCTATTATCTTATCGCTACCCACCATACTACGCCTTGCTGCTATGAAGTCAAATAACCCTTGTAGCAGAGATAAGGCTGGCGCGGTAGTACTTAAGGCGTACTCCTTAAGCACTATTCGCATCAATATTATGCAAAGACTGTCTTTATAGCAGCGTATTCTAAAAGTTATAGCGCATATAAAGTAACGATTTAATTCCCTTTAGGTTTCAGCGCATCAGTAATGTGTTTTAGCAATGGTGGGATGTCTTGTTTATCGGTAATCACTTCCAACAATACCAATTTATCCCGAGTACCATGGATATGCTCTAAGGCAGATTTTAGCTCACCTGGAGTACTCACTTTCAGCGTTAGGCAGTTGTCTTTAGTACCGCCAAAAGCGTAAGGCATCATCTGCCAATCACACTGTGGAATATCATTGTAGGGTTGGAGCTCTCCGTGAATGGCGCGCTCAACCGTGTAACCGTCATTATTAATCACGATGAGCACCGGATTGAGTTTTTCACGAATCATCACACTCAGGTCTTGAATGGTCAGGAGGGCTGAACCATCGCCAATCAGTAAGACGCTACGTTTATTCGGTGAGGCGATCCCTGCACCCAAACTGGCGGGCAAGGTGTAGCCAATAGAGCCCCACATAGGCTGACCATAAATCGTCACGCCAGCCGGAAGACGTACATCACTGATACCAAAATACGATGTACCTTGCTCAGCAAAGACTAAATTACGCTCATCCAACTCTTCAGCGATGATGTGCCAAAGATCGGCTTGCAAAATAGGGCCGTCATCTGCCCCTTCTTGCTCATGGACGCCATCAGGATTATTCAGCGGCATAGGCGTGACCTCAATACCGGAGGTCAATACTTCATGCAGGGCTTTGAGAGCATCTTTTAACCCTAATGGCGCAAAAGACTTATCGCCTACTGTGGCACGCTCATAACGAATATCAATCACGCAAGTATCATCAATATCTTGGCTAAAGCCTGCCGTCGTAGTATCGGTATAATTCACCCCGACTTTAATCAAACACTCGCAGTTCTCAACCGCATCTTTGACCATCGGGCGCGAAGCCACTCCGGCATAGACCCCAGCCCAACGCTCACTGCACTCATCGAGCAAGCTCTTGCCCCAAGATAACGTCGAATAAGGAATCTGGGTATCGGCTATCAGCGCTCTTAACTGCGGTTGTAGGCCAAAACGATGCACAATTAAATCGGCTAATAAGGTGGTGGTCTTACCCGGAATAAACTCAGTCAGCGCTTGTTTAAAATCGGTCAATGCAACTTGACTAGTTATGTTCTCTTCGCTATCAGCCAACTTAGTTGTCGGCGGATAAATCGGCAATTTCGCCACATCAGGGGATAACATGAGATAACCCGGACGATGGGTCTTTTGAATCATCCGAATCACGCGGTCAATCTCTGAAGCGGCATTTTCTGGCGTAATACGACCACAGGCTACTGTCACGGGCTCTACCATACGCATAAAATGATCAAAGCCACCATCACCCAAAGTATGGTGAATACGACGCTTGGCATTCTGTAACGCGGTCGATGGCGCTCCGACAATATGTAAAACAGGCACATATTCGGCAAACGAACCTGCCGTAGCGTTAATCGCCGACAGCTCGCCTACCCCAAAGGTCGTCACCAGCGCCCCAAAACCCCGCTCGCGAGCATAGCCATCTGCAGCATAACCGGCATTGAGCTCATTAGCATTACCTACCCAGCGCAACTTATCTGAGGCGATAATATTGTCCAGAAAAGATAGGTTGAAATCGCCTGGTACGCCAAATACTTCGCTAGCGCCGGCTTCTGCTACTCGGTCAAATAGGTAATCAGCAATCGTATAGTTTTTATCCGTGGTCATCGTTGCAACGGTCATTATGAAAGTCCTTCTCTCTTATGTTGTTATGGTTAAAGGTTTTTTATCAATATTCACTAGGCTATTTCATAGCTTGAATCAGGTCTAAGGCTAGCGAATAATCAAACAAATAGTTATATCATGTATTCCATAAATTGATAAGTGAAATATTAGCTGAATTTTTATCTTTATTTAAAAAAGGGTGTTGACAGCCCCATTAAATCACGTATAATACGACCCCACAGTGATACAGCAACCACTGTAATTAGCGGGATTAGCTCAGTGGTAGAGCATAACCTTGCCAAGGTTGGGGTCGAGAGTTCGAATCTCTTATCCCGCTCCAAATACTTAAAAAGCCTCACTTAACAGTGAGGCTTTTTTTTGTCCAATTTTCGGGGGTTGTAGAGAAATTCTCGAGATATTTTTTTGAATATAGTTAAGTTTATCTACTCAATCAAAAAGCTCATTTTCGGTGCGGTGCCCATTTGGTGCCCAAACCGTGCCCTGCCCCAAAACTGCATATACGTATCTGACCACAACCTAGCCATTTTTGGTTCAAAAACCATCATGACACCTAACCTAGTGAATTTGGCACTATGCTGATTTTTGAACCCAACCTCAATTTAGCAAAAAACATGTTTTTTATAGGCCTAAATTTTCCGAAATCCATTTCAGATTTATAACATTAAAAATTAATTGTCGCTTAAATGTTGATGACTACAACCTAACAATAGAAATTATTAAGCCTCGTAAGTACCTTTTAGCTCTAGTGGGCCTTTAGCTAGAAACTCCCTATCAAAGGCTATCACGATAGTCAATCTACTCCTCTTCTGAAGAGCTCTCTTCATTAAGTTCATCTGGAACGTACTTCAAAATATCCCCTGGCGTAACTTCTAATACATTACATAGCTTGCTCAAAGTATCAAACTCAATCCTAGTTGTCTCATCGTTATAGATTCTATGCAGCGTCGATTTACTTATATCTGTCATTCTCACTAAATCTGCTACACGCAACCTTCTTTCTGCTAAAAGAACAGGTAAGTTACATGAAATCACAATAAATTCCTTATTGGTAAGTAAAAAGTACTTGCCAATGACTACTTTTCTGTTAATATAGTACTCGTTGGCAACAACAAAGTGTTTACTAAAAACTATTTAATACTGACTGGAGAACTATTATGTCACAGACTTATCTCACTACTCAAGAACTAGCGGATCGCATCAAATACGACGCGCGCACTATTCGCAATCAAATGAAAGACACCGTCTTGATTGAGAATATCCATTACATACGCCCGTTTGGTGGGCGTAAGATTTTATATGTATGGGAGCGTATCGAAGAGGATATGTGCAAGCCTGTTATGAGTGCTATCAATGGAATGTCTTTACAGTAAGCTTTACATAAACAAGGAGCTAAATAATGGCCTCAATAAGATCAAGACGTGGCAAGCTATTTGTAGATTTTCGATATATGAATATGCGTTGCCGTGAGACAACCAATCTCACAGACACTCCAGCTAATCGAAAGAAGCTGGCTAAGATTATCGAAAAAATAGAAGCAGAAATCACTTTGGGCATCTTCGACTACGCTGCTTACTTCCCAAAGAGTGAACGAGCGCAGGAAATGATGGCACTGGCTGATAGAGCGGAAGCTTGTATCAGTCGCAACCCTACCTTTAGGCAGTTTTCAGAAACTTTTTATGAAGAGAGGAAAATTGAATGGCGGCTGAGCTATCGGCAAAAGATACAGACTATTCTAAATAAGTACTTATTACCTGAGTTTGGTGGTAAAGCGGTACATGCTATAAAAAAATCAGACTTGCTGGCCTTCCGTAGCTCCCTCGCCAAAGTTCGTTACGGTAAAGATGGTCAGTCAAGTCTGTCAGTAGCACGGATCAACCAGATCATGATACTTCTTCGTATGATACTAGAAGAAGCGTCAGATCGCCATGAGTTTGAGATGCCTTATAAAAATATTAAGAATCTCAAACAAGCGCGTCCGGATGTGAATCCTTTTACACTTTCTGAGGTATGGCTAATTTTAAAGCATGTCCGCATTGATTATAGGCCTTACTATACCATTCGCTTCTTTACAGGGATGCGTACCAGTGAGATTGATGGGCTTAAGTGGGACTGCATTAACTTTGATCGGCGTGAGATCAGTATTAGCGCAGCATTAGTAAACGGTGAGATGGGTCCAACGAAAACGTTAGGCTCACAACGCGATATTGCAATGTCACAATTGGTCTACGACGCCCTACTAGAACAGAAGGCACGCACCTTTGGTAAGTCAGAATTTGTGTTCTGCAATTCACAAGGTAATCCGATGGAGTATCGCAATGTGAATAGGCGGGTATGGAAGCCAACCCTTGCCCTACTCGGTTTGAAACATAGACGTGCTTATCAGACTCGGCATACAGCAGCAACGCTTTGGCTGGCTGCTGGTGAAAATCCTGAGTGGATAGCTCGGCAGATGGGTCACAGTAGTACGGAGATGCTGTTTCGGGTGTATAGCCGCTATGTCCCTGATATCACCCGACAGGATGGCTCTGCAATGGATAACTTGCTCTTAGCGAGCAAGGAGAAGCTAACCGGCGCATCGAATAGCTCTGAAGCTGATGTACTGATTGCTAATGCACAAACAGACAAGGAGACGTCACAATGACAATTATCAATTATGAAGAGCTGTTTGGTGAGTTCAAACCTGATGGTGCTATCAGTGAAGATGCAAATGTTATCGCTAATTCATTAATGCGTGAGCTGTATATTTCATCGGGTTACAATCTAGCACGCTTCTTAGGAGTGAAGTCTTGCTTTAATAATGATATGGCATTGCGTGTATGGGTGCAGAAGCACTTGGATGCGAGCCTTGATTACATAGTTGATGATATGTGTAACCAGCTTCACAGCGAGCTTTATGAGATATTACCGCACTCTAATTATGTCGGCTACTAAGGAGAACATGATGAGTGTAAAGCTTCAGCCGAATATGACGCAGAACGCACGAGATCTAAGAATCTGTGAAGATTACTGGGCATATGATAACGAAAGTGACTATATTGCTCATGTAGAGAACGTCTGCGAGAAGTATAAAATAAGCCCACAAGTACTGTTCGAAACAATCAGTGAGTGTTTTGCTTACTTAGATGACGTGCGATGCGAATACTGTGGTTATGTATGCCCTTTACAGATACCAGCAGACATTGCATATATGCGAGCAAAAGACAGTTGGTGCTGTGAGGTATGTGAGCATGCTGTATGGCGGGAACATAATCATAGATAAGTCGTTCAAATTTTAAAGCCAGGCAGCTTGGGTTGCCTGGCTTTTTCGTATGCAATATATTTTCTCTTAAATTCAGTCTAACTTTAGTGTGCCTCTACATATGCTCTTTGAGTTAGTATAACCCCTTATAAGCTGTCCAATTTTATTATGCCACTACACATTAGACCCTGTATCAGCATGAAAAATGTCCATTACACCAATGAAGTAGAGAAATTTTTTAATTATTCGTCATAGTATATATCAAGATAATTAAAACAATCATATGAATAATTTGGATTGGAACAAAAGCAAGTGCGTATTGAAAACCACCCGTAATTGCCGCATTAATTGATTTAGAAATTGCATGTGTCGCTAAACCCAATAATAAGGCGAGCAATAAAATAGGGTTAGTTGGGTTCCCTTGCATGACTACAGCAGCCATTGCTGCATGCACCTCAAACATAGAACTCAGTACGGTTCCTGCAATAAGACCGGCGTCACCCAGCCTGACCCCTGCTGTCAAACCCGTACACATAAACTTGGGAGATTTTAGTTACGCAGCCTGACGGTAATAATCAAACCACATCTGTCTTGGCGACTTAAAGCCCAAGCTCTTTTGAATCCTAGTCTGGTTATAGTACAGCTCAATATATGCAACGATATCGTTTATAGCTGTAAATCTGGTTTTGTAATCCTTATGATATATAAGCTCATTCTTTAGTGTGCCCCAGAAGCTCTCTATGGGCGCATTGTCGTAACAATTACCTTTGCCGCTCATTGAGCCTATGAACTGATGCTGTTTAATGATCTTGTGGTAGGCATGGCTACAGTACTGGCTGCCTCTGTCAGAGTGGACTATCAGCCCTTTAGCAGGTCGTTTGTTCTTGATTGCCATATTAAGTGCACGGCATACTAAATCAGCAGTCATGCGTTTATTAATGGCATAACCGACAAGCTCTTTGGTGTACAAGTCTTTTACTCCCGCTAAGTACAGCCAGCCCTCGTTTGTCCAGATATAAGTAATATCGCTAACCCAAGACTCATTAGGAGTCTTCGCATCAAACTGCTGATCTAGCACGTTTGGATAGACAAGCTTATTATGATTAGAGTCTGTCGTAATTTTAAAGCGCTTGTGGCGACGGCATCTAATGCCGTGCTGTTCTTTAATACTTCTAACCATATATAGGCTAATATCACGCCCTTGCTCTATCAGCTTTGCGTGCAGTCGCTCATAGCCGTAGCGCTCACAAGCTTCACTGTGAGCAGCTCTGACAAGTAGCTCACATCGGTTACGGTGTATCTGTTGGGCGCTAATATCACGACTGCTCCAGTCGTAGTAACTTGATGGTTTAACGCTGAGTACGCGACACATTCTACTGATGCTAAAGACTTGCTGGTTGTCTTTGATAAAGGCGTACTTTACTAACTGTTTTTCGCGAAGTACGCTGTCGCCTTTTTTAAAATCTCGCGCTCCTCTTCAGCCACTCTAAGCTGGCGTTTGAGGCGTTTATTCTCTTCTATAATGGCTATAAGCTGTGGATCGTACTGTTCAGTCCCTACAAGCTTGCCTTGATTGGCTTTATTGTGCCAGTTAGATAAGGTCTGCATGGCTATGCCTAGCTGCTTTGCAGTCGCTGAGATATTGCCGTTATTGTCTGCTATCTTCTTAACGGCTTCTGCTTTAAATTCTATACTGTAGGTTCTTATTTTCTTGGTCATGGTAAACTCCTGTGATTGTGCTTAGTTTACCAAGTTTAGTTGTACGGTTTCTTCAGCATAGCTCAGTGAGTATGTTGCCACCCAGCTTGTCAAGACTATGATTAAAGAACGCATTCAAGTAGACAGTTCCAAGATTCTAATCTTAGGCTTAAGCTTTAAAGAGAACTGCCCTGATGTACGCAATACCAAAATTATCGATATAGTGAATGAACTGCAAGAATACAATATAGAAGTCGATGTATATGACCCATGGGTAGACGCGAGTGAAGCGAAGCGCGAATACGCTATTACGCCAGTGAGCAAGCCGTTAGCCAACCAGTACGATGGGATTATCTTAGCTGTAGCACATCTAGAGTTTCGTCAGATGGGAATAGATAAAATCCGCGCATTAGGTAAAAAGAGTCATGTGCTATACGACTTAAAGTATCTTTTTAAACGTGAGGAAACCGACATACGCTTGTAATTTATCTCTAGCGATATATACCTAATTAATCAGGAAATGTAATAGTGATGAGCCAGTATGATCAAATTCAACAAGCCTTATTGGATAGTCCAAAAACTTGGTTAATCACAGGAGTAGCTGGTTTTATCGGCTCTAACCTGCTTGAGACATTACTATTACTTAATCAAATAGTAGTGGGTTTAGATAATTTCGCAACAGGCTATCAACATAACCTTGATGAAGTTGAATCCTTAGTCACTTCAGATCAGTGGGCGAGATTTAATTTTATTGAAGGAGATATTCGTAATCTAGAAGACTGTGCAACCGCATGTGAAAATGTAGATTATGTGCTACATCAAGCTGCTATAGGTTCGGTAACACGTTCTATCAATGATCCAATTATGACGAATAGCGCTAACATTACCGGATTTTTAAATATGTTGGTTGCAGCTCGTGATGCGAAAGTAACTAGTTTTACTTATGCCGCCAGTAGCTCTACGTATGGTAACCATCCAGCTTTGCCTAAGGTCGAAGACAATATAGGTGAGCCGCTATCTCCCTATGCAGTCACCAAATACGTCAACGAGCTTTATGAACCGCCCCGACTTTATCGGAGAGTGTTTTACTTGAGTCAGGCAGCAATGCCTGACAGGGTTAAATTATCATAATACCGCTTTTCAAATTCAAAAGGTGACACATATCCAATCGTGCTATGCAAA
>Ga0208015_1000868_pt1 | contig 12545 bp, 12 predicted proteins | sample 26BtaG_FD_184101 | JGI IMG/M metagenome (GOLD analysis project Ga0208015, IMG submission 184101) | Marine viral communities from Cariaco Basin, Caribbean Sea - 26B_WHOI_OMZ_CsCl (SPAdes) (version 2) | ecosystem: Environmental > Aquatic > Marine > Oceanic | place: Caribbean Sea: Cariaco Basin...
GAGGAAGCGCGGGCTACGGAAGAGATTGGCGCACTGGCATTTACAGACATATGGGCGGAAAAGATTTATCTGACCAAGTGGATGGCGCTAAATATTTGGTCGATAATTATGGGATTGACAAAAATAAAATTGGGATTTATGGCGGAAGCTATGGCGGATTCATCACTTTAATGGCATTGTTCAATGAAGCGGACACTTTCACTTCGGGTGCTGCGTTACGATCAGTTACTGATTGGGCACACTACAATCATGGATACACTTCCAATATATTAAATGAACCGTTTAATGACCCTATTGCTTATGAGCGCTCCTCTCCTATATATTTTGCAGAAGGCTTAAAGGGCAACTTGCTCATAGCTCATGGGATGGTAGATGTGAACGTACATTTTCAAGATGTGGTCAGATTGGCCCAACGCTTGATTGAACTGGGCAAAGAGAATTGGGAGATGGCCGTTTATCCGGCAGAAGATCACGGTTTTGTTGAACCAAGTAGTTGGACGGATGAATATAAGAGGATTTTGAAACTTTTTAATTCAACTTTACTCGAGGATTAAGTCTCTTTAAAAACACTATCAGTTAAAAAACATCCCATAGGTTCAATATTTATGGGATGTTTTAGTTGATACGCATCAAAAAGCCTTCTTTACGACGCATTGAGACTTCAATGACTGTATCATCTTTTAGGGTCACATAACCACCTTTACCTTTTGTGTATTTTTTGATGTATTCCAAATTGATGAGATGCGAATTGTGAACTCTATAAAAATTACAGTCCGCCAAAAGTTCTTCAAACGATTTCAATGTTTTGGATACCAGTAGTTTCTGACCATTCTTGGTAAAAATGTTCGTATAATTTACATCCGATTGGCAACGGACAATATCAGCCACCTCCAAAAACTCAAACCCTTCAAACGTAGGCACACTTATTTTTTTATGAATATCAGGTTTGATGATATTTGACAATAAATGATTCACTTTTTTAGAAAAATCTTTTGTGGCCAATTTATCGGTCACTTTATCAATTGCCATATTGAAATCATCAGCATCCACAGGTTTCAATAAATAATCAATAGCACTAAATTTGAAGGCTTGCACCGCATAAAAATCAAAAGCTGTTGTAAAAATCACTTCAAAAGGATGAGCTTCAATCGCCTTTAACACGTCAAAACCCGTTTGTTCATTAATTTGTACATCTAAAAACAATACGTCAGGCTGTAAGTTTTTTAACCCCATGATTCCTGATTCTACAGTTGTAAATTCACCGATCAAGACCATGTTCTGATGCCTATCCATAAGCTCTTTAACCCTATCAATACAATGCTGTTCGTCATCAATTATTATGGCACGTATCATATGCTAAAATGCTAATTGTAATGGTAGTTTTACTTCAACGCACAATCCTTGATTCTTATCAATGAGGGTCACCGTACCATTACTGTTTTTCTTTTTATTAATAATCTCAATTCTGCTTTTTGTTATATTGGTACCTAGCGCATTTTTATTACTCTTTTGATCGTGTGCGCCTAATTTTCTTCCGATGCCATTATCATCTACTATGCATACCAGCATGTTATTTTCTTTTTTAATATTAATTTGAATATGCCCGGTAGTTTCCTTTTTAGAAATCCCGTGCCAAATACTGTTCTCAATAAAGGGTTGTAAAATTAGTGGCGGAATTAGGGTGTTTTCAACATCAACATCATCATCCACAACAATAGAATAAGTGAATTTATTCTTTAAGCGCATGTTTTCTATTTGAAGATATAATTCTAAAATTTTTAAGTCTTCATCCAGTGGAATTTCATTTTGGCTAGAGGTTTCCAATATCTGCCTCATGATTTTGGCAAACTTGGTCAAATAGTGACTTGCTGAATCAGCATCATTTTTTGAAATAAAATCGTTGATGGAATTTAATGCGTTGAATATAAAATGTGGATTCATTTGTGCGCGTAACGCTTTCAGTTCTGTATCTGATACTATGGCATCAAATTCGGCTTCTTGTTTTAGCGCTTCGGCATTTCGTTTTCTATAATATAGGATGAATCCGGTCAATGTTGCCAATAGTAATCCGCTTCCACCAATAATAGAGCCATTTTTGATCAGCTTTTGATTCTCAATCTCGGCCTCAGCCATTGCCTGTTTCTTAGCATTTTCAAATTGGATGTCTCGTTTGGCTATTTCTAGTTTTTTATCCTCTCCTGCAAGACTATCGGAAAGCTTTACAAATGTTTTATGGGCATTTAAGGCTTTTTGATAATCACCTTTTTCTTCATAAACATCTGTTAACGTACCCCATATGGATTTTTGAACATAGATATTGTCTTTCAAACTGGAGTCTTTTAAGGCTTCAGTAGCATAAAACTCAGCTTCATCATACTTATCATTAGCCAAATAGGCCATTGAAGCATTCGCGTAAACCGATGATCTTAGGAACTCTAGCTGGTGTTCATTTACCAAATCCAAACTTTTCTCCGAGTTTTCGAGAGCTTCTGCATGTTGTCCATTTCTGGTTTGCAATAAGGACAAATTGGATAAGGCAAGTGCTAAAATCATATGGTTGTTTTCAACTTTAGCACCATCGATTGCATATTTAAAATAAACTGAGGCAGAGTCCTTCTCTTTTAATTCTGTAAAGGCATTAGCCATATTCAAATAGCAGTTCGTCCGGTATTCTGGATAATCAAGCAGGATTCGAAAGGTATTGATAGCCTTCTTGTACTCTTGCTGTTCATAGTAAATAACGGCAATATTGCCATAAAAGCCGGGTGTATATCTTTTTAAGCTTTTCTCACTCTCAGCAACCAAAATTGCTTTGTGATAATTTTCTAAAGCTTTGTAATGATTGCTGGCTATGTATTGAAAATAAACCCCCAAGCGGTCGTGGCTTAAGGCAATGCCCTTCTTAAAATCAATCTTAGTGGCTACTTCCAATGTCTTATTGATGTATGGCAGCCAAATCGAGTCGTTTGGAGTTAAAAAAATCTTGTCTTTTATAAAGTCCAATCGAAGTTTAACGTAGGTACTGTCATGAACTTTATAGTTTTCAATAACATTTTCTAATGAATCTAGAGTTTTGTTTTGGGCAAATAAAGATGCTGTTACAAGAACTAAGCACAGTCGTAGTAATTTCCTCATGACATAAATTTTGATACTGCTATTAATCAATAATTTATTGAGGCTGTGTTAAATTTACCACATTTTTGAAAATGATGCTTCTTTTTTTCGCATTAAATAATTAAAGACCCGCAAAAAATAATTGGGTATTGGTTTTAGAAAATGATAAATATAGATTTATACAACTATTAATCCGAAATACTTATCATTATGAAAACCAAACTATTACAATTAATTGCAGTTAGTACTGCATTATTGTTCTCCAATGGCATAACAGCCAAAACTTGGAGAGTAAACAACCAATCCAATTACAACAACACCTCCCAATGGGGCGAAAATTATGGCGGCACACCTGCCTTTCCCGTATTTAGACAAATAAATGAGGCGGTACAAAATGCCAATGTCATGGATGGTGACACCTTGCATATTGAAGGCTCAACATTGGTCTATGATGATGCCATAATCACCAAGCGACTGGTTATTATTGGACCAGGTTATTTTTTGACAGAAAATCCAAAGGTATCCAATAATACCTATGATGCACAAATTGGACGCGTTACCTTTAATACGGGTTCAAAGTCGTCACAGATTATAGGCATGAACATTATATACGATGGAAGTAGTGTTGACGGTTATGTCTATGTCAATGTTGACCAAATAACCGTTAAACATTGTCGTATGGAAAGAGGTGTAAGATTTGGAACCTTATTGAATGAAGTCTATATTCTTCAGAATTTCTTCGCTGCGAGCACAAATGCAATCTACACGAACAATACCAGTAGCTTTGTACCGCCTCAGGACATCATTTTCAATAATAATATTTGTCTCTCAAAATTAATTTGGGACGGCTGGAATATTGTAGAATGCAACAACAATGTATTTGACGGGCCGCCGAACCAATTGAATCTCGAATTTAACACAGGCTCGTTTCAAAACAATATTTTAAAATCGGCAGGCATGACAGCCAACATCAACGGTGGCACCAATAACAATGTACACTATAACACGGTCTCAAATTCTGGTGTCTTCAATGGTACAACAGGGAATATATGGGAGCCCAATATGACCGCACTTTTTATGACGAATAACACAACAGATGGCAATTATCAATTACAAGCCGGTGCAAGCAGCAATGTTCCAGGAAGTGATGGCTCGGAGCGTGGCGCTTTTGGTGGCACTGCACAAACCAATCGCTATAGACTTTCCGGACTTGGTGCCATTCCTGTAATTTACACCGTCTCGACCACAGGGGTATCAGAACCTAATACAGGTCTGTTAGTAAATATCAAAGCGAGAACTGTTAATTGATTGGTTATGAAAAAGATCGTCTTATTTCTGAGTACAGTCTTGACATGTCAATTATGTCTTGCTCAAGCTACTGTTACAACTGTGGAATATTTTATAGATGCCGATCATGGTATAGGTTTAAATACACTTCTTACCATCACTGAGGGCGAAGATATTACTGCAGCTATCTTAGCAACTATGCCTTCAACAATTTCTATAGGGCATCATAAATTATATCTGAGAACTAAAGATTCCGATAATCACTGGAGTCAAACGTATAGGAAATCTATCGAGATTATTCCACCACAAATACCAAATAACATAGTGGCCGGAGAATATTTTTTAGATGCCGACCCCTCATATGGTACAGGAACTACATTTGCAATCAATCCTCAAGTAGTCGATATCGATCAAGCTTTCATGGTGCAAATTGCCCAAAGTGCGGCACTCGGCTATCACAAGGTCTACGGAAGAGTTAGAGATAGTTATGGCCACTGGAGTTTACCTTTCAGAAAAAACATTCAAGTGGTAGAAAACCCTGATAAATCAATAGTTGCCATTGAGTATTTTTTTGGAAATGATTTAGAATTTGCAAACAATACCATTGTAACATTGGATAACCCTGAAGCTGATGGATCTTGGCTCTTTAGTGTACCATATCCTGCCGGTCCCTATAGTTTTGATGATGTACTTTTTGTACGGGCAAAAGACAGTAATCAAAAATGGTCGCACACTGCAATCCTTGATGAAATTGATCCAAGTTTAAGTGTTGATCAAATCATTGGTAACAACTTTTTAAAAGTTTATCCAAATCCTGTAAAAAATAACATCACAATCACATCTTCGTTAAGTTTTGATGTTCAGATCATTAGCTTGTATGACATGACAGGACGAAACGTTTTTACCACAACTGAAAACACACGTATCCTTGATCTAAGTCATTTACATGGTGGTATGTACACATTAATGTTAACAACAACTATTGGAACAGCCAGCTACAAAATAATTAAACAATAGAATCATGAAATTACTGATGCTAATCGCAATTCTAATGCTTTCCCTGCTTTTTCTAAGCTGCGCCAATAAAACACTGGAAGGTGTTTATATAGGAAATGAAAATGCTTTTTATGACCAACTTATATTTAAGTCCAACAATAAAGTTGAAGTGGTTTTTATGGGAGCAACTAGCGAAGCCGATTACATTGTAGAAGCTGATAAGGTAAAAATAACCAGCGCCGGTCAAACACAGGTATTAGCCATTTCTAAATCCAACTGTTTAGATGGCGGTGGTTTTATTGGTAAATATTGCAAAGAATAAAGACTCACGGGGCTCGTCCGACCAACACGGGCGGGCAAGCCTCGGGGCAGTAAACCCAACAGTGGGAATAAATTTAAAATCAATTACAAACTCTAAAAAATTAACATTATGGCAAGTATTGGAATCTTTTTTATTGTCGTAGGAATTCTATTAATCTACATTGGAACCAAACTTAAAATGTCATCTAAGAAAATTAGTGATTCGAGTTTTGGTGAGGGAGGCGTACAAATGTTTAAGGGCTACTTAAAAATTATGACCATTATTGGAGGGGTGGCATTTTTAATGATTGGTCTTATGTGGTCATGTATAGGTGCCATGTAGTTTTAATGGAACTATATCGTTAAAAACAATATTAACAACATTCAAGAAAACTTAAGCATAGTCATTCGAATCGACCATTTAAATCCAATGAGGGTTTTCAAATAAGACTGCTGACAAGTGGCCACCTTGCTTTATATTCATCAACATTAACAGCTGTTAATGGGATTTAGTCCGGCAAAAAATTGCTAAAAATTAGCTCTACTCGCAACGTCATCCATTAAAAGGATCAAGTTTATTTGAAAACCCTTAATCGATTCCCAAAATTAGTATCTATAAAAGTTTCGTTTCTAAGTACCTGTCCACCTTGAAGCACGTGCCGTGACTTCTTTTTAAACATAAATTACGCTCTTCATGTGGCATTTGAATTGCAAAACCTCTTCATTTTGTCTACTTTTGCAATATCTAAAAAGCACTTTATGCAAACGACGCCACAAACAACCAAAGATATATCCTTCGAAGAATTTCAATCTGAAATCCTCAAAGATTATAAAATAGCCATGACGAGCAGAGAATGCAGTCTTCTAGGCCGTAGAGAAGTTTTGACTGGAAAGGCTAAGTTTGGAATATTTGGTGATGGCAAGGAAGTCCCACAATTGGCCTGGGCCAAAGTGTTTCAAAACGGCGACTTCCGTTCAGGTTATTATCGCGACCAGACTTTTATGATGGCAATTGGTGCTTTGACTATTCAACAGTTCTTTGCAGGGCTTTATGGCGATCCGAATATTGATCACGATCCAATGTCCGCCGGGCGTCAAATGGGCGGCCATTTTGGGACCCATAGTTTGGACGAAAAAGGCGATTGGAAAAATCTCCTGGAACAAAAAAACTCAAGTGCCGACATCTCTCCCACTGCAGGCCAGATGCCTCGCTTATTAGGATTGGCTCAGGCTTCAAAAATTTATAGAAATGTCAAGGGTATTCACAGCCCCAAATTCTCAGATAGAGGCAATGAAGTCGCTTGGGGTACCATAGGAAACGCGAGTACCAGTGAAGGTTTGTTTTTTGAAACCATCAACGCTGCAGGCGTGTTGCAAGTGCCAATGGTCATCAGTATCTGGGATGATGAATATGGTATCTCGGTACATGCAAAACATCAAACTACCAAAGAAAACATCTCAGAAATTTTAAAAGGCTTTCAACGTGACAACAAACACAAAGGTTACGAGATTTTAAAAGCCCATGGTTGGGATTATGTTGAATTGGTTGAAACCTATCAGCGTGCCTCAAAAATAGCAAGGGAAGAACATGTTCCAGTGTTGATTCACGTTATAGAGCTGACACAACCTCAAGGTCATTCCACCTCCGGATCGCATGAACGTTACAAGAGTAAAGAACGTTTAGATTGGGAAATGGAGAACGACTGTATCCGTAAAATGCGCGAATGGATTATCAGCAGTAATATCTCTACAGAGATAGAATTGGATACCATCGATAAAAATATCAAAAAACAAGTTCGAGAAGGCAAAAAATTAGCTTGGGAAGCCTATCAAAATCCGATAAAAGAAGAACAACAAGAAGCTATTCAACTCATTACTAATTTGGCAAACTCAAGCATCAACAAGGTTTTTATTGATCGTGTGATAACAGAGTTAACCAATGTTTCAGATCCTATCAGAAAGGACATAGCCTCAGCTGTTCGGAAATCGTTGCGATATGTGATCACTGAGAATACCCCAGAGAAACGTATTCTACATGAATGGATTGATGCCTATATGGAAAGGATACAACCAAAGTACAGCTCACATTTGTATAGTCATTCCAAAAAATCGGCGCAGTACATCAAGGAAGTCTTACCAGTGTATGACAATTCTGCAGAAGATGTAGATGGCCGATTGGTGCTACGGGATAATTTTGATGTTATTTTTAAAAAATATCCACAGGCTTTAATCTTTGGTGAAGACGCGGGAACTATTGGCGACGTTAATCAAGGTCTGGAAGGCTTACAGGAAAAATATGGTGAACTTAGAGTGGCCGATGTTGGTATAAGAGAAGCCACCATTATTGGTCAAGGCATTGGAATGGCCATGCGCGGTTTACGCCCTATTGCTGAAATCCAATATTTGGATTACATCCTGTATGCACTTCAGATTATGAGCGATGATTTGGCTACCTTACATTATAGAACCCAGGGCAAACAAAAAGCACCGGTAATTGTTCGAACAAGAGGGCATCGACTGGAAGGTATTTGGCACTCTGGATCACAATTGGGAGGTGTCTTAAATTTAATCAGAGGCATGCACGTTTTAGTGCCCCGAAATATGACCAAAGCCGCAGGTTTTTACAATACCCTTTTAGAATGCGATGAACCTGCATTGGTAGTTGAATGCCTAAACGGGTACCGACTTAAAGAAAAGCTGCCAACTAACTTGGGAGAGTTTAAAACGCCCGTTGGAGTGGTAGAAACCCTTAAAACTGGAAGCGATATCACCTTAGTATCCTATGGCTCAACCTTGCGTTTGGTACAACAGGCAGCCAAAGAATTATTGGAAGTCGGTATCGATGCCGAAGTGATTGACATCCAATCTTTATTACCTTTTGATTTAAATCATGATATTGTAAAAAGTGTTGCCAAAACCAACCGACTGATGGTTATTGATGAAGATGTCCCGGGTGGTGCATCCGCCTATGTCCTCAATGCCATTTTGGGCGAACAAAATGCCTATCAGTATTTAGACAGTCAGCCAAAAACCTTAACGGCACGTCCGCACAGACCTGCTTACGGATCAGATGGCGATTATTTTTCAAAACCATCAACGGAAGACATTTTTGAGAGTGTCTATGCCATGATGCACGAAGTAAGTCCTAATGACTACCCTAAATTGAGATAATTTTTACAACACCTTGTTTTTTTGGAATTGAATACTCTATTTTTATTCCTTATAAATCCACTAACCTTTTAACCCTTTTGTATATGAAAAAAAACTTTAACGATTTGGCACTTGCTATTTTAAGGATTGGTTTCTCTGGCATGTTATTAACCCACGGAATTCCAAAAATAAGTATTCTCTTAGAAAATCCAGGTGGTTTTCCAGATCCCCTAGGTATAGGAAATGTAGTTTCTCTCATCTTGGCAATCATAGGAGAAGTCGTGGCTCCCCTTCTTGTTTTGATAGGATTTAAAACTAAAATTGCCGCTATTCCCGCCATTGGCACTATGGCTGTAGCTGCTTTTATCGTGCATGCCCAAGACAGTTTTGGAACTAAAGAAAAGGCTTTGTTATATCTGATAGGATTTATCGTTATCGCTTTGGCTGGAGCTGGAAAGTATTCAGTCGACAAGAAATAATAATTTTAGATGAAAGCAGTTTCTGTTGTTACCATTAAGAAAGAATTAAAGCATCGCTCTTCAGAGGAATTGATGGAACTTTGCTTGCGTCTTTCTAAATTTAAAAAGGAAAACAAAGAACTGCTTACCTATTTATTATTCGAGTCCCATGACGAATCTGGATATATCGAAACTGTAAAAGCTGAAATTGATGAACAATTTGAAGGTATTAACACCAACAGTTACTTTTATATAAAAAAAAGCGTGCGAAAAATTCTCCGAAATATTAAAAAATATGCCAGGTACTCCTTAAAAAAGGAAACAGAGGTGGAACTATTACTCCATTTTTGTACTGTACTTAGAGACTTTAAGCCTTCTGTTTTTAAAAATGTTACCTTGACCAATATCTATGACCGCCAAATTTTGGCCATAAAGAAAATAGTAAGCAATTTGCATGAAGACTTACAGTATGATTATAATTTGTTATTGGAGCAATTAGAAGATGCAAGCTACAATTCCAAAGTATTCAGACTTTAATATCTATAGCTTCATGATTACCCTTGGCCTCTTACCCTCATCGGCAATTAAAGAAATGCATCACTACAATAAAATGAATCATCTCGCATGAATATAAAAACTTTAATTGCACTTGTTATTTTCATTCAACTACCAATTGTTGCTCTTTCACAGTCAGAGTCAACGGTCAATACCAACGCTGCTAAAATCATCTTAAAACAAAAGTCTGGACAGGACCAACTTCATTATGTCGATTCTACGTATGGTTATAGTGTGAGAGTTCCAAAATGGTGGGATATTAAAGAAACACCAAGCGCTAATTTTTTTGGCGGTACATTTCCAGAGATCGATAAATCGGAGAGTGCACTTTTATTTAAGGCCTTTGAAAAGGAGAAATTTAAAACCTTCCAAAATTTTGAAAATTGGGTCGTTGCTGGATACCGATCTGGTGATACACCAAGATGGTCCAATGAGCATATGTTTCTGTTTAAAAAAGACCTTCAGGAATTTAAAAATATTGGCAAAGCGTATAAAGTTCAATTAAAGACAAATGACACTTTTTACAATTCTTGCTACATTATTGTTGAAACTGCAAAATCTTTTTTATGGATTGATTTAACATCCACAAGAGAAACTTACGATGCCAATTTTAAAAAACTAAAGGAGTTGATGCCACAGTTTAAAATCTTATAGTATAATAGTATAAATGAAATAAAAAACGTCAGGTATTGAATTTTACCTGACGTTTTATTATTCATTTAAGAATTGCCCGCCATTAATTATTTCTTAATGCATGAATCAATTCTTCTTTATCCATTTTACTTCTGCCTTTAATGCCAATTTCTTTAGCTTTTTCATACAGCGCACTCCGAGTGCGGTCTTCATAAGTTTTAGCCTTGCCCCCTTTCTTACCCGGATTTTTGGTATTGGCTATTCTGGCAGCTTTTTGTTTACTGTAGCCTTCGTTTCTTAAGGCTTCATAGCGAGCATCATTTTTTATACTCGGACCATGATTCTTTTGTTTCGCCATAATTCAAGTTTTTAAAATTGTTAGACATTTAGATGCATTATGCAACCTGCTCTTTATGTTTGCCCTCATAAACTTCCTCAATCAATTTGGCGTTGAAAGCCGGCAAATCTTTAGGAGTTCTACTGGTTACCAAACCTTCGTCAACAACTACTTCTTCATCAACCCAATTGGCTCCGGCATTGATCATATCCGTTTTTATTGAGCTATAAGAGGTTATTTTTCGATCTTTCAAAACATCAGCTTCTGCCAACAACCATGGTCCATGGCAAATAGCACCCACTGGTTTGTGGTTTTCAAAAAATGATTTTATAAAACTCACTGCCTTAGGGTTTTTTCTTAATTTATCTGGGTTGATCACACCACCTGGAAGCATCAATGCATGATAATCCTTTTGGCTGACATCGTCCAAAATTTTATCTACTTTATATTCTGAACCCCAATTCCCATCGGTCCATGATTTTATGGTTCCTGATTTTTCCGAAACAATATGAACTTCAGCACCTGCTTTTTCTAAAGCAGCTCTAGGTTCTTTTAATTCACTTTCTTCAAATCCGTTGGTTGCTAAAATTGCGACTCTCTTTTTATTTAGGTTTTCCATAATTTATATTTTTAAAGTTAATATTTGATTTCATATAACTTAACCAAAATATGGCTCACAAAAAAGCCTGAGAGTGGCTTTAACCTAAGCTTAGCACAAGATGTTAATGTTTACTAAAATTGGGCAGGCGTCATATAAGAGAATTGAAATTGAGGAAAAAGAAGATCTTAAAATGGCTGGCCTGCCGCCCGTCTGAATGACTTTGTCGGGCAGGAAGTCGAAATTGAAGTTAAAAAATTGTCCGTTCCACATTAACCTTTCCGAAACAAGCTTGTCTATCAGTTACGATTGCTATCGCAGAAAACCTGAAACTCGAGACCCTGCCTGCCTGTCCGCTTGCCCGTCCGAAACGAAGCGGAGATGGGTAGCGATAGCGAAGGCGGGAAGTCATAACTCTTAACTCATAACTCTTAACTCAAATCACCTCATAATCCGAACAAGCAGCTCCTTCAACAAATCTCCTTGTGGAACCGCATAAGCCCCTACACCTTTACTTTTAACATCAAATTCGCGTAAGGTAGCAATGACACTGCTCACTTTTCTCATCGGATAGTTTCTTGCAGCGGTGATATACTCATTTACAAAATAGGGATTGATTTTTAAGGCAGAAGCCACATTTCTCGGTGATTTGTCATTCATTCCATGCAAGTAGAGCAACTGTGAAAAGAAATTAAACAACAATGACACCGTTACCACCATGGGATTATCCTTGGGGTTCTCAGCAAAATAAATAACGATTTGATGGGCTTTTTTAAAATTACCTTCCCCGATGGCCTTACGCAATTCAAAGTTGTTAAAATCCTTACTGATCCCGATGTTCTCTTCTATTTGTTCTGGGGATATCTGTGTGCCCTTTGGCAAAACAATCTGAAGTTTATCCAATTCATTGTTGATCTTGCTCAAATCAGTTCCCAAAAACTCAACGAGCATTTGGGCAGCTTTTGGAGCAATGGTATAATCCTTAGGTGGCAGCACACGTCTTATCCAATCTGCTACCTGGTTTTCATAAAGTTTTTTGCTTTCATAAACCACCCCCATTTTATTCAGGGTTTTATACAGTGATTTGCGTTTGTCAATGGTCTTGTACTTATAGTTC
>Ga0208015_1000870_pt1 | contig 12527 bp, 10 predicted proteins | sample 26BtaG_FD_184101 | JGI IMG/M metagenome (GOLD analysis project Ga0208015, IMG submission 184101) | Marine viral communities from Cariaco Basin, Caribbean Sea - 26B_WHOI_OMZ_CsCl (SPAdes) (version 2) | ecosystem: Environmental > Aquatic > Marine > Oceanic | place: Caribbean Sea: Cariaco Basin...
GAGCTGACGGTCAACTCGGACAATGCATCCAAAATATAACCCACCAATTCCCATCTCTTGATTTCCTTTTTGCGGATAGAAACACACTGGATATTACGGTTGCTAACGATGTTTTAGATTTTTTTGAAACAAATGCTATTGACTGGTGCATTAATTGCGCCGGTTACACCGCAGTAGATAATGCAGAGAATGATCAGGAAAATGCCTATAAAGTTAACTCCATTGGTGCCAAAAACATGGCCCAAGCTTGTCAAAAAAATGATGTCAAAATGGTTCACATCTCCACTGATTTTGTTTTCGACGGTTTAAAAACAACACCTTATACTGAACTGGATAAAACCAACCCGGTCAATGTGTACGGAGAATCAAAATTAAAGGGAGAAAATGAGATTAAACAAATTTTAGATAAGCATTTTATAATTAGGACTTCTTGGTTATATTCCGAATATGGAAATAATTTCATGAAAACAATGTTGGGATTGGCTCAAGATAGACAAGAGCTGAGCGTGGTTAATGATCAATTGGGAACACCGACATATGCTGGTGACTTAGCTCGAGTTGTGTTAAATATAATAAAATTAAGGTCCCAGGATTATGGTGTTTATCATTATAGCAATGAGGGAATTACAAGTTGGTTTGAATTTGCTAAAGCAATCTTCGAAGAAAGTAATATAGAACTCTATATAATACCAATTGAAACTAAAGATTATCCCACATTGACAAAACGGCCTAGATATAGTGTTTTAGATAAATCTAAAATTAAAAAGATGCTTAATGTTGAAATTCTTGATTGGAGACAAAGTTTACGAAAAGCGCTGTTGAAATTAAACCTTTAAGTAAAGAGAAAATTAATTTTAGATAAAAATGGGAATGATATTGATTACTGATGTTACCCAGTAAGTCGGAGCCAACTTAAACGAGTTCCTGTATAAAAAAGGAAATAGGATTTGTGGTTTAAAACGGTATCCTTTTGAGTATAATGGAGAATAAGGATTTTAAAGACACTACCGCTGGAGTAAAGACATTAGAAAGGCGCAGTGTAAAAAGAGTACCCTAAATTGTGTTTCTATAAATGGACTGACACTAGCTATTAAATCAATTATGGGATTTAAGAGAGAAATAGTCTTTAATACTTCAAAACCAGAAGGAACTATGAGAAAACTAAATGATTTTTCTAATTTAAATAGTTTAGGCTGGAGACCTACAATTACCTTGAAAGAAGGTGTTAAGAGAGCTTATCATTGGTATAAAAGAAACGCTGATGAAAGAACATATTCTTAAAATATTAAACACTCTTGGTGTTAAAAGTGCTCGCACAAAAAATATTGTCAAACATATTTCAATATCTTTTTTTTATAAGGCAGGCGCTGTTTTAGCAAATTTTTTATTGGTTCCACTTACCATCAATTTTTTAGATACCGAAAATTATGGCGTTTGGCTTATCATAAGCTCGTTTATTGCGTGGTTCTCTTTTTTTGATATTGGATTAGGAAACGGCTTAAGAAATAAACTAACAGAGGCCAAAACAAATGGAGATCTAAAGCTAGCCCGAGGTTATATAAGTTCAGCCTATTATACCATTGCGGGCGTAAGCCTCTTCCTGTTTTGTGTTTTTGTTTTTTTTAATTATTTTATTGACTGGGCTTCTGTTTTTAATACTAGTGAAGCCTTTAATACAGACTTGAACTTATTGATGCTTTTAGTGTTTGGTTTTTTTTGTATTCAATTAGTGGTAGGGCTTGTTACTAATATATACTTGGCAGACCAAAGCCATTCGATTCAAGTAAAAATTCATTTCTCAACTCAGGTAGTCTCATTGTTTACAATTTGGATATTGACAGAAACAAGCCATAGTTCCCTATTAATATTTGGAGCTATATTTGCAGCCCTGCCAGTAATCATACTTTTAGCTTTAAATTTATTGGCGTTTTCTAATAAATTTAAAGAATTGAAACCGTCTCTATCTCTATGGAGCAAAAGTCATTTGAAAGACATTATGGGCGTTGGTTTTGATTTTTTTATTATACAAATAGCTGGAATTGTGATTTTTTCAACAGACAACTTTATAATTAGTAAACTTTTTAGCCCAGAAGAGGTTGTACCTTACAATATTGCTTTTAAGTACTTTTCCATTCTCACCATTGTTTTTTCTATCGTGGTTGCTCCTTATTGGTCTTCATTTACTGAAGCCTACGTAAAAAAGGAATATGAATGGATCAAGGTTTCTGTTAACAACATTATGAGAGTTTGGCTCTTGATTCCCATAGTTGTGGTTATAATGTTATTACTGTCCGATTGGTTCTATAATATCTGGGTTGGAGATAAAGTTTTGGTTCCTTTTATGCTCTCAGTCTCGATGGCTGTGTTTGTAATGAGTTTTACGTTCAACAATATTTTTGTGTTTTTTATAAATGGAACCGGTAAAATAAAAGTACAATTGATAGTGAGTATTTTCATGGCTATTATTAATATACCGCTTTCAATATTCATGGCCAAAAGTTTGAATATGGGTGTAAAAGGGGTAATTATCGCAACTATTTTGAGCTACCTACCTGGTCTGATATTAATGCCTTTACAATACAACAAGATTATAAATAACAGGGCAAGGGGAATTTGGAATAAATAGTTTTTAATAAAATTAAATCATGAAAGAGTTGGTAAAGAAAGGAATAAAAACAATGCTTAGTAGAGAAAGCAGAACACTATATAAGATCAGTAAACTACCTAGATACACGAAATTTACGACAACGGTTTTGGGTTCCATATTTGAAGGGGTGGATCCACCATCTTTTATAGCGCAATATAATGAACAGATCAGACGAAAAACCTATAAATTCAATACCACCAAAGAATCTCCATATATAATTGATTGCGGAGTCAATATTGGTTTAAGCGTAATCAGCTTGAAGAATATGTATCCAAAGGCAAAAATAATTGGTTTTGAGCCTGATCCCAATATCAAAGAAATTGCCGATAAAAACATTAAAAACGCGGGATATTTTGATGTTGAATTGTTACAAAAAGCAGTTTGGACTGAAGAAACCACAATGACATTTTTTAAAGAAGGATCTGCAGGAGGAAAACTTACCAAAGAGGAGAGTGATAAAACGATAACTGTGGAAACATTCGATTTAAAAAAACTCTTGACAAAAGAAGTGGACTTTTTGAAAATTGATATTGAGGGCGCAGAGTTCGATGTTATTAAAGATATAAATAAACAGCTTCATTTAGTTAAAAACATATTTTTAGAATATCACTCAAAAATCAATGAAGACCAAAATCTAGGTGAAATTCTCAACATATTAAAAAGTAATGGCTTTAAATACTTTGTAGAATCTGGTTATATCAATCCCGAAAGTCCACTTATAGAAAGAATTGAAATAGATGGTTTTGATAACTTGATTAATATTTTTGGTTATAGAATATAAAAGTGAAAATACTTATAGTTAATTTTAGTGATATGGAAGGAGGCGCAGCAAGAGCGGCCTATAGACTGCATACCTCTCTTTTAAAAGAAGATATTGATTGCCAGATGCTGGTATTGAGAAAACGAAGTGAGGATGACACGGTTATAGGACCTACCTCAATCGCTAGGAAGTTCACAGCCAAATTACAATCAATAATAAATACCTTTCCACTAAAACATTACGATTGTAAAGATGAATTCTCAGCATCTTTTTCCCCCAGTTTCCAAATTGTTGAAAAAATCAACAAACTAAATCCTGACCTTGTTCACTTACATTGGATAAATGCTGGGTTTCTGAAGATCGAAGATTTAAAAAAAATAAAGGCACCCATGGTATGGTCATTGCATGATATGTGGGCGTTTACTGGAGGATGCCACTACGCCGACACGTGCGTTTCATATACAGCTAATTGTGGGAACTGCCCTGTTCTAAACTCCATCAAAGAGAATGATTTAAGTAGGGACATATTTAAAAGAAAGCAAAAGATTTTCTTTGAAATTAATAACTTGACCATCGTAGGATTGAGCAAATGGTTGGAAACATGTGCAAAATCGAGTACCCTTTTTAAAAATAGGGAGGTTGTGAATCTACCAAACCCGATTGACACCTCTGTATTTAAGCCATTTGCAAAAGAAGAAGCCAGATCTTTATTGGGATTGCCTAAAAAAAAGAAACTCATCCTTTTTGGGGCTATGTCTGCAACCAGCAACCCACGAAAGGGTTTTATAGAACTGAAAAGTGCCTTAAAAAATTTGCAGAACAGGGATATAGAATTTCTTGTTTTTGGAAGTGACCAACCAAAGGACCCTCAGGAGTTTGATTTTAAAACACACTATTTGGGCCAGCTCAACACCGATATAAGCTTAGTAAAACTCTACAGTGCTGCCGATGTTGTGATAGTGCCCAGTTTACAGGAAAACTTATCTAATGTTATTTTGGAAAGTCTTTCTTGTGGGACCCCTGTCGTGGGATTTAAGATTGGTGGAAATAGTGATATGATAGAGCATAAAATAAATGGATATCTGGCAGAACCTTATGAAACCGACGATTTGGCACATGGAATTGAATGGGTATTAAACAATGAAAATTCAAAGGAAATTTCTAAAATGGCAAGAGATAAAGTGCTTAAAAATTTTGATAGCAAATTGGTGGCAAAGAAGTATATTGAACTTTATAATAAAAACATAGAAAAGAAGACGACAGGCTCATATTAAAGTTTCAAACTTTTAATAATTACATAGAAACGGTAGATTTCTATATATCTCACACTATTCCCTTTTTAACTCTAAAGGTTTGAGTTTGAAACCTGAGATCTAAAATAGTTTGTAACCGTGAAAGAACTAATAATAAATATTATGTTGGATTGTTAATAAAATATATAAAAATTAATGAATGAAATAACTCTGAAAGTGTTTCTGGATTGAAGTCAGAGCTGGAGCAGACCAAAACCTTAGGAGCTGACCTCAAAAAGTTGCTGGAGGAATTGATAATAGGCTCCTTACTTGATATTCAATGTTGATTTTTGTGGACGCGAAAGTAAATTTATCGAGCGTTCATTATGCGGTGACGAAATCGCATCAGAGATTATGAAAGTCAATAATAAGAGTTACCAAAATTCGGAGGTAGAAATTTAAGTTTTAAATCTAATTAATGATCCTTTATCAAAAACCGATTTAATTATTATAAAAGATTGCTTAGTGCATCTTAGTTTTGAGAATATTATTGCCAGGATCAAAACATAAAATACTCGGGGGAGGTAAATATGTTTTAATGACGATATTTGTAAACCGAAAATCTAATTATGATAAAGAATAAGTACTTATCAATAACCATTGGTATAAAGATTCAAGACACTTAACTTCACACGCCTAGATCAAAAGTTATAATGTATATTACTAAAAGCAGATTATTAAAATGGGGACTATATAGCAATGCCATATATATTCTGTTGTTTTTTTTATTGAAACCTGACGGTTTTGGTTTTCAAAAAGTCGTAATCTCGATGTTCTTCTTATTTTCGGTTTTTTCAATTTATTTCTTATGCATAAAGGATGGAAAGCAATTAAACCAGCTATCAACCGGAAATAGGTGGGTCATTTATCTATTGCTTTTTTGGGGAGTTATTGTTATTGTTAAGAGTTTTACCTTAAATCCACAAGACTGGATTACAAACTTTGGAAATGTATATATGGGTTTTGCATGGTTGATGCCGGCAATAACCGTATTGGGTCTGAAAATTGAAAATTGGACAGTGATGTTTAAATCCATTTCATTTATGTTCACATTAATGATTGGTGCGTTTTTATTTTTATCCGTTTTAACGATAAATGACGAATGGATATGGCTATTAAGACCATTGGTTTTTGTTTTAATTATAGGTTTTAATCGATTTACACTTATTAAAAAAATACAGATACTCGTTATTATTGTCGTGTATATGGTAGTTTCTACTATAGGAGAAAGACGCATGGAATATCTATGGCTAATTATGGTATTCGGATTCTTAATCATGGATAGAGTCATGTCCTTTCGGGTTAGAAGAACTTTTATAAAATATATAATTGCTGGTTTTCTATTGGTTCTAACCTTAATTTTCACCTTAGGTTATGAGTATGTTTGGAGAATAGTCACAATGTTTGCCGACATTCAAGACTCTAGGACATTTTTGTTCAGAGAATTAATGTCTGAACTTAATTTCAGTGAGAAAATATTTGGTAGAGGTTCTTTGGGCACTTATTATAGTGAATATTTTGAGCATACCAAGTGGTATGTTGTTGATGTTTTAAAGAAGCCTTGGTATGGAGATTCTTCAACAAGAATAACTATTGAGGTTGGCTATTTACAGATGATTTTAAAAGGAGGTTTCATTATGATGCTGCTCAACCTAATCATACTTATTAGCTCTAGTTATGTCGCTATTTTTAAATCCAGAAATAAATTCATCAAACGATTGGGGTATTATATTTTAATTTTTATGATATTATACTTAATTGAATTGAGACCAACTTTTACACCGATATTTTTTATTTTATGGATGGCCATTGGGACTGTGCTAAATAAGAAATATAGGTTAATGGATGATGAAGAAATAAATGCCTTAATTAAATTTTGATGAATAGAGATGAAGAACTATTGGTGTCTGTTATTACGGTGGTTTTTAATGGTGAAGACTATTTGCAACAAACTATTGATAGTGTAAAAAACCAAACCTATAAAAATATTGAGTACATCATTATTGACGGAGGCTCTACAGATAATACGATCAATATTATAAAGAAAAATCAAGATCACATATCTCATTGGATAAGTGAACCTGACAAAGGTCTATATGATGCCATGAACAAAGGGGTGAAAATAGCAAATGGCGATTTGATAGGTACAATAAATAGTGATGACTGGTATGAATTGGACGCTATACGATTAGTTGTAGATACCTATTTGAAGAACCCTAATGCTAAAGTAATTCACTCTAATAGATACGATGTCTACAGTGATAATACTCGAAAAGTATACGCTTATAATCCTTCGGTTTTTAAACTTAAATATTTAAGTATGACTTTTTCACATCCTTCAATGTTTGTCACGAGAGAAGTCTATCAACAATATTCCTATAATATTGCATTAAAATCATATGCTGATTATCAATTCTCTTTAATGGTATTTATGAACAATAATAAGTTTGTACATATAGATAAGCCTTTAGTTAATTTCCGAGTAGGAGGAATCAGTGGACAATTAAGTTTGAGAGAAGAATTACAACAGGGATTTATTGCAAGAAACAACGCAGGATTGAATGTTTTTGAAAACATTTTTGCTCTTTTTTTGAGGATTCTTACGAAGACTTTTTTGACTCATAAAAAAAAATGAGACTACCATTTATTAAATAATAATTTATAGTAGGATAAAGTGCGCTTTTGATAAGGTGAATTCTATATTTGTATTTTATTAAAACATTGCCTTAAGGACTTATGTAAATTTTGAGATAAGTTTCCAAAACCTTTATTTATCAAGTAAATGAGAATCTTAATTATTCATACACGATATCATCATTTTGGAGGGGAGGATAGCGTTGTTGACCAAGAGATTAAAATTCTTGATGAAAAATATACTGTTGACTCATTGATATTTAAAAATCATGTTGGTTTTAAAGGGGCCCTTCTGTTTGCTTCCTCTATTTGGAATATTAAAAAAGCAAAAATTGTTAAAGCAAAAATTAAAGCATTTAAACCCGACATAGTCCATTTACACAATTGGCATTTCTCAACAGGTCCTATAATAATCAGAACCATAAAGAAAATGGGTGTCCCATTGGTGTGTACCCTACATAATTACAGATTGTTATGTCCTTCAGCAACCTTAATAAACAAAAACAATTTATTTTTAAATAGCTTAGAACAAAACTTTCCTTGGAATGCTATTAATAATAAAGTTTATAGAAACTCAAGAATCCTTACCTTTTGGTTGGCTTTCATAGTTTGGAGTCATAAAAAAATTAAAACTTGGGATAAAATTAATTGTTTTATATGTTTAACCCCCTCAATGGCAAAACTCTATAAAGGCTCTAAATTAGGCATAACCCATGATCGTTTTTTTATTAAACCCCATTTTGTGTTTCCCTCCAAAAACAATGAAATGATCGAAAAGGGAAATGATTTTATCTATGTCGGCCGACTTTCAGAAGAAAAAGGAATTCACCTATTAGTCCAAGCGTTTAAACATCTTCCCTACAATTTAAAAATCATAGGGGATGGCCCAATGAGAGAAATGATTGAAAAGAATATTTTTGAACATAAAAATATCAGTTATATAAGCTCAATGTCAAGAGAGGATATCTTTTTTGAATTAAGAAGCGCTAGTGCTTTAATAAATCCTTCCATTTGTTTAGAAACCTTTGGTTTGACGATTATAGAATCATTTTCTAACCATTGTGCCGTTATAACAACTAATATTGGAGGGCCATCAGAAATAGTAACTAATGGAATCAATGGAATTCATTTTAAAATAGGTGATGTTGAGGACCTAAAAAGACAGATAAAAATTTGGTTTGATTATTCTGATTTAAAAAAGGAGAAAATGAGAAATAATGCCTTTCAGACCTATTTAGAATTATATTCCCCAGATAAGCAATTCGGATTTTTTGAGGACATCTATAAAAAAGCACTTAATGAAGTCAAAAATGACTTTATTTAATCATTGTTTAATTTAATGCATTAAAGTTTTGAACACAGTCTGTTTAAATAATTACCATATCTTTAACGATGATATTAATACTATCTTCATTAACAATGAGCAAACAATCATTAATACCATCAATGCCCACTCTTATATAGTCGCCAAATCTGATGATGTATTTAAAAATGCCCTTTTAGAATCAGATATTCTACTTCCCGACGGAGAAGGCATTGTCTTAATGGCACGTACCCTGATGGGCAAAAAAATAAAAAAAATAGCAGGAGCAGATATACACAGCTATTTGCTAAAAGTAGCTAATGATAAAACACTCAAATGCTTTTATCTTGGAGCAAGCGAATCTACTTTAAAACTGATTAAAAACAAACTTTCAAAGAATCATACTAATATTACTTTCGGTTTCTATTCCCCGCCATTTAAGGATGTTTTTTCAGAATCCGATAATCGAGATATGCTCAATAAGGTAAATGAGTTTGCTCCTGATATTTTATTTATGGGGATGACTGCTCCAAAGCAGGAGAAATGGGTTCACAATCATAAAGACCAAATAAACTCCAAAATTATATGTTCAATTGGGGCGGTGTTCGATTTTATTGCCGAAACCAAGAAACGGGCTCCGGAGTGGGTGATAAATTTAAAACTGGAATGGTTATACAGAAGCTTTACAGCTTGGAGATTAACAAAAAGGTATATTTATTCGACACCTCTCTTTTTAATTGAGGTTTATAAGTTGAAATATTTTAAGAAGCAACCTAATGATTAACTTAACACCTAAAATCTCTACTTTAAAGTCCATTTATTTAGAAAAAGATTTTTCCTTTTTAGCAATTGCAACAAGTTTATTTTTACTACCACTTTCTATCAATTTAAGCACATTTGCTTTGATAGTAGGTCTAGCCCTTAAACTAATTCAAGTACTCTTTTTAAAGCAAAAGTTTTTTGTAGCAAAGTCGTTACGGGTTTCTAGTGCTATAGGGGCATTGTTTTTAGTATATGTTTTGCTGAACTGCTTAATGCAAAACGATTTACATTACCTTATTGCAATTTTTGGAAATGAATTTTCTCCGTGGATGTTATTGATTTTGGTGCCATTTATATTAAGGAAAAAAAAACAAAACATTATTCTAAGCTATGCGTTTTTTAGTGGCTTAATTGTTGCCTGCCTCTATGTGTTGGTGGTGTCCTTCATTTTAAGAATAAATTTTGATAGAGATGCCTTTCAAAATATCATAGACATTCATCACACCTATTTGTGTATGTATCTTTTGTTTTTTGTCAATTTTTTACTTGTACGTTTTTTTACCAAAACCAAGAAAAACCATTATCTAAAGAGCATATCTTATTTGGTTGTGTTTTCCTTGGTTTTTCTATTGATATTTATTTTGAAAAGCAAAGTATCCATCGTCATTTATGCACTTTTAGTGGGCGGACATCTTGTGATTTCCTTTTCAAAGAAAAATGCTATCGTTTATTTGTTCATTGTTTCAGCCTTGACCCTAAGTATTATTCTATTTAATCAAAAGCTAAATACGAGTTATAAAAATGCTATGGATTTTAGATTGGAGATATGGGGCCAATCAATAAACTCTATAAAAGAAAATCTTTTATTTGGGAATTTAAAAATGCAGGAAAAGGATCTTTTAAACGAGAAGCATTATTTGAATGGAAGGTATGATTTAATGGACAGTGATTTAAATAGTCATAACCAATATTTGTCAATTTTGCTCAAATATGGCATTATTGGTTTTATAATATTAACCCTTTATATTTTAAACTTAATAATGGCGTTTAATAAGACCAGACCTAAAGAAACGGTTAAAAGTGTTTTAGGGTTTAGTGTCATTATATTAACAATATTTTATATTGAAAATATATTGGATAGACATCATGGAATTGTGTTCGTTACTGTATTTTATAATTATTACTTAGTTGCTGTTCAAAATGAAACCAATTAAACATGCACTTTTATTTATTTTAATATCTATGGGTTCGCAAGCCCAAGAGACATTATTAAGAAATAATTTTTCTGTACGGGATTTTTTCATAAAAAAGGATTCAATTTTCTTAATAGAAAAAAGAGATGTATCCTATTTTAACTACCTAGAAAAAAATAGAACTGTACAGACTTATTTTATAGGGGGATATGGTTTGGAGATTTATGATGATTCGAAAAACAATCAAATAATTACGGTTTCAAATGAGTTTTCGCGACCTGTTTCTAGCTTGCGATTTTATAATAAATCATCCAAGGAAGTAAAAGATGTGTATTATTACACGGAAGGCAGAAGTTTAGATGCCATAATAATCCCAGATCTAAATTATGCCATTTTAAGCTTAAGCGATAAAAAGATAATTGTAGTCAATTATGAAAAAAAACCTGACTACGAAATTTCGCACAATATTACACTGAGTTCTATTGCAAGAACCATGGCCTTTAAAGACGGTTATTTGTATTATGCAACCGACTTAGGTGAGGTTTTTAAATACAATTTTGCAACCAAAGAAAATACCATTCTGCTCGCTTATGAAAAAATGATTACGGATTTTACTATATTCGATCAGTATATTGTTTTTACAACCAAAGAAGGTGAAATTGTAAAATTCTCTTTTGAGAATGGCTTTATTTCAAAATTAGACCTTGGCACTGATTTTATTTTGAATAGCATCCAATACCAAAAAGACCATCTCATTTGCGGAACTTTTAAAGGAAAAATTTTAGTGATCAATGTAGAGATTATGTCCATATTGGATCAATTAAATTATCATAAAAGAAGTGTTCTTAAAATAGTAAATTATAAAAACAATGAGTTTTATTCGAGTAGTATAGATAAAACCATTAAAAAATGGAAATTAAATCAATAGGAAATCCAATTCAGAAAGTAATAATATAATAATCAGCAGATAAGGAAGTGAAACATATTGTGTGGGGTTAAAACAATATTAGCGGCCTAAACGTTATCTGTGTTTATAAAGTGAACATAGGATATAAAAAATATCGTGCCTTTGTTTTAAATCAAGAATAATACTTTTAATAGCAACTATTTATAAGTTGAAACAACTTATAAAACAACAAATTGTATTTTTGCCTTAATCTTATCAGAATTATAGATAAAGCAATCAACGACTTGTTGTTATTTTTTCATAAAATAAATTACTTAATGTTAAAAAAGGTATTAATTACAGGAGCTGCAGGATTTTTAGGGTCACATTTATGTGATCGTTTTATTAAGGAGGGGTATCATGTAACTGGAATGGATAATTTTATCACTGGTGATAAAAAAAATCTAAGTCATTTAAAAGATCATCCCAATTTTGAATTTATTGAACACGATATTACTGAGTTTATAAAGATAGAAGGCCATTTAGATTATATTCTACATTTTGCGTCCCCTGCAAGTCCAATAGACTATCTAAAAATTCCTATTCAAACTTTAAAAGTAGGCTCCTTGGGTACCCACAATTTATTGGGTTTGGCGAAAGCAAAAAGAGCCAGATTGCTCATTGCGTCTACTTCTGAGGTTTATGGAGATCCTTTGGTGCATCCACAATCAGAAGATTACTATGGAAATGTCAATACCATTGGTCCTCGTGGTGTTTATGATGAAGCCAAACGCTTTCAAGAGTCCATTACCATGGCCTACCACAGGTTTCATGGCCTTGAGACCCGTATTGTCCGGATTTTTAACACCTATGGGCCGCGAATGCGCCTTAACGACGGCCGTGTTATTCCTGCATTTATGGGTCAAGCGCTAAGAGGGGAAGATTTAACGATTTTTGGCGACGGTTCGCAAACGCGATCATTTTGTTATGTTGATGATCAGATAGAAGGTATATATAGACTGCTTTTCAGTGATTATGCATATCCTGTAA
>Ga0208015_1000871_pt1 | contig 12520 bp, 9 predicted proteins | sample 26BtaG_FD_184101 | JGI IMG/M metagenome (GOLD analysis project Ga0208015, IMG submission 184101) | Marine viral communities from Cariaco Basin, Caribbean Sea - 26B_WHOI_OMZ_CsCl (SPAdes) (version 2) | ecosystem: Environmental > Aquatic > Marine > Oceanic | place: Caribbean Sea: Cariaco Basin...
TCAAGGCGTCAATTAAATGTTGAGGAAAATCTGTATACTTGATCGATTGTCTATCGTAAACATAAATTTTACCAATCAAATCATTGTTGACATCCAAAACTTGGGTGGCCTGACTCTGTTTTAAGCGTGCCAATTCTTCTGAATCTGGGATTTTTCCCCAGAGACCAAAATAAATGCTCGCAAAAAAACAAATAAAAAGAGCTAAGAGGATACCTAAGCCGTAGCCTATTCTCTTAGCCCATTTGATAAGTTTGACCTTGTTAATGTTCATTATTCAAAATGCCTTTACAAAGTAACGTATATCCATGTAAAGTATTTCAATTTTCTGGTCGTTTAATAACGACTTTAAACATCAAAATATTAAAAAGTGAAAAAACCTATTCTTTTTTACGTTCATCAATTAAGTCTTGCAGTGCCTTTCCATATTTGGACGATTTAATATCGGGTGGCAAGGCCTGGTTGATGGTATCTAAATATCTAAGATTGGCATCAGGTATTTCTGAAATCGCCAAATATGGAGCAATCTCACTATCTTTATTGTTGATGGCGAAGTTGATGGTGTACAGATATTTTCTGACAATCAAGTTGTTGTATTCCTTTAAACTTGAATCCATCTGAATGGAATCTTTGCTTCTTTGGGCCTCTAGGTTATCTCTGATAAGGTCAAGGTTTTTATCTTTAAACTTATCCATCATCAATTGGTACTCTTCCAATTTTTCTTGTTGTACGGAACCTTTGATTTTTGCATCCATTAAGAAGTTTTTTAACGTGGTGTTGATTTCTGTAATGCCTTCAGCAGCGAAAAATGGAATGAGGTTGTTTTCTTCACCGTGTTTATCGAGTTTTAGGTAAAGAACCTCCGGAGCATCCAACTGTGCTTTCAATTCAAATTCCCTTTCACCAATAATATTCAGGGAATCAATGGAAACGAGCAAGGTGTCTTCAACTTTTTGAAGATATACGGTTCCTTTTTTTAAACCTTTGATGGTTCCTTTAAGAATGAAATTTGAGTTGTCCTTTGCGCAGGACGATACAATAAGTAAGGAGATGATAAACGCTAATCTTTTCATTTATTTTTTTTTCGTATTTAATTACTGGGGGTTATGTCCGCTTCAGAATTAACTTTTTACCCTGAATCCTGAACTTTGAACTTTTTTGGTCGGCAAATATCCTATAAAATTCCATTTAAAACTAACCTACAGAAACTATTCTCATGAGTTCAGCACATAAAAGTGCCCCATAAGTTCCTACTACATATCCAAAAACAGCTAAAAGCGCACCTACCGTTGCCAATGACGGATGGAAGGCCGCTGCCACAACAGGGGCGGAAGCTGCACCACCAACGTTTGCCTGACTTCCAACGGCTAAGAAGAAGTAAGGAGCTCTAATAAGTTTGGCAATTAGGATTAGGAGTCCCGCGTGAATGGCCATCCAAACCAGACCTATTAAAATAAGGCCTGGATTTTCGAAAATCTTTCCTAAATCCATTTTCATCCCAATGGTAGCCACCAAGATATATATGAACACACTTCCCACTTTACTAGCACCAGCTCCTTCGTAATTCTTGGCTTTTGTAAAGGACAGCAAAATTCCAATTAAGGTTGCAATAGAAATTAGCCAGAAAAATTGACTGCCAAAGGATGATAAGGCGCTTCTTGGATCGCTCACAGCTACAAAGTTATTGGAAAGGTAAGTGGAGATGACGTCGGCGCCATAGTGTGCAATCCCAACTGCTACAAAGGCAAAGGTCAGGATCATTAATAGATCAGTCAAGGATGGGATCCGGATAATTTTTTCGCTGAACGTCTGTACTTTTTCTTGCAATGCGTTGATTGCCGTGTTGTCCGCTTTTAACCAGGTGTCTATTTTTTCTCTCTTGCCAATACCCAATAAAAGTACTGCCATCCATATATTGGCGACGACAATATCTACTAGAACCATACCTCCGTAAAGTTCTTGGTTAAAACCGTAAATTTCTAACATGGCTGCTTGGTTGGCACCGCCGCCAATCCAACTGCCTGCTAACGTGGCCAAGCCCCTCCAAACGGCGTCAAAGCCAGCACCGCCAACCGTTTCAGGGGAAAAGGTGGAGATGATCAGAATGGCAATCGGACCTCCAATAATTATTCCGATAGTTCCCGTAAAGAACATGACCAACGCTTTCCAACCCAAGTTGAAAACCGCTTTCAAATCGATGCTAATGGTCAATAGCACCAATGAAGCTGGTAAAAGATAGCGACTTGCAACATAATAAGTCTGTGAAACGTCAGCCGAGATCAATCCCAAAGAATTGAAAATTGCCGGAATCATATAGCACATTAAAAGTCCTGGGATGTACTTGTAGAATTTTGACCAAAAACCGCCTTTCTTTGATTCGGTATAAAAAACAAAACCAAGAGCCAGCATTAAAAGACCAAAGACAATGGCGTCATTCTTGAAAAGTACAAATTGATTGACCGTTGAAGGCTTTGTTTTTTGGGTTATTGAAACGAGGTTGTCATTATTGTAGAAGTTTCCTTCATCAATAGTAAGAATATGTTCATCTGAAAATCGATTGGTGGTATTCAGTTTTAAATCGAATAGTTTTTCCTTTTTTGAGATGGTAATTGGCGCTTCACTAGAATAATCGATAGTGTAGATGGAGCCAGTAGATCCAAATTTTAAGGTTCCTTTTGAAAATTTCTTATTTAAGACCACCTGATTTATGATGAGCGTAGGATCACTAGTGGATAACTTGATCAGAAAACTATTAAAGCTAATAGAATCGACGGTTACTGGAATATCAAAGTTCTCGGAGTAGTTTTCACTGGCTTTATCAATAGTCAAGGTTTGAGCCTGTGTAGATAATAACGTGGCCATAAAAAGACCTAAAAAAAAGAAAATTTTAAGAAAATGCGACATGTTAAGTAAGTTTGATGCGCAAAATACCACAATTTAAGTTTTAAAAAAAGCGACATTTTACTTGTCGCTTATAGAAGTGTCGCTGTTGGATTGTCTTGGGTGGCGGTTCGCTTTCTTTAAAGCATGCATGAGGACATACTCAATCTGGCCATTGGTACTCCTGAATTCATCGGAAGCCCATTTTTCAATGGCATTGAGCATCTCTTCATTAATGCGAAGCGCGAAGGCTTTCTTTTTAGACATTCGACTATGTGTTTTTATTGATTTTTTTTGTCACTTATAAATACAACTTATTTTCAATCTTTACAAATGAAATGATGGGTACGATTTATACCAATGGACTGTTGTCATTTAATGATTCAACGTTCCGGCGTTCACGACGGGGGTTGCATCTTTGTCACTACAAAGAATGACCATAAGGTTGCTTACCATGGCTGCTTTACGTTCCTCGTCCAAATGTATGATATCTTTTTTACTCAATTCATCCAAGGCCATTTCAACCATACTCACTGCGCCTTGCACAATTTTATGACGTGCAGCAACAATTGCTGTAGCTTGCTGTCGCTTAAGCATCGCATTCGCGATTTCTTGAGCGTAAGCCAAGTAACCTATCCGGGCTTCCAGAACTTCAATTCCGGCAATAGCCAAACGTTCTTCAAGCTCTTTTTCAAGAGCTTCGCTGACTTCGTTCACACTTGAGCGCAAGGTGATATCTTCCGTTAGTCCCTCATCTGCGAAATTATCGTATGGATACATGCTTGCCAACTTTCTTACGGCCGCATCGGTTTGAACACGCACAAAGTTTTGGAAATTATCAACATCAAAAGCTGCTTTATAAGTATTTTCAACACGCCAGACTAAAATAGTGCTAATCATGACAGGGTTGCCTAATTTGTCATTCACCTTCAGGCGTTCACTGTCAAAGTTACTTGCTCTCAACGAAATCTTGGTTTTTGTATAAAACGGATTGACCCAGTAAAATCCGTTTTTTTTGACGGTTCCAACATATTTTCCGAATAACAATAAAACTCTGGAGTTATTGGGTTGGACCATTACAAATCCTGGAGCGATAAGTATGGCTGCCACGATTGCGAATGCGAATATGGCGTTTTCTGTTCTGATTAATAAAGCAATGCCCCCAATCATTAAAATCAGGAACAAAAACAGCATCATGTAACCGTTTGCAGGGATTATAATTTTTTCTTCTTTCATCTGGTAGTTATTTAAAATGATATCATATTGATATTATAAAGATATAACAAAAGTTTTTAATGTGCAAAGTGTCTTTTGGCACGGAATTTGAAAAGCTAATGGTGTAAGTAATTATGCTCTACATTACAAAAAAGGAGTAGTTAACCTTTAGAGACGTTAATATTTACATTTTGGTTGGTTAGTTAGTAAAAAAGCATCCTGAATTCGGGATGCTTTTTTTATGGAGAGCTATTGTAATAGTTACTGTTTAATAAAGTCAACGATTCGAGTTATCAATTCTTCTGAGACTTTCCCTCTTGAATCATTATAGGATTTGGCGTTTTCTTGGGCATCGCCGTGTATTATAAATAATACATGGTTCATTTTATCGATAACGACCAATTCGGATGTTTTGGAGGCTTCATGCAATAGCTGGGCTTCTGCAACGCTTACCTGTAAATCTTTGGTCCCATTGACAATTAAAACCGGAAGGTCTAATTTTTTTATGACTACGGCGGGATCGTATTTCATCCAACTCATCATAAACTCCTGTAAACTACTGTCAAAAATAGACGTAAGTGCTTGTGGATAGTCGGTGGTGGTTTTTCCGGATCTTAATAGGTCAAAAACACGTTTGGTATCTTCAGTAAACATGGGAGCCGTTTTTTCAACCTGTTCAATGATAACCGCATCAATAGATTGGCCTGCACCTGCAATAGAAATAAAGCCGTTTACGTCCTGCTGGGAAGCCAACATACCTATTAAGCTTCCTTGACTGTGACCTATTATATAGATGTTTTTGAATTTTTGCTTTGATTTGAAATATTGGACCACATCCATAGCGTCCGATACAAAATCATCAAACTTGATGTTTGGGTCCACAGAATTCATTTTGATCTGTTTTACAATTCGCTTGTCATATCTAAAAGTGGCAATGCCATTTAGGGCAAGTTCTTGTGCGAGTTTTTTAAGGTTATAGGTTTTTAAAAAGTTCTGATTGCCATCTCTATCTGTGGGACCAGAGCCACCAATAATAATGGCAAGTCGATCTGAGCCAGAATTTGGAGTTATCAAACTGCCATCTATCCAATTGGAAACCCTAATCTGTGTTTCCGAATACGTGGAATCTTGCCCAAAAGCCAGCGATGACATGAAGCTAAAAAGAATAATGAAGGTCCTCATAAGTTGAATATTTGCTTTGCGAAGATACATCTCGTAACTTAATTTTAATAATTAACGTTCAAATACCAAAAAACTGATAGTCTTGTTGATCAATAATTATTAATATGAATGCGCATTTTATCGTTGAAATACATCTTTTAGTCGTTAAATGTTAAAGTTTGATGTATTTCATCGATTTAATGTGTATTTAAACTGATTATTTGAATATTAATTTTACATTTGAAGTGTACTGAAATTTAGGTTTTAGTTCAATGGATTAATTAATTAATATTTGCATATGTTGTTGACTTAGTGACCCTAAATCTACGCAATATAAAAAACGCAAATTAGGAGAACCGAGGTTGAGGGACCTCGGTTCTTTCTTTTTATAAGGTTCTGATATTTATCCCACTGATATCTTAATTTTTATTTATTTGTAACGCATTGATATCGTGTGGATAGCCAATATATTCTTCTTAATATTCCTTGTAAGTAATCTTTTTCATTTTTTAGAAGCAACCTTTTGATTGATCCAGCATCTTACTTAATGAACTCAAAAACTACAAAAAAACATGAAAAAATCAATTTTAATTATTAAATCTTTATTCCTAGTTGTTGCTCTGTCTATTTTTAGTTGCAATACTGATGATGACATCAAATGTCCAGAACCGTTAACAGGTGAATTAAGTGAGGCAGAAACAGGGTTTTCCGGCTCTTGGAAACTTGTTGCTATGGAAGCAGATGAGGCCATCGATCTTACGGACGACAATGCAGATAACCCAAGCACAGATCTTTTTGCTCAATATAAAGCGTGCGACCGTGATTTGGTGTATAACTTTATGAATGATCGAAGTTTGGTTTATAGACAAGGATATTTGGCTGCTGATTGTGCCAATAAGCTAACTTTTAGCGGAACATGGAATTTAATCGGAAATGATTTGACGATAGTAGCTAATTGCGCTTCTCAAAGAATTACCATTGAGACAAATGCAGAGGAGGATCAATACTCTTATGACGTCACTTTGGAATTCCGAGATGTAAACGGTTCAGTGAAGTCAAGTAAAGTGAAATTTACATTTGAAAAAATGGTGGACGAACAGTCAGTATAATTTTAAATACTCTATAAAATATAAAAAGCGGATCGTAAATGGTCCGCTTTTTTTATTCTTCTGTTTGATTATGCAGATGGATTTGGGATTTCTTTATGGACGTCTTCAATTGCGTCCAAAACTTCTTCGCTCAAGCTCAAATGTATACTGTCAATATTTTCTTTGAGCTGTCTTAAATTGGTGGCTCCAATAATATTACTGGTTACAAAAGGCTGTTGGGTTACAAATGCCAAAGACATTTGTGCCAAAGACAAATGGTGTTGATCTGCTATGGCAAGATATCGTTTCGTTGCTTTGGTACATTGCGCACTGCTATATCTGGCAAATCGTGTAAAAAGATTTAATCTTGAGTTTTTAGTATCCTCTCCTTTGATATATTTTCCTGACAACACACCGCAGGCCATCGGTGAATACGCCAAAAGCCCAATGTTTTCTCTCATGGCTATTTCTGCCATATCTCCCTCAAAAATCCGGTTAATTAAAGAATAGGCGTTTTGTATCGTGATCATACGCGGTAAATCGTGCAATTTTGTTTCCTCTAAAAAGCGCATTGTTCCCCATGCCTTTTCATTGGATATGCCTATATGCCTAATTTTTCCAGAAGTAATGATGCCATCCAAGGTATGAAGAATTTCATTGAAGTTATCCTGCCATTGCTCGTCTTCATGCTTATAATCTCTGATTCCCAAGGTGTTGGTATTGCGTTCTGGCCAATGCAGTTGGTATAAATCTATATAATCGCTCTTCAGTCGCTTTAAACTTTTATTGACTGCATCTTTTATGGCTTCTGGACTAAAACCATTGGTTCTGATATGGGCCGTGTACTCCCCTGGTCCAGCAATTTTGGAAGCCAATACCACCTTGTCTCTATGTCCTGTTTTGTCAAACCAGTTGCCAATAATTCGCTCCGTATCTGCATAGGTTTTTGGTTCTGACGGAACAGGATAAAGTTCGGCAGTATCAAAAAAATTGATGCCTTGATCAAATGCATAATCCATTTGATCAAAAGCATCAGTTTGAGTGTTTTGGCGTCCCCAAGTCATGGTGCCCAAACACAGTTTACTGACTTTTATATTGGTGTGGGGTAGAGTGGTGTATTTCATATGTACTCCCTGCGAAAGCAGAGATATCCTTGTTAGTTAAACTTTTCCATTTTTGATTATACAAAGACCTGTCAGGTTTTTGAAAACCTGACAGGTCTGAAGCTACTTAATCATTCAACAATCTCGAAATCTCATCCAATTTAGGGGTCAATATGACCTCAATACGTCTGTTTTTGGCTTTACCTTCTGGGGTGTCGTTTGATGCGATTGGTGCATATTCACCACGACCAGCGGCAGTCAGGTTCTCAGGATTGATGGCCGGATTCTCTTTTAAAATTTGAACAATAGCGGTAGCGCGTTTAGTGGATAGATCCCAGTTACTGTTCATTGGTCCAGTGCCATTATAAGGATCAGTGTCTGTATGGCCTTCTATCAGAATGGCAATATCCGGATTTTGAGCCAATACGCTTCCCAATTGTTTTACGGCTTCTCTACCATTAGCGCCCACGGCCCAACTGCCGGATTGAAACAACAATTTATTTTCCATGGAGACATAGACTTTCCCATCACGCTGTTCAACGGTCAGACCTTTACCTTCAAAATTGGTCAATGCGGTAGAAATGGCATTTTTGAGTTTGTTCATGGCAGCATCTTTCGCGGCAATCACGCTTTCAAGCTCTGCAATCCGCTGTGAACGAGCTTCCATATCTTCTTTTAATTTTTGCAAACGCGAGTTTTCATTGGCTAAAGCTTGTTCTTTTGCTTCCAATTGTGCCAATAGCTCTCTGTTCTTTTTGGCATTCTCGGCAATTGCTGAAGAACTGTTTTTCTCTAAGGCCTGATATGATTCCTGTAAATTTCTAAGATTGGTGCTGGTGACATCATACTCCTTTTGAAGCTGATTGCGTTTCGCGGTAGTATCATCGTAATCTCTTTGTAATTGAGACAATCTATTTTGCGCAAGGATCAAATCCTTTTTTAGATTGGCGTTTTCATCAGCAATTTCCCGATTCTCTTTTCTTAAGTTGGCGTATTTACTTTCTAAATCTGTATAGATTTTTTTAGACACACAAGACGTTGTCAACACAAGCGTCAACGCAATAAGGGACAATTTTTTAATCATGTTTATAAGTGTTTATTGTTAGGTTCATTTATTAGTCTTCAGTCATCGTTCATCGATCATCAATCTTCAATTTCCAGCAATATTGGACAATGGTCGCTATGCACGGCATCTGACAAGATAACGCTACGTTTTAGTTTTTCTTGTAAAGGAGCACTCACCAATGCATAATCCAAGCGCCAGCCTTTGTTTCTTGCTCTTGAATTGGCCCTGTAGCTCCACCAGGTATAGTGGTCAGGGTCCTTATTAAAATGTCGGAACGAATCTATAAAACCACTGTTCATAAAATCTCCAATCCATTCACGTTCTACAGGTAAAAAACCGGAAACGTTGGAAAGCCCTTTTGGATTATGAATATCTATTTCTTCATGACAGATATTATAATCGCCTAGAATAATCAAGTTTGGAATTCTCACTTTCAGTTCGTCAATATATACTTGGAACATATCCATATAGTCAAGTTTATGTTGCAAGCGGGCGTCATTGGTGCCTGATGGTAAATATAAACTCATTATGGAAAAGTGATTATAATCTACTCTAAGGTTTCGACCTTCATAGTCCATTGATGCAATTCCTGTGCCATATTCGACGTGGTTTGGTTTGGTTTTACAGAGTATGGCAACACCGCTATAACCTTTTTTTTGAGCACTGAACCAATAGTGGTATTTATAGCCCGCCTCTTCAAAAACAGAGACGTCCAATTGTTCTTCCATGGCTTTTATTTCTTGTAGGCAAATGACATCTGGATTGGCGCTTTTCAACCATTTTATAAAACCTTTATTGAGAGCTGCACGAATGCCGTTGACGTTGTAGGAGATGATTTTCATATGTATTTCCCATGAAAATGGGAATCTTTAAGTTAAAACTTGATTTCGCACAAACTTAAATAATACTGTACTTTTATACGATAATTTTAAAGGCATTTTAACGATAAAATAATATCCGCCTTTAGAAGTTAATGTATTAGATGAAAATTGCTGTTCTTCTTATTTCCTTTATGACGTGTTGTTGTGTGTATGCACAGCAACCAACGTCCAATTATAGGACGAAGAAAATGGCGGTGAAGGATACCGTTCAAATTGACTCGGTGAGTATCAATTCAAGTCAATTCAGTGTTAAAACTAAAGAAAATATCCTCCTTGACACTTCTTATTATAACGTCGATTTTACAAAGGCGCTGTTGACATTTAAAAAACCTATTGAAACGGACTCTGTCATCATCAATTATCTCAGGTATCCAAATTTTATTACTCGAAAATATTTTCAGCTTGATGATAAGATCATCGTGGAAAGTACCGATAATCTGCAACAGCTCTATAAAATGCAGCAATCCACCTTGACCAGGAATTACACCCCTTTTGATGGATTGACCACCTCTGGAAGCATTTCAAGAGGTGTGACCATTGGCAACAATCAAAATTCGGTATTGAACAGCGAACTCGATCTTCAAATTTCAGGCAAGCTGAGTGATAAGGTGTCTTTGCGAGCGTCTATTCAAGATGCCAATATTCCTTTGCAGGAAAGTGGGTATTCCCAACGTTTGGATGAATTCGATCAGGTGTTTATTGAATTGTTCAGTGATACTTGGCGCATCAGGGCAGGAGATATTGATTTACAAAATAACGACTCGTATTTTGCCAGTTTCACCAAACGCGTTCAAGGCTTGAATGTGGATGTAGATTTGGGCAACGACACTACCAAAACCAATTTATTTGCGGCGGGAGCTTTGGTACGAGGCCAATTTACGACCAGTCAATTTAGGGCGCAAGAAGGCAATCAAGGCCCTTACAAACTAAGAGGTCCAAATAATGAGCTGTATGTGTTGGTCGTTTCTGGAAGTGAAACGGTCTATGTGAACGGAACGCCCATTAAACGTGGCGAAAATCAAGATTATATCATCGATTATAACGCAGGTGAAATTATTTTCAACTCGACATTCCCGATGACTTCTGAAATGCGGATTACTGTGGACTATCAATATAGTGAACGAAATTTTTCACGATTTACAGTGTTTGGTGGTGGAAGTGTAGACACCGAAAAATTTAAAATAGGCGCTTCCGTCTATTCAGAAGTCGATTCTAAAAATCAGCCTTTACAACAAAATCTATCGCCTGAGCAGGTTCAGATTTTGGCCAATGCCGGCGATGATCAATCCTTGATGGTAGCGCCTTCTGGCGTGCCCGAGCCGTATAATGAAAATCGTATTTTATACAAAAAAGAACTTATTGATGGAGCAGAAGCTTATGTGTTTTCAAACAATCCTGAAGATGAATTATACAGTGTGAAATTCCGCTTGGTTGGCGATAATCAAGGGGATTATGTGCTGGTCAATAGCCATGCGGTTTCTAATATATATGAATATGTGTCACCAATTTCAGGTTTACCTCAAGGGAATTATGCAGCAATTGTCCAATTGATAGCGCCCACCAAATTACAGGTGGCAGTAGTTAATGGAAGCTATAAACCTACTGAACGGACGGATATTTATTTTGAAGCCGCAGGGAGTAAAAACGATTTGAATCTCTTTTCAAACTTGGATGATGACAATAACGACGGATTCGCTGGGAAACTTCGAGTACGCCAAGAGGTCATAAAAAGCGATAGTCTTTGGAATTTGTCCGCCATTCTTGATGCAGATATGATACAACAGGATTTTAAATCCATCCAACGGTTGTATTATGCGGAGTTCAATCGGGATTGGAATTTGGAAATGCCGATTGGAAATCAAAATTTACTGACTGCTGGCCTTGATCTTTATCACCCAAAAAATGGTATGGCCAGTTATAAATTTGAGCATCTTAATTATTCTGAAAATTTCAATGGCAATAGACATAGTGCGTTTGCCAGTTTGAAATTTGGAAGATGGCAAGTATTTACCAATTCCAGTATTTTGAATAGTGAAAGTGATATTTCGGAATCGACCTTTTTACGGACTTTTAATAGATTTACTTATAACTTCAAAAACCAATGGCTGGGAACTAAATTGGCTGCAGAAGATAATGAGCAGCGCGAAATTGCCACCAACCAACTGACGACATTAAGCCAACGCTTTAAATCGGCTGAAGTATTTTACGGGATTGGCGACAGCACAAATGTTTTTGCCGAGTTGGGTTACCGACATCGCGTGAACGACAGTCTACGGATGGATAGCGTTGAAAAGGTAAGCAGTTCCGACACCTATTATATCAAGTCTAAAATCATTCAAAATTCTGCCACCGATTTAGGTGTTTATATCAATTATCGCACCTTAAAATCGGTGGATAAAGCCATAGAAAATGAAAAATCCTTAAATTCAAGAGTGACGTTTAGCCAGCAACTGTTTTCCCAAATAGTGTTATGGAATACGGTTTTTGAAACCAATGCCGGAAGTCTGCCTCAACAGGATTTCACCTATGTCAAGGTGGAGCCTGGCCAAGGTGCCTACACTTGGATTGACTATAATAACAATGGCATTCAAGAGCTCAACGAATTTGAAATTGCACAATTTCAGGATCAAGGCGAATTTATCAGGGTGCTGTTGCCTAATCAAGTATTTGTCAAAACGCATCAGAATAGGCTGAGTCAAACTATCACCATTAATCCGCAGCAATGGGCGGTGAGCGAAAGTGGCAGCAAGAGATTTTGGTCGCATTTTTATAATCAGACCTCCTATTTGGTCGATCGAAAGATAAAAAGAGAAGATAATGGCTTTGATCTCAATCCGTTTGCTGATAACGATGAGAATCAATTGGCCTTGAACAAGAGTGTTAGAAATGTTCTTTTTTTTAACAGAGGGAAACAGCACTTCACCACCTCTTACACATTTTTAACCAATGCAGCGAAGACTTTACTTTCCATTGGATTTCAAGAGAGTAAACTAAAGAGCCATCAATTCAATTTTAATCACAAGTTTGCCGAAAGTTGGCTTTTGAATTTAAAGACCAGTTTAGAAGAAAATCAAAGTTTGAGTGAGAATTTCGCCAGTCGAAATTATAAAATAGATGAAACTCGCTTAC
>Ga0208015_1000875_pt1 | contig 12474 bp, 16 predicted proteins | sample 26BtaG_FD_184101 | JGI IMG/M metagenome (GOLD analysis project Ga0208015, IMG submission 184101) | Marine viral communities from Cariaco Basin, Caribbean Sea - 26B_WHOI_OMZ_CsCl (SPAdes) (version 2) | ecosystem: Environmental > Aquatic > Marine > Oceanic | place: Caribbean Sea: Cariaco Basin...
TCGAATGTAGCAACATCGCCGGTCGTCTTGCCAAGATTCTCATAACGCTTTAAAAGCTGAGCTGTCTTATGCTTTTCGGTACCAACAATATCGGTATAACTTTTAACTTTGGATTGATCCATCGGGATGCGTCCTATTCAGTGAGAAAGGTATGGGTAACTGATAGGACTAATCTTAAATCTGCCACGTATAGGCCATATGGGGGTGTTCCAAACGAAAAAACCACCCGTGATGGGTGGCTATAGCGTTACTGTAAATTGCACTTACTTTAGGATGCGATTAATCATAGGGTACTTCGACATCATCGATACTATCCTCGTCAAATGCGTCCAGATAATCCATATCAAAGCGCTGATTAAGCATATATCGTTTGCCATGGCTCGCCAGCATCGAGTTGCCCATAATGCCGGTGCACTCGTGATACTCCTTATGGCCATTTAACAAAAAGCACAGCAAATCACCCTTCTTAGGCTCCCAGTCCGGACAATACTTAATCCGGTCATCGCCCATAAGGTCAATATCATACGGCTCGACAAGTGCCATTGATGTGACGTCCTCCGGCGTGACAAATGTGCCGCTGTCATGAAACGCACCGCCTAAGCTGTCAATAATATGCACCATAGCGTGCCCTAGCGGCTCATAGTCGAACGAATGCTCGTCACTGTCGCTAACCATGCCCAAGCCCGAGTAAGTGACAGCCTGGCGCTCCTCTGACATATCCTTTAGTGGCAATATCGTTCTACGAAACGCAAAGGTCGGTATGGCTGACAAACTGCGCATAGTAACGATGCGATTGGTCAGGCGCTTGCCCTCAGTGACCAGTTGATTCTCAATTCTTAATGTCATGATGCGCCCCACTTGGATTCATGAGCCTCGATAGCGGCCTTGTATATTTGTTTAAAGTTATCGGGCACGCTTGCCTTTTTAACCTGTTTTTTGGCGTAGTTGTAGCTGCTAAGCTCGTCCCTTGTGGGTCTATTAGGCGCACGTGCTTTCTCTTGCTTGTTCTCACGCTCAATAGCCTTAGCGGCTTTATCTACCGCTTTTTTAACCTTGCGCGCCCAGTGCAAACGACCATTCCAGTTATTCATCTGCTCGGCTTGGCGCTGCGCCTCACGCTCTACCTGCTCGCGACGATTAACATGGCTCTTAGTTTGATTCTGCGCCTTGGCAATATCTTTTTTAGCCTCGTTACGCACTCTCTCAACCATCATACCACTGGTAACATGGTTCATTACTCGCAGCACATGCTTGCAGCCAAGACCGGTAAGATTTGGGTTGCGTGTTGATGGATAGCGAGTTTCATCAATGCCAAAGTTGTACTTGCCGACCGTGGCTATATAGCGGTACCAAAACTGATGACGTCCACAATCACAGTCAAACTTAATCTTGCCGTCTTTTAGTGTTTTGCGTACGTTATTGGCTGATGGCGCTTTGGTTGTATTGACCAGCAGCTGCGGATAGTCGAGCAGCTGCACGGTGACTTTGTGATTCTGAGATTTGCTATCAGGGCCTGCGTTGGTTAGGAAGTAAAATACGTTGCCCTCACGCTTAAATAGACTCGCTAGGAATATCTGCTCATTGGCTCGCTTGATATCCACTGCTCTTGATAGATTAATGACCTGCTGGGGTGTGATGCCACCGGTAAATTGACTGGCAGCTTTTTTGACATTAGCAAGGTAGGCGTTTAACACGCTTGCATCAAGCGTTTTTAGCAGCTCGTTATTACGGACTGTATCGCCAAGCGTAAAGCTCAGTAGCTCACTGACATCAATGCCGGCTTTACTGCGAGCGGACTTGATCAGCCGCTGTAAGTCAGCGTTATTTAGGCGTGCGCCCTGCTCAATATCCCTGATAGTTTGGTTGCGATACTTATTGTGGTCAGTAGCATGACGACCGCCCTTAGACGCAAGGTTGGCCGTCTCATTGCGCCAAGCCCTGAGCTCATCGAGCGTCATATTAGAGACACGGCGGTCTTGGTGACTCTCACCGTCCGGCATGTCGGACTGAAAGTAATTGGTGCCAGTAATTGGGTTTCTAGCCACAGCTATCTCCCAGTCTGCATATGCACTTTGCGGATTTGCATCAAATCACGTGGCAGCGGCAGGTAAATATCACGACTTGGCAGCGGCTCTGATATACGGTTCGTGCCAGCGCACAGCATGACAATATCCGCATAGTCACGGTTACCATAAACCCTATGGGCGATTAGCGTGGGGTCGTGAACCTCGTCACTCCCCACGCGCCAAACAATCACTTGGTCAGTGCGCCCACGCCTAACCAGCAGGTCAACGTGAGCGCGAATGTCGTTGTGATAAGTGTTAGTCATCATGGCGTACGACCTTTGGTTGTGCCGCCTGTTAGGTTGTTGATGGTGACGCTACCCTCAAAAACTCGGCCCGCCTTCCCGCCTGCTGCAGATGGGATATACCACTCAGTGTCTTCGGCTGTGATAACGGTGTTATCACCCGCATCACCATACTGATAAAATGCTTCAAAACTGCCTTTTTCTCCGTTTTCACCGAAGTCCCCGCCATGGCCACCGCGAGTGGATGTTGGGTTAGACCCTACTGGATATTTGTTTTGTGCTGCAAAGTAGCTTGATGGTATCAAGCTTAATCCAGCGCCCCCAACTCCGCGAAGTTCAAGAGTTGCGTCTTGTGACATTTTGAGTATCAACGAGTTGCTTAGCGCTTGGTCGCCGCCACCCCAGTCCGTAGTTCGGTATTCTGTAAAATTACCAGTGGCCTGCGCCACTTTGCTTGCCATAACTTCGATAAAGACGTAGCGCTCTTCATCCGCGCTCGATGCGTTAAAGCTTGAAGCATAGGTATAATCACCAACAGTTCCAGGCCAGTTAGCAAAGGCCAGCTCGTGACCATGGTTTAATATTTTGTAGAAACGCCCGTTATTGGGAAGAGGTAATCTTGCGTCAGGAAATGCGGGGTCTTGTAAATACATAGTATATGTGGATTCATTAGGCGAGCGCTTGCCATAAGGCGCCCCACCACCAGTACCGCCGCCGCCCACCACAAAGTTTCCACCAACTGCCTTGTAAGCACCAAGACCGCCGCCACCGCCACCGCCACCAGCAATAAACGAATAGTTTTCAACCAAAATAGCCTTAGCTAGTGATTTGATAGCCGTGCCACCATCACCGCCAGGCTGTGGGCCACGTATTTTAGAGCGATTTGGATTACCTGTTGTGTGCTGATAAGCACTACGCCCACCATCGCCACCATGCCCTAGAATACGTCCACGGTTCTCAATGACAATATTTGAACTTGCGGGCCAGTGACTTCCCTCGATAATGCCCGGCGTATTAACATCAGGCGCCACCACATTCACCCCAGCGTCCACAATAAATCTAATGGTGTCGTTATCGCCAGGATAGCGCCCTGCTTGTGCCTTATAATACTCATCAAGCACAAGTCCGTCGTAAACCGACTGACTGATATGAACCACCGCCTCGTTGTGACCAGCGTCATTAACTGGCACGTTTATAGACAGGTTTGCGGGTGCGCTTACTGTTAGGCGCACATGCTTTTGCGGCTCCTCCAAGTTGTCATCCGGTGTTGTCTTGAAGTCAATTATCGCCTGTCCGTTACGCAGAATAACGGTACCACTATCCACCTTTTCAGGGTTTAAAATATCATTATTACTGACGTTTAAAGCACCTTCTTTAGCCGACCAGTTTAATATCTGTCCGTCAGGGATGTTGCTTGCAGTGATGGTGAATCTGACTGTGCCACCTTCATCTACATTGTTTTTGTTTGCGCTAATATTCCACACCGTCTCAATAGCACTACTCGGATCATATCTTTCAAATATGTGAGTGGTTTGCAATGGGTAAACGTGTGGACGCTGGGCTGTCGCAACCTCGGTCATACCTTTTTGACCCAAGATAACGCTTGGATTTTTGATGTACGAGTCGTTTGGGTCAGTGGCAACGATGATTTTTCCAGTCAATCTTCGCCAATACGTCTCCATGCCCAGCAATTCATCAAACGATGGCTTTGGATTGGACAAAGTGTGCGAATGATACAGATACCCCATGGGAATAAGCGACTGCATAAAGAATCTAAATCGATTGATATTCAGATACTGCGGATGCGGGTCCGGCATCGCCAAATGATTTTCCATAATGACTAGCGATAACGCGCTGTTGGGGTCTGTTGTCACGGTCACACTTCCGGCATCCACGTCATCTAGCGCAAGGCCAAAGCTACCTACAAATGAGATATCGGGGTGAATGGTGATTAGCGGCTGACTAGAAGTTGTGCCTGCAACCGCGAACAATACATTGTCATCGGTCACAAGACCAAGCTCGAATACTTGAGTGATTGAGCTTGCGGTAATGGTGCTGCTAAAGCGCAACGTATGACTGTCAGTCTCGACATCGCCTGAGATAACAGGGTGTCTGCTGATTTCGGTCTTAAGTGCCGTCTCAGCGCCTGTGATTGTGCGCTTGCCGCTACCAATAGCCAAGTGGGCCAGATTAAGAGATAGGCCGGCATCAACGCCATTTAAAGCGGCATTCTTGCCAGCATCGGTGATTTTAAAAATAATAGGTGGTGGGGTGGCTGCCATAATATCCTACACTAAGTATTCAAAGTTAACTTAGTGTAGGCGTTTGGGGGCGGCGTAATGATTGGGTGTTCCGAGCCACCAAGATGCAAAAAGCCACTCGATTAAGTGGCTTTGTTTTGTGCTGTTTGTTAGTCGATGGAATCGGACATCTTGTTTATCGAATCCTTATCGGCTACGGCTGGAAACAAGAACGTTAGCTCCGCATCAAAATCCGGCATGCCCATATCTTTAATTAGGGCGACTGGCTTGCCGTCCTCAGCAGGTATGCGCCCATCTATATCTTGAAAGCATCTATCCATAAAATCAGTCATAGCAATTACTCGTTAAATAGTGACGGTTATTATAACAGTCCATCGTCACTAATCACTAACGACAAGCCCATATCCTTAAGCACTGTCATAGGATCAGCATCAATAGCTATCACAATTTTATCCGGCGTGGCAGTCACACCAGCATCAAACATAATTGCAGAATCTAGCGCAGCTTGCGCGGCTGTTAAGTTAGAGCCCATAGGATCAATTAGCGCATCTTCTAGCGAGCCGCCAAACAAGGCCAAAACTACGGGCTTAACCACTGCTGAACATACCGCGTAAAGATTACCGCTTGCGTCTTGCCAGCCAGTGTTAATAAACGTATTAACATCATCATGCGATTCACCAACGGCAAGCGCTAGCTGATTAGCTTGCGCCATGAATTGCGCGGGTACTGCTATCGTCATTCTGTGTGAATATTGAGTCATAGCGCTATCCCTGCTTTTTGCGCTAGATAACGCCTAACTCTATTAGCTGTTTGAGCGTCTAGTTCGCTATCGTATAGATAAAGCCCGCCATAAAACTTACCGCCATAAAAATATCTTGCGCTCTGAGTGAATCTAAATAAGTATAGATTTACGGTCATGTTTTCAACTGGCAGGCGGGGGGCAAATACTATTGAGTTGGCGCTATTGTTCACACCGCCCGTTAGCGTTCCGTTATTGACTTTTGACTGTAAGATGCTTGGATTCTCGCTACTCATAAACATTGATACAGATTGATTTTTGCCATTAATATCGCGTGAACTAATATCTGCTGTAGTATGTGAAACAGATACCCCGTCACTATAATTTTCGGCCATTACCAGCGGGTACGATGCTGATTCTACTAACTGCACACCTTCACTTGCCGTACTTGTACACGCTGTAAAATGCTCGCGGTTTAAGGTTGTTACGGGTATGCCCCTGCGTAACATTCCATCATCAATGCCGTCAGGTTGCAGCCAGTGCAATATGCCGTCCGTGCGATAAGTTGGGCGGGCTGTACTGGTTGTTTGTGCCATATGATAGCCATTGCCGCTTTTATCTAACATCAATGCCACGGGATCACCGTTGGTTGTGACTGGTATTGTGCCTGCTGCATTTTGGAATAGCGTACTTAAGTCGCTAGGATCGTACCACGCGCCATTTCTTCCGCGCATAAATAGTATATATGGCAGCCACTTTGTCATATAGCTTGCGTACTTGCTCCACGGCACACCATTAGGAATCCCTAGTAATTCTTTTTGCGCCTGTTTTGTCTGCTGCAATAGCGTTAACTTAGCTGCAATAGTCATGGCTGATCTCCGTTAATCGCATCGAGTAACGTCTCGATATCGCCAAGTTTATTGGTAAGTAGTTTTTGCGACACGGCTAACGTATCAGACTGACCTAGCGTGGTCGTGACCTGAACTGCATCAGACCTGATGCCCTTAATGTCAGACCCAATCGCCTCAGCAAGCCTTTTTATCTCCACAACCCTTGTCATTCATCACACCTTAGCTGCCGCATAATCGACAACAAAATCATAATCAGGGTCGCCCAGACCTAAGTTTTCTGCGCCCTGCTTTTTCTCAATCGCTGTAAATGTCTGGGCGGCATCAACACGAACACGCTTACCAAGTGATGAGGCGATAGTGGCGGCAAAGCTTGGGTCGTTGCCAATCGCATCGCCCAGCTCTTTTAATGTATCTAATGCCGTGCCAGCACCATCGGTTAAATCATTTTTAACTGCTGACTTAGCAGCTTCAATAGTGTCAAAAACCTTATCAGCAGACCATACGACATCAGTTGCGCCATTACCCGCCATATCGTCAATCTGTGCGCCATTTGGCTCATTAGCCAACACGTACAGCTCGTTGATAGCCGCTACTAGGTTTGTTTTGGCAATAGTGCTGAGCGATGACAAGTCACCCGTAGATGTCTTTAGGGCTTTAATGTCTGCGCCCATAGCGGTCGCAAGTTGCTTAATTCGTTCTTCACGGGTCGCCATGCGAACCTCCTTGATTGGTTAATTACTGGCTAAGATGTAATGAGCTAAGAAATCTATATCAGGTGGCTGTGAGACCAGCTTGTTGTCACTACCAAGACTTAAGTTGTTAGGAGTGTCGGCGCTAATCAAATCCGCCGCTGCAGCCGCCACGGGCACAAAAGTATTCATCTGCAGATTCAGCTCAGCAATATTATGATCAGGCGTGGCAATAGACACTAAAAGCTCAGCCATACTACCCCCTACGGCCTAGTGACAGCGGGGTGCACTGTCATGGTGAATGTTTGGCTAGATATGCGGCTGTTATTCTTGATAAATAACACGTCGGTGCTGATAGGGTCGGTCGGCAGCTTGTCGAGCTTAGACTTAAGCGTGAACCTCCCCTGCTCCGCATCATCAATAGCAATCTCAAAGGCATCGATAAGATGGCCACTTGACGTGCGCATCTCCGCTTTAATCTCGATGCCCTCAAGACTGATTGGTGCTTTATTATCGTCAAGATACTGACAGGCGATAACCACTGTGTCGTATTCTTTAATTTTGGGTTTATGAAAGCTGCTTCGCATAATAATTAGCCTCTAGTTGCCTTCTATTTTAGTGGGCTTGCCAGCAATGATTCCGCGGTGTTCCATCACTCAAGCTCGGTTGCCAGCGCCTCAAGCTCATTCCATTCTTGTTGGTCCTTATCCGCAGCATCGGTGATATGAATACCGTCTGATGGGGCGTAATCAATACCTTCCATAAAGGCGAAGGCGAAGGTGTCTGCAATATCTGGCGATGGAATACCCATCTTTTTCATATCATCCTTACTCATCATCTTCCAGCGGCCTTTGTCATCAAACGAGTAGGGCAGCTTGGTCATCTGCTCCTCAAGATTGGTTTTAATCTGATACATTTTCTGTACCTTGGCGCTGACACTAAAGCGGCCCATCTCAACTGACTTGGCCATACCCACATAGGCATGAGACCGCTTATTGTAGTAGTCCATTTTCAGCTGATTGTTAAAGCAAGGCACGCCCCAGTGCACTTTCTCAAAGTACACGCTCTCAGCATCTAGACTTTGACATAAGCCGGTACCAACGCCCAATGGGTCAATAACCAAGGTTGCACCTGGGTATTCATTCAGCGCATCCATAACCCGCGCTTTAATCTCGTTAATATCGGCTCGGTTGCTAAACAGCGGGATATCGACAATATGAGCATAGCGCTCGATACGTCGCTTATATTCTTTATCGACAACCTGCATGATGGTAATAACACTGCTGTCACGCCCTACGTTGCCGCCAACGTCCACAGTAATGATGTAGCCGTAACGGTCGCCCTCTTTGATAACACACTCACTCTCAAGCATTCCCGTAACATCTGAGCGGGTAAGTAAAAACTCACCCTTCAATTCAGGGAACTTGCCGCGAATACGGATCATATAGCCTGGATGGTCACGACTACCGTACTGATATAGCGCCTCTCGAATCTTCTCTTCACTGACCAGCGGTGACATCTCACCATTGAATTCAAGCGCAATCCACACCCCGTCATTGTGGTGACTGAGCTTATGGTGAGTGTCGTAGAAAAATCCAGCATTGGTGGCGGGCTGTGAAGTTAAGACAGCGCGGTTATTCTTGTGAGTTAATGCACCAATGGCCACGTCCATCACTGCATCATCAATACCGCAAGCCTCATCCGCCCATACCATGTAGTGGTCGCCATGCTGACCGGCGATATTGGTTGGCTGGTGCTTGGGCGCGGTCTTAGCGAATACAAACCACGTATCTTTAAAGCCTTTGATGTAGATTTTCTCAGCCAATACCACGACATAATCAGCAAGCCAACCCAATGCCTTGTTATTGCGTAGTCTTTGTAGGCAGATATTAATCTCTTTCCACACGACCGTTCGCAGCTGCCCAATCTGAGGCGCCGTGAATAGCATTACGGATTCGGGATAGAAAAGAAGGTGCCAGAGGGCGATGATGCCAGCGCTTCTGCTCTTGCCAGTACCATGACCAGACGCCACGCTAGTGCGACTACCAGGCACAACAATCGACTCGAATAAAAGCTCTTGCTGCCATGTGACCGCTTGACCTGACTTAAATGTCATATCTAAAGCTTCGACAGCAAAGCGCGTAATATCATATCGATAGCGCTTACAAACTTCGTGCCACTCGGGCAATACCATCAAATCATCAAGCATGGCGCCGCCTTAAATGCTAAATGGCATTAATGCGTCATCAAAAGCCTCGTCAACCACATCATCATTGTGATTATAGGTCTGCGGGGTATTCATGACATAGCCGCCATGAGCCTTGCGAGCCGCCCAGATAGCGAGCAGGATAGCCATGTGACCGTTATTGATACTTGATGAATCAAACTCTAATGCCGCGCCCCGCTCATCAAATTTGCGCATCTGGATAACTTTATCCGGCTCATATCGTCTCAGCTCATCCTTAATCAGCACCATGTTTGAACGCTTGGCTTCCTTGTACGCCGTAATGACTTGGCTGATATCGTCTTTTTCAGCAAAGGCCAACCCCCAGTGGTCAAAGATTTGCGGCGTATCGGTCACAACCATAGTGGTATTTTTAACCACCACCGGCTCCTTCCACTCAGCCATCGCCTGTACGATAATTTTGCCACTGGCAGTATCGGTCACAGCCATAATACGAACAGGCTCGCCCGCATAAGCTGCTGCTCTAGCATCTATAAATACTGCATCCTTTTTGCTCATGGGGCGTCATCTCCTAGCTCAGTCTGGGTGATAACGCGAGTATCGGGGTCGATATTGATGCGAGTCCTGCCAGCCAAGTCCTTATCCTTGATATCTGCCTCAACAACGTACTTGCCCACCACATCAGGCGGCTGCTGGGTGCCAACAACAGGTGGCAAGCCTGGCGGAATACTGCCCTCCGGCTCACCCGTATCGGTCACAGGGTCCCACTCAGCGCCAAGACCAACCACTACCGGCTCAAGGCCCGTTAGATTACAATCAAAGGTGATGACGTGCAGATTCTTAAGCCCAACGTCTGCCTTATCTGGATAGATAGAGTTTTCAAGGACACGAAAATTCCATGAATCACGAATGATGTTCTGACCGGCATACCCAATCTCATAAAACACTTCAAAATTGCGCTTGGCTTCGTGCCTAAAGAAACTCACTAACTGATTAGCGATTGCCGACACACTGTGAGGGTCTGGGGCAAAGAATGCTATCTGACAGCGGTACGTGGTGGCAGTCGTTCTAAACTGGACCACTCGCATCAACGGGTCGGTCGGCACAACGCCTTTCATCCACTGCGACTGAGGGATTATCTGGTCATATTCAGGCGGGGCCTCAATAGGGCTAATTGCCGTCATCATGACGGGCAAATAAACCGATGTGCCAGACTCGCTACGGTCACCACTGGCCACGTCATTGCGATTATCTTGGAGTGCCTTAAGCATCACCTCAGCATCATCAATCATTGATGAGCGAGCAACGACAATAGCGCCCTCAACGCGCCGACTCTTCCAATCAAAAAGCGCTTGGGTCGATGGTTGGCACCACTGCCTAAAGTCTCGGAGCTTAAGCCCCCAAGCCATCTGCAGGCTCTCTAGGGGCGTTAATAACTGCTTAGTCTTACTCATGGCTTGCCCCTAGTAGCGGCGGAATAGATTTGGCGCAGGCTTTGATGCGCTCTGTGCCTGCGCTCGCTCTTTACTGGCAGCAGTGGTGGTCTTAAGGTCGGCATCACTGGTGCCCATGTCCATAAATCCATCCCAACCTTCAAGCGCTTTCGAGAATGGCACTGACGGGCAAATCATAGAGTCGTAAATAGCCTCTTCACGCTCCTGAATGCGTTTGCGTCTGCGGTCTTGACGCTCACACGCTTGGATAAGCATATTTTGAGCAGCGATAGCCTCAGCTTGGTAGTGCTCGACTAATCCTTCAGCCTGTAATGCGGTCTGAATGCTGTCATATTGCTGAGCAATCACCACATCCAAGGCATCTTTTAAAACAGCGTGCGCCGGAGTCAACTCGTTCATGCTGTCAAAACACATGACCTCTTCATCAAACAAGCCGCTAAGTAAGCTATCGAACATGCCATGGCCACGATTGGTGTTGTAATTGGGCTGACGCACGTAGTCATAGCCATAAAAACCGGTGACTTCATATTTGCCAGTGTCTAAGCGACGGCGATTGACAGCACTGCTAAACCCGCCAGCCTTATTCGCATAAAGCTTGTTGGCGTATCTGCCATCATCGGTATCTAGGAATTCATGCTGGGTCGTGACATTGCCGTCACTGTCTGCAGATAATTTGACCGTGCGAATGGCCGGCTCAATATTGATGACACTGCCGGTGGCTGGATTGACGTACTTGTCAGGCGGGTTCATGCCGAATCGGGCGCGGATTTCATGGCCGTTATAGCCAAATAAGTCGCCTGACTGAACAAGCTCTTGCGTCGCTGCAGAATTGATTTGATTGATCATAGACCGGATGTCCATATCAGACCGGTCCACACCATTGTGTTGACGGCCACGGTCGGCCAGATTATAGGTAATGACTTTAGTTCGAGTGGACATTAAAAAACCCCTTACACGGTAGGCATAATATTAGTTATGCGTTAAGTGTAAGGGGCTGGGTGGTTGCTAGAGCTGTGGTGTTCCTAGATGCTAAGTCGCAAAATACAAATCTCTGCTCAATAGTGAACCTTGACCCCCGATTTGACAGTCAGGGCCAATGCTTGGTCATTAATTCAATGACCAAGGGTGGATGACCTGGCTATTAGCACCGAGACCACCGAATCAGTGGTCAATAACTAAGCCATGGTTAAGCTGTTGATTTGTTTGCTAATGCAATTTTGCATCGGCTAGGGCTTAGTGGCTGAATCGGTCACCTCGTCGATTTTAAAGGGCTGTATCGGTATGCGAATATGCAGAGTGATCGATATGCATAATCACCAATCATGTTTAAGGACTGACACAAAAAAACCCACCGATTAACTGGTGGGCGGCTTACCATGCTGCAGGAGAAAGCCCCACCTCTTAGGTGGCGGGTAGTTCATTCACATCCCAATAAGGGTTGCGTCACTACTCTGTCAGAAATGGCTTTCCTGAACATTTTACGCAATTTCTAACAACTTTTGATACGTCATCTATCTTTGGCTCTTTAGCTTGAAAGACCTGCCCGTTCTCAAGAACCAGTCTCACAGTTCTATCATGCTGCTGCCCAACGGATTGATAGTCCCCAGTATTAATCATAGTTACCAGGTTTTCCCATGACGTAGTAACAACGCTTGAGCCTATCTCTTTGTTGCTAGCGAGATTGGTCGCGCAACCAGTAAGCATCGCTACGGTAGCTACAAAAGCTATCTTCTTAAAGTGAATCATAATATTACCTTTGTGAAAACTAGTAATTATACACAGCATAGGCAGGTCACTAAAGGACGGGCGGTTCACTATGGCCATTTGACCGCCCTCAACTGTGAGTAAAAACCTGCTTGCAATACACAAAAAGCCCACCGATTGATTGGTGGGTAATTCACAAGAAGTATGTCGTATCGTGGCTAAAAGCTTGCTTAGGTTGGTGCTGTTTCAATTGCGCCGGCAACAGCGCATCCTTTGTAAGACT
>Ga0208015_1000878_pt1 | contig 12444 bp, 9 predicted proteins | sample 26BtaG_FD_184101 | JGI IMG/M metagenome (GOLD analysis project Ga0208015, IMG submission 184101) | Marine viral communities from Cariaco Basin, Caribbean Sea - 26B_WHOI_OMZ_CsCl (SPAdes) (version 2) | ecosystem: Environmental > Aquatic > Marine > Oceanic | place: Caribbean Sea: Cariaco Basin...
AGAAGTTTGGGGCGTGCTAAGTTTTAAAATGTAGACAGATAACAAAATTAACCGAGAAGAAGGAAGTGGCATAAAATTAGATTTTTAACTAAATCTTGAACCGTGTCCAATCAAAAAACTCCTTCGCTTTCAAAAGAGAAGGAGTTTTTCAGGCTCACAGAACAATAAAAGGCCGAAAGATTATCAATAAGTGAGCAATCATGATTCCCTGCATGCCGGCAAGCAGGTTGATTCTAACATCTAACTGCGACCTGTGCTGAGCGCAGTCGAAGCAAGCGGTCTTGATTCTATTAAGATTCAATCAATATACCCCATTTCTTTCATCCACTCGTTGTTGAACATTTTGCCTACATAACGACTGCCATGATCATGGAATAAAACCACCACCACATCATCTTTAGTAAAATGTTCCTTTAATTGCAGCAAACCCTTTATGGCAGCTCCCGCAGAATTTCCTAAGAACATGCCTTCCTCCTTCGCCAACAATTGAGTATAAACCGCAGCATCTTTATCGGTCACTTTTTCAAATCCATCGATGATGTCAAAATTGACATTTTTAGGAAGAATATCTTCGCCAATCCCTTCGGTGACATATGGATAGATTTCGTTTTCATCAAAAATACCAGTTTCGTGATATTTTTTGAAGACACTGCCATAGGTATCAATGCCCCAAACTTTAATATCGGGATTTTGCTCCTTTAGATATTTCCCAATTCCAGAGACCGTACCCCCGGTACCTACTCCAACCACAAAATGAGTGATCTTACCACCCGTCTGCTTCCAGATTTCAGGACCTGTACTTTCGTAATGGGCCTTTGTATTGCTTAAGTTATCGTATTGATTGACATACCAAGCGTTTGGCGTTTCTTCACTCAAACGTCTGGCCACCGAATAATAACTTCTTGGATCGTCTGGTGCGACATCTGTAGGACAAACAACAACCTCAGCACCAACGGCACGCAGGATATCCATTTTTCCCTTGGATTGTTTATCGCTCATCACAAAAATACATTTGTAACCTTTTACGATGGCCACCAAAGCCAATCCCATTCCTGTATTTCCAGAAGTCCCTTCAATGATGGTGCCTCCAGGCTTCAATCGTCCGTCAGCCTCGGCATCTTCCACCATTTTAACAGCCATCCTATCTTTGACAGAGTTCCCAGGATTAAAAGTTTCATATTTGGCCAAGACCAAACATGGTAAATCTTTAGTTAATTTGTTGAGTTTGACCAAGGGCGTATTTCCAATGGTTTCAAGTATGTTTTCGGCGTAGTGCATGTGTTTTATTTTAAGATTGCAAAGGTAAGCCGAATTTTTGATTTATTAAATTGCTGGATGTATTACACAGAGATGCACAGAGAAAACACGGAGATGCACAGAGTTTTTGGTGAAAGATCTGCGCAATCTACGTGGAAAACATCAAAAGTTGGCCTACTTATCTCTACCCTCTCACCACTCACCTCTCTACCCACTGCCTAATCAAACCGCATCGCCTTAACCGGAGATATTTTTGTAATAATGACTGAAGGAATCAAGAGCATCAGCAAACACACAATGAAGGTTCCTAAATTCAGAAGTAAAACATAGTCCAAATTGAGATACACCGGAGCTTCTGAAACATAATACACTTCGGGATTTAATGGTACCAATCCAAGATACTTTTGTACCAGCAACATTCCCAATCCGATTAAATTTCCCCAGAACAGTCCCAGTCCAATCAAATAAGTGGCATTATACAAAAACACTTTCCTAATGCTCCAATTATTGCTGCCCAAAGCCTTCAGAATACCAATCATTTGTGTGCGCTCTAATATGAGTACCAATAAAGCGGTGATCATATTAATACCAGCCACAAGGATCATGATGCCGATAATGCCATAAGTATTATTATCAAAGATTTTGATCCACTCAAAAATGGAGATGTATTTTTGCTCTACCGTGGTTGCGTCAAGATCTGAAGGAATATTCTGGTAGATTTCCATTCCTTTGGCTTCAATCTGTTTGAAATCGTCAATAAACACCTCAAAATTCCCAACTTGATCTTCATCCCATTTATTGAGTCGTTGCACGTGGCGAATATCGCCCATAACAAATTTCTCATCCAATTCCTTAAATCCCGAATTATAGATCCCTACGATCTTAAAAGCTCGCAAAAAAGGCATTTCATCAATACTTTCCTTTTTAAATACAGTTTGAAAACTCTCGTCCAACTTGAATTGCAATCGGTTGGCCAAATATTGTGAGATCAGAACTTCATTGCTCATCTCACCCGAATAATCGGGCAATCTTCCTTCAATTAGAAATTCTTTAAAATAGCGCCAATCATAATCTGAACCAACGCCTTTAAGAACGACCCCTTCAAAATCAGTGGCGGTACGAATGACCCCAAATTTGGTTGCCGTTGCCTGAACATGCCTAATTCCATCAATATTTTTAAACTCCGGATAAAAATCCTGGTGTATGCTGATTGGAATCTCAGATTCATCAGACACGTTACTGTCAAAATTGGTAATGGTCACATGCCCATTGAAGGCCACGACCTTATCTCTTATTTTTTGTTGAAGGCCAATTCCCGTGGCAATGGCGATAAGCATCACCACAATGCCAATAGCAATGGCAGCAATACCAATTTTTATTATCGGTGCTGAAACACTACTTTTATACGCTTTACTGCCTATAATTCGTTTAGCTATAAAAAACTCGTAATTCAAAATTTTAAGATGCGATTAAAGATGCTCAAAAATACAGTATTCTCGATAATAACGGCGATTGTTTTGATATTGATTTCTTGTGGAAATGGAACTAAGAGTACAAAGTATGACGTACAAAGTACAAAGATGGTCGACGGAGATCAAAAAACATACAAAAGTAAACTGCCTACTGAAGACTTGCTACTGCCGACTATAAAAGTGGGCGCCAATCAAACGGAAAAGTACTTGAGACTATTAGAAACCAAACGCGTTGGCGTGGTTGGGAATCAGTCGAGTGTTATTTTTAAGGACAAAAACCGAAAAAATGACCTCGGAGATTATACTCACCTTGTTGATTCCCTACTTAGTCTAAGCATAAACGTAAAAAAAGTATTCTCCCCAGAACATGGATTTAGAGGTACCGCCGATGCTGGCGAGAAAATCAAGGATGGTCTTGATCCAAAGACAGGGCTGCCCATCATTTCACTTTATGGCGACAATAAAAAACCAAAACCAGAACAGCTCAAAGGCTTGGATATTTTAGTATTTGACATTCAAGATGTGGGCGTCCGATTTTATACCTACATCTCAACTTTACATTATGTCATGGAGGCTTGTGCGGAGGCCAACATGCCACTTATCATTTTTGACAGGCCCAACCCAAATGGGCATTATATAGATGGTCCTATTTTAGACAAAGCAAATACGAGTTTTGTTGGAATGCATCCTATCCCAATTGCTCATGGGATGACCATTGGTGAATACGCCAAAATGATCAATGGTGAAAAATGGTTGAAAAATGAGGTTCAATGTCAATTGACCGTTATTCCGATAACAAATTACACACACCAATCGCACTATAGTTTACCTATTAAACCATCGCCAAACTTACCGAACGATCAAGCCATTGCCTTATACCCAAGCCTGTGCTTTTTTGAAGGCACCAACGTGAGTGTTGGGCGTGGTACCGATAATCAATTCCAAGTATTTGGAAGTCCCGATTTGGATAAAAAGCACTTTACTTTTAGTTTCACACCGCAACCTAATGAAGGTGCCAAAACACCACCTCAACAAGGAAAAACATGTTATGGCAAAAATTTAACGCAAGTTGATGTAAAACCAGGAATAAACTTACATTATGTGATTGAAGCCTATACACATACTGCGGATAAAACCAAATTCTTTAATTCGTTTTTTGTAAAATTGGCCGGCACTACAAAACTTCAGGAACAAATAGAGAAAGGTCTTTCTGAAAAGGAAATTAAAGCCACTTGGGCAAAAGGACTTGAAGATTTTAAAAAAACTCGCAGTAAATATGTGCTCTATCCATAAATTGGACAATCCACTATCGATTGGAAAACCATAGGTTTATATTACCAGATTGAAAGTCTGCTTCGTGATATAGCTGGAAAAGAATATGAGAAAACTCATCATTATATGTATACCTGCCCTAGCTAATCGGGCAAGTTAGCGCCCAGAACGTTTATAGAAACTAAAGTCGCTGCAATAAATCCCGAGAGCCATCTGAAGCAGGGTCTTAACTTTTGATTAGAGAATAAAAATCGTCAAGTATAAAGCCTCTGTGGCTTGACCAGATATTTTTGAAGGGGCTATAAATGAAGATTAGCAATCAATTCGGCTTTTCTCAAGTTGACTAAAGAAACTTTACTTTTCCACAACTCCGAATTTTTCTCATCTTTTCTCAGTTGATAGGCCGCATAATGGAGAAAAGCGAGTTGGGAATCAGTAGTTTCATCAATTTCTGAAGTATCAAATTTTTTCAGCAACCTTAACACCTTTCTTGGTCTATTTTGAAGAAGATATTGTGACCACCTTAATAAATTGATCTTATCTTTAAAGTCTTTCTTATCACTTATATCACTTGTTAACAAATATCTATCGGCATCATCCAAATACATAATGGATAAATTAACAATATCCTTTCTTGTGTTTTTATTGACCAATATCGCATAATCCATATATTTTGAAGCCAATCGATAGGCGGTGCTAAAATCTTTATGCTCCACATAATTACGCAATTCCGCGTTTAAAAAAGAAGCATTCAGACCATAATTAGTTATGAATTCTGTCAAATTAAAATAGGCTTGAGGAGAAACGGACGTATTGACGATATTAAAATTAACATCCATAATCTTAATATTATCATCTTCAAATTGCGCCAAATAACTCCTACTTCTGCTATCCTTTATAGCATCATATAATTCACCATAAAGGTTTTCATCGACCTTCACCGGCACAAAATATTTCCAGATAATTTGGTTGATCTCGTCATTTTTAAACAAATCGTCAAAAAGGATCTCGTTCCCATTTGTATCATGCATGATTACAGGATAAGGGATTGAAGTGGCATCCTCCCACATCATGAATAAAAATTTATCCTGAACCAAAGCAATGCGTTTTGCCGCATCCAGAGAGGTCATCCATTCTTGAGATAAGCAAATATTGGACGTTGCTATGGTTAACAGTAAAAACAGAATTCCTCTTTTCATGGTTATTGGTTTATATTTTTGACCTCGTTTCATTACTACTATACTATTGAATAACAGTGAAAAATCAACTACACTTTTATTGTGAAATTAGTAATTATTTGACATCTCTACCGATTATCCAAACTATACACACTACAAACTTTTCCAATGCCCACGTAATAAACTAAAAATCAAACAGTTATTAAAAGATACGTTGTTTCATTTTGGACTATTCGAAAGAAGGTTTCATTTTCCTAATGCGTATCTTTGTCGCCCTATGAGATTCTATACGAAGTCTCACATAGCGTAAAAATAACACATTTAGAACTTAATATTTCCATCAATAGGGAAATCAAAAAAAAATTCAATGAGAGATATATTTGGAAAAGCATTATTGGATTATTATAACGGGAATTATACTGAAGACGTTTACACGGCTACAAACATCTCTGATGAAGATGAACTGCCCTTACCATTTCTCTTCAGAAACTATGAGGAAATGCCCATATTAGAGAAGAAAGCCATGGGAATGGCCAAGGGAAGAGTATTGGATGTTGGTTGTGGTGCAGGAAGTCATGGCTTGTATCTTCAGGAACAAGGTCTTGATGTCAAGGGGATTGACGTTTCTAAAGGTGCCATTGAGGTTTCACGAAAACGCGGACTTAAGAATGCCGAAGTTATTGCGCTTTTAGATGAAACTGAGAAGTTTGACACCATCTTACTTTTGATGAACGGTTCCGGAATCTTTCAAGAACTCTCAAAAGTCCCACTCTATTTGAACCATCTTAAGTCCCTTCTAAATTCTGGGGGTCAAATTCTCCTCGATTCTACAGATATCATTTACATGTATGAGGATGAGGATGGCGGAATTTGGCAAGACCTGAACGCCAATTACTACGGCGAACTCGATTATCTTGTGAGTTACAAAGGCGAATCGGAACCATTGACTACGTGGCTTTACATCGATTTTGAAACTTTAGTAACGGCCTGCAAATCGGTGGGATTAGAATGCGAATTGGTGATGGAGGGTGAACATTATGATTATTTGGCGCGAGTTTATTAACGGTTATTACACAGAGATTCGCGGAGAAGTCACAGAGGTACGCAGAGAATTAATTGTAAATTAGGTATTTCTGTATAACTCCTCTGTGCAACTCTGTGTAATAATTAAAGAAATAGCAGGTACTTATTGCTTCTCCCCGCCCACAAAGGTTCCCTCTACTTTAATGTTCGGGATCTCATGAACCTCAACGGTCATAATATCTTTATCGAGGATGATAAAATCGGCAAATTTACCTTTTTCGATGCTTCCCTTTTCGTTTTCCTCAAAATTGGAATACGCCGCCCAAATGGTCATTCCTTTTAAGGTTTCCTCGCGAGTCAATGCATTTTCCATTTGGTAACCACCTTCTGGAAACGACTCCAAATCCTGACGCGCCACTGCCGCATAAAACGTTAAAAACGGACTCACCTGCTCCACTGGGAAATCAGTTCCCAAAGCAACTTTTCCATAAGCGTCCAATAACTGTTTGTATGCGTAAGCACCTTTGATGCGTTCTGATCCCAAGCGGTCTTCTGCCCAATACATATCAGAAGTGGCATGTGTTGGCTGGATTGATGGCATCACGTTTTTATAGAGCTCAAAATCTCCAGGTGATACAATTTGCGCATGCTCCACACGCCAGCGTCTATCAGATTGGTCCTTTAATACCTTGTTATAGGTTTGTAAAACCGCATGATTTGCAGAATCGCCGATAGCATGGGTATTCATTTGAAATTCAGAATTGGCAATCCGTTGTGCAGCATCATTAAAAGTTTCCAAATCGGTCACCATCAATCCGAAATGATTTGGTTTATCACTGTACGGCGCCCTTAACATCGCTCCTCTTGAACCTAAAGCGCCATCGGCATAAAACTTAAAGCTGCTCACATTGAGCTTATCGTTCTTGCTGATACCTTTGTTTAAGTAATAATCCACATTTTCCTTTGATCCTGAAACCATCGCATAGATTCGCATTTTTAGATCGCCCGATTGCTGCAAACTGTCAATAAGTTCAATGGCTTGTCGAGATAAGCCCGCATCATCCACAGTGGTCAATCCGTAATCAAAGCAGATTTTCTGAGCGTCCAAAAGTGCATTGATCAATTCTTTTTTAGAGGATTTCGGCCAATGTGCCATCACCAGATTCTCGGCATTATCCACTAAAACGCCTGTCAGCTCACCGTTTTCAATGATGACCTCACCACCACTCACTTTACTGTCAACAGTCACCTTGCCCAAATCCAAGGCCGCTTGATTGGCCAAAATTGCATGCCCGTCAATACGCGTTAAAACGATCGGTGTATCAGGGTACAAGGCGTCCAATAAGGCTTTATTGGGAAACTCCTTGACCTCCCAATTGTTTTGATCCCAACCACGACCTTGTATGAAATCAAGATTTTTCTCATTTTGAAAATCGCTGATGCGTTGAACAATTTCTTCAAAGCTTTTAGTGCCTACCAAATCGACGGATTGTTGGTTTAATCCCAATCCCAAGAAATGGCAATGTGCATCGATAAATCCAGGAACAATTGTCTTCCCGTTGGCATCGATGATATTAATCGAAGTATATTTGTCCTGAATAGCTTTCGAACTTCCTATCTCAAGAAATTTCCCATCTTTAATGGCGAAGGCTTCGGCTTTGTCCGAATTGTCATTTACCGTATAAATATTAGCATTGATAATAATCGAATCAACCTCAGTTTTTTCGCTTTCGCATGAAAAAATAAAGGCTAAAAAAAGGAGAACTAATAGTTTTTTCATCTTAATGATTGGTTTGAGTTGGAAATTGATTGTCTTGTAAAAATAAGAAAAGCATTCCAAATGAAATGCTTTTCAAAACTTATCTCTTACGTTTTCTGTTTTTCACGTAATCATCTATAGCCTCCTTTGTAGTCAACCAGTTCCTGCCTTCCTTATAAGCATCTATCTTTCCTGTACGAGCCAAAAGGCTGATATATTCCTGACCATAGGGAAGATTTTCTTCCTCTACCAAATTGGAGATTTCTGTATATTCCAAGGTGTTCCCTGGCATAGCATTGAGGTAAATATTTAAGGTGCGCTCTAATGCTTGCGACATAAGAAGCATCAACTTTCCATATCGCCCTTTATTGGCATCATTAAGCGCTGTATAATATTTCACTCGATCATTTGTCAAAATAATAGCAGGCGGAAATCCATGGGCCATCAACAACAAATTCATGGCCAACCGTACGGTCCTACCGTTTCCATCAAAAAATGGATGTATCCAAACAAACCGATGATGAAATACGGCAGATAGTTCAATAACATTCAAATTTAAAGGATTCTCTTTTGTAAATGTTAAAAGATCATCCATCAAACCAGACACTTTTACGGCATTTGGAGGCACAAAATTCGCTCCTGAAATACGCACACCACCGTTGCGAAGTCTTCCCGCAAATTCTTCTTCTATGGAATTCAAAACCAGCCCATGTAAAGAAAGGATGTCATGAATGGAAAGTGTTTCACGACGCTCTACTAACTTATAAAGAAGATTTATGGCCCGTTCATGGTTTTTTGCTTCAAAATGCTCTCGGAGTGATTTCCCTTGTATAGTAATGCCATCTTGCAATACCATTTGGGTTTCTCTTAAACTTAAAGTGTTACCTTCTATACTATTGGAATTATAGGTCCACTCAACAGTCAAAGCTTCCCTGATTTTATTTAGAGCCATGGAAGGCAAAGGCCGATGCTTTTTTAATTGCTCCAATTTCATCTCAAGACGATCAAAGATAGGCGTCATTTCTTCGCGATATGTTAAATCTAATTCTTTCACTTCACAAAAATACTGTTTTTATCGGATATACTCCAAATTATATCTATCCGATATTAAGATGATTAAAAATTGTAATAACCCATTTGAACGAGGAGATATTTATTTTCAACAACGAGCAATACAGTTCTTTAATGGAACACAGGCCTAACCATCAGTTCAAGCAGGTGACGCTGATTGCCCAAGATGAACTATGATTTAATTTGGCATTCAAATGAGTAAAGAGATTAGCGTTTTTTTCAATAGTTTTTATTTGAATTCATAGTATATAAAAATGTGAAAAGCACCCACTGTTTGGGTGCTTTAAATGTCTTACGGTAGTCGAATAAACTAAATTTCACTTCTCATCATGAGATCCCTGCCTTCGCAAGGATGCAGCTAAAAGTCAAATTGGTAGGTGGCGCCCACCAAAAACTGGATGCCCTGAACTGGTGTGTTTATCCAGCGTTGATAGGTCTTATCCGCAATATTGTTGGCTTTGGCGTAGAATGAAAGCTGGTCGTCAAAACGATAGCCCACATGGGCGTTGGCATCAAAGTAACTATCCAATGTCACAGTTTCCTGTATAGACGTTATGTCTTGAATGTAACTATATTGTAAAAACTGATCCTTGCGTTCGCCTACATAGAACAACCCTGCTCCTGCAAACCAGTTTTCGTCAATTTGGTAATCCATAAATAACGATGCTTTAAGATCTGGAAGATTCCATGCCTCTGCTTCACTATTGGAACTATAGGAGAAATATTCGGTTTTGGCACCCAATTTAAAATTCCTGTTGACATCTACGTTTAATTCACCAACAAAGGAAAACGTTTTGACATCATCATGGACTATTCCGAAGGAGTTTCCATATTGATAATCCTCAGTAGCTTCAACAAAAACAGGGTTTGAAGTGTACAAGGCCTTATCATTTTCATTCATATAATATCCGCCCACGCTATAGCTTATGCTATTGGACAATTTCCCTTTTAAACCCACTGACAAATTGTATTTTTGATCGGTGGGACTAATATATAGTGTAGGTGAAACAAACGGATTTTCTTGGGCAAAATCATAATAGGAATTTTGTTTGAGTCCGCCTTCAAGACCGCCAAAGGCAATCATCAACTCGTCAATTATCCTAAAGCTCGCTGTAATATTTGGATAAATATGCAATTTGCTGGCCCCAAAGTCGCCCGTATTGTTCTTATAGACCAGATTCACCCCCAAATTAAGCGTTAGATCATCTTGGGTCAATTGGTAACTTGGTGCAATTCCGAAACTCACATTGCCGTAGTTTATTTTGGAGTCGGTGTAAAAGTTGCGCGAAAACGAACCATTTATATAATCTATAGTAAGCTCCGTAGAAATCAATTCATCTTGAATAGGAACATCCGCTGTACCTTTTAATACAAATCGATTTTCGCCAGAACCTTGGTTATCTCCAAATCTCCTGTAGCGAACACTGGCATCTTTTATAAGATAATCATAAAGCTTTATTTTAGCACCAACATTCCCTCCATAAAACTGATGCCCAACATCCAGGGTGTCTGCCGTTGTAGCGTCAAAATAAGGCTTTGGCAATCCGTACCAATTGTATTTTTGATATAAACCGCCACCTTCCAGCGTCCATGACAAATCTCTAAGTCTTTGACTGTAGTTCACATGGAGTTTGGTATCGATAAAATCATCATCCAACAATACACCATCAATTCCGCCACTTGATGAATGGTGCGTGAAATACCCACCAACATTCTCTCCTCTGCCCAACTCGTGATTTAAATATACTTCCCCTAAAATGGTGGTGTAAGTACCCACGCCCAAAGACGCATAATTATCATAGAGTTTGATGGGTTTGGCTTTATTGACGGTTGCCGCCTTTCCCTTTGCAGGAGTAAAGGTTGACGCCACAGGAATTGAAAAAATATTGTATTTTATTTCTTTTTTTGTGGTATTGACGTCGTCATCCAAAACTGGAGTTTCCTTTATTTTAAAGGCATCTGCAACGGTAGGCGTATAGGGTTTGACAACATTGACCACTTCAGAATCCAAAGTGTCCTTTGTGCGTTCCTGTGCAAAAGATGCAGCACTTATCAGAACTGCGATGAGGGAAATATATTTGATTTGTTTTAGCATTGTTTATTACGTGTTAATGTCCAAAATTAAAATTCCTAATTCCAATGGTTGAAGTCAGTCATGATCGTGAATTATTTTCAAGAGATGTGACCATCACAAGAATCTAATTTTCTGTTGTGATTGATGAGTTTGTTTTTGCTTCCTGTGCTTTAATAATACTGAGTTCCGTTTGGGCTTCCTGAACCACATCCTTAAATTCCGGGAAGTTTGAAATCACACTTTCCAAAATATATGTGGCTTGGAACGCATCTTTCAAAGCATAGAAATTCTTTGCCATCAGCACCAAGCCTTTCGCACTGAAATATTTATAGCTCCCGTAATCCTTCGCCAATTTTTGAGCAGTGGCATTAGATGCTTCATAATGCCCTTCCTTGTTTTTAAAGTAGGCATTGTAATACAAGGCTTCAGCGGCCAAAGCGCCAGTGGCTATTTTTTCAACCGTAGCGTAAGCCGATTTGGCTTTTGACTCATTGCCCGTTTTAATGGCAGAACGTGCTATAATAATCTGTGCATCACTCCTCACCTTATTGTCCAATTTAGAACCCGATAGCACCTTTTCGGCATAGTTTTCTGCGTCTTTGTACTTTTCCTGTTGGTAATAGGCATTCATCAAATTAGATTGTGCGTAGATGATGTTTTGTGGATAATTGGCTTCTACTTCCAATTGTTTTAAGAGTGGAATGGCTTTATTCCATTGTGAAGCATTCAAATAAATCTCTGAAAGTTTGACGATGGCTTGTTCCGAATATTCACTCTTAGGCTTATTGACCACAAATTCATAATGCGGCTGTGCAGTTTCCGGAAGCGACTTTTTAGTATATAATTCGCCCAAATAAAAATGCGATTTTAAAGCGTGCATCCCATTTGGAAATTGATTCAAATACCCATTAAATTGTTTGATGGCATTATCTGTTTTGTTCTCTAAATACTGTTTTTCGGCCGCCAAATACGTGGTATTGTCAAGGTCGGCATCGGTCACTTCTACGTAATCCAAGGTTTTTACCCAGGCTGCGTATTCATTGACCCTGCCCAAATCGATATAGATCAATCGGGCTGTCGATACGGCCTGAACGGCTTCCTCACTGCTTGGATAGTTTCTGGCCACATTCTTAAACTTGGTCAAAGCTTGTTCGTTCTGACCAGCGTTGTAATAAATAAGACCTTGTCTCAAAATCGATCTCGAATTGAAAACAGAGTTCTTGTATTCGGCATTCAATCGGTCGTACATGGCAATCGCTTTGTCGTTCTGATTGGCTTTTACATAAGAATTTCCCAATTCATACATGGCATCATCTCTTAAGGACGATTTGCTGTATC
>Ga0208015_1000879_pt1 | contig 12428 bp, 9 predicted proteins | sample 26BtaG_FD_184101 | JGI IMG/M metagenome (GOLD analysis project Ga0208015, IMG submission 184101) | Marine viral communities from Cariaco Basin, Caribbean Sea - 26B_WHOI_OMZ_CsCl (SPAdes) (version 2) | ecosystem: Environmental > Aquatic > Marine > Oceanic | place: Caribbean Sea: Cariaco Basin...
ACCTCCAGCCGGAAAGTCATGATCCGTGGCGCTGCGATGGCCAGTGGCACCTGCCTGATCGTTGGTATTACCGCCGTTCTCGTGGGGACAGACATCGGCAGCGTGTGGTTCTATCCGATCGCCTTTTTCGTGCTGAGCATCGCCCACGCGGGCGTCAGGCTGGGACGAAAAACCTATCTGGTGGATATGGCCGGAGGTAACAAGCGGACCGACTACACTGCCGTGAGCAACACGGTTATCGGAGCCCTGTTGCTCGTTACCGGCGGCCTGACTGCGCTCGTATCCATGATTTCCGATGTCGCTGTCATCATCGCGCTGGGCCTGATGGGATTGGCGGGGATGTTCAGTGCCATACGGCTGAGGGAAGTCACTGAAGAAGACTGACGGTCACCCGCTCAGCGCTCAGGAGGGGGCCTTGCCGTCATTCAGGGCCAGTGCGCCTTTAACAATCCGGTAGATTATCCAGATAGAAATACCAAGGATGATAAACCAGCCGATGATAATAGGCGTGGTCACTATCCCGATCACTGTCCAGAGCAGGCCGATCCAGAAGGTACGGATCTGCCAGCGAAAGTGCCGCTCCACCCAGGTATTGCGGACGTCGTCCAGTTTGACGTAATTGATAATCACACCCACCAGACCGGTAATGCCGCCTACGAAAAAAGACAGCGCCTGGAGGATATAGACCACCACCGCCAGGTTGCGGGCGGGGTCTGAACGACGGGACACAGGGTCCGAGTCGGCGGGAATAAACTCCGGTTCGGTCAAGGCCAGTCTCCTATTCGACAATTAACCGGAGTTTACCACAGCGCTCATGGCCGGAAATCCTGAAGCGGTCAGTGATTGTCCGGACGATACCCGACCCGGAATCCCCCCCAGTGCTTGCCATTCACATAGACTGGCACTGAGAGGTCATGCATGATCTCGCCGGTATCCCGACGATAGGTTTGCAAAAGCATGTTCTCGGTGTGCTGACCACAGCGAATACCCGTCCTGTCGTTGAACAGCCGCTTGCTCCGGCTCTTGACCAGATCCACCTTCGGATCTCCGGTCGGCGCGTGGGCAAAGTCCCGATTGTGGGTAGGTACATAACCGTCCGGTGCCGCCGCAATGGCGAAGACAATGGCCTCATGGGCATTCTTCACCTGCTCCTGAATCGCAGGCAGGAACTGGTCGGTGAACTTGTCGAAACTGCTGGAATATTTTGGCGGATGGGTATCGGGAATTGGCGTTCGCCGCTTGTCGAACAGTGCACTTTCCGAGAGTTTGCCATCACGGATGGCCTGCTCGAACATCTGGCCAATCTGATCGGCACCGGCACGGGCCTGCTCATAAAATGGGCGATGATAGCTGGCCTCGCTGTTAAGCGCGAAGGAGGCATTGGCTTTTTCCGCCAGCTCCATCAGGGTGGCCGCCTGTTCCGCAAGAGAGGCGACACTGGTATCGCTCTCGGAGATCTGGTCCCGCACCGTTTCAATGGCCGAGAACACCTGTGCCAGGCTCTGCTCGTTGTTCTGATCAATTTCAGCAATCCGGGCCACCTGCTGCTGAACCCGGTCCGACTGCGAACTGATCTGTTCCAGTCGCTCGCCCACGCTCTCAACAGAGGTCAGTCCCTCTTCAATACTGCGGGCAAGATCCTCAATGCGTGACACGATCAGCGTGGTATCGGACCGTATTTCCTCGAGGGTTTCCGCCACTTCACCGGTCGCCTGAGCGGTTCTCCCCGCCAGTTGACGCACCTCGTCCGCCACCACCGCAAATCCTCGGCCCTGATCACCGGCCCGGGCCGCCTCGATGGCCGCATTGAGAGCAAGCAGATTGGTCTGTTCGGCAATGCCCTGAATGGTCGTGGTCACACCCTGGATCTTGTTCGACTTCTCGTTCAGCTCCTGGATCAGCCGGAGATTCTCGCCGGACTGCTGGTGAACGGCCCGCACGCTGTCGATGGCGGAGACCAGGGCTTCCCGCCCCTCGGTACTGACCTGTTTGTTCTGCAGCGCCATGGTGGCGGCATCGGTGGCCTGCTCTGAGGATTCCCGCACCGTCTCGGTAATCTGGCCCGCGTAATCCGCCATCTGGGCGGTTTCCTCTACCTGGCGGTCCAGGCGAAGTTTGAGCTGATCCGCCGCAAATGACACCTGGGCCGCGGAAATGGCGTTTCTGTCGGCACTTCCGGAAAGGGTTTCCACCAGCGCCCGCCCGGCCCGGGCATCGGAGATAAGCTGTCGGCACTGCTCCTGAAGCGGATGATCAGCCGCCAGGGAACCATCATTCAGAGCCTTCAGCCCCCGCTCGGCCGGCTCCAGAACCCGGATAATGAAAAAACCGCCGGCAGCCACCAAACCCACCACCAGGCCGATCAGTATCGATGCGGTATCAAGACCTAACAACGGCGCCACTCCTGCACAAGCAATCCCGAGAACAGCGGCAACCGCCATCCCCCATAGAACTGAAGCCCGATCCAATAACCCCATAAACACCTCATAATTGTTATTTCTTTCGCATACACTTTATTGAAGGCCATTGCGGAGACTAAAGAATTGATCTGAGTTAATAACTCATACTTTAGTGCATTTGTCCTGCTTATCGGCAGGGAAAGGCGTTTCTGAAACAAAAAACCGCAAACCCGACTCACTCTGTTACCGAGTGGGCCGGGTTTGCGGTTTTTTCAGTCTGAGTAGCTAACGTTATGTTAGTTACCAGTCCAAGCGAATATCGTAATGCTTCACTCTATTGGCGGTCTCAAGCGGTGGCGCCTTTTCTGGATCAACGTGCCTGAACACATTCTTCGCAGGGACGACTGTTGCATCACGGCCGTACACAAAACTCTGCTCATCGACGATGACTTTGTAGGCCTTGTTCAGTGCCAGTGCCCGCTCCCGGCTTGGGGTGATCAGGGTATAAACATCCGCGGCGATGACCTCCGCGGCCTTTACCGAACCATCCTCATTGAACCAGCGGGCTTTCATTTCCGGGTTTTCCCGGAACTCGTTGCCGCCGCCCGCACGTTCAAGGTACTGCAGGATTTCGCCTTTTGCCTCACCCCGGTTTGGCGCATCAATCATGCCTTTCAGGTCAATATAGCCCCAGCCACCGGCGCCGGTTACCTTCCTCGGAAACGCAAAAGTCTGGTCAATGGTGGTGCCAATTGTGCCGTGGCATCCCATGCAAAACATCTGCTCCTGGTAAGTCTGTTTTCTCAGTTCCCCGTCACCGTCTTCAATGAAACCGAGAACCTCCCACCCCATTCCATTATTCAGGCCTTTATCGCCATGATCTGAATAAACCGGCAAATTGCCATCGATTTTCTCCTGCCGCTCATTACCGTACAGGGAAGCCAGTTCGGCTACCGAGTAATGTTTTACCTTTTTCATATACCGGACTTCCTTCATTCGTTTTGACGGGACAATGTCGTCGCCGTCGAATCCGATGTAACGCACGGTATGAATAAACTGGGTGCCTTCCGGATAAGACATCCGCTCGACTTTCTGGCCGGAAGCCGCACCGACATACGAAGACCTGGCTGCAATGCTTGTGACTTCGGACAAACTTCCGTCATTGTTCAGGTCCGCACACACGCTGTTTTCATCAATCGACGGCGTGGATATGTTGGACAGGTGCTTCATCGCCATCTCAAGCAGGGCGAGATTGGTAAAGTACACGTCCCGGGAAAACTCATTGGCATCATCACCACAGGAAGCCATGCGGAAAGCTTCCGGCAACCGTATGATCACATCGTCGGTAGAACCATTGGTCGGCCAGAAGGTACTGGGAAGAGGCTTGTAGTTGAAGGCCACCCATCCGCTTCCGTCTTTCGCCAGGCCGTAGTCGTCGAAGGCGGCAGCCCCTTCTGCCAGATCTTCAATCGCTGGAACCGGTCCAGACCAGTTCTCGTCCTTCCGCAAGCGTTCGATGAGATCGCTGTAGTTATTTTCCTCGACGTAATCTTCAATTTCGCCATCGCTGATGTCGGCAATCTCATCACGACGGTCCACAAACAGGTTGGACCAATGATTATGAACACCCAGGTCCGAGAAATTGTAATCCCCCTGGAGGAACCCATCGGCCATGCTGTTGGGCCGCTTCGGATCCGAATAGGTTTGATGGCACGTGTAGCAGGGATTGTTAACGCCCTCGGTTTTGGTATAGCACTGTGGCGGAATCACGGCTTCCCGGTTGTAGAGGGTATCCGCAGCAACTGCCGGGCGTGCCGGCTCATCGGTAGTCGACTCATAGTCATCAGGGACCACGACAGCCGGCATGTCATCGTCGCCACAGCCAGCCAACAGGACGGCGGTTCCAACCAGAATTGAGTAAAAAACACGTTTCATGATTTGCCCCATCTCCAGACGCAAAAGGGGGAGGCCACACGGCCTCCCCTGACTTCCCCAACACAGAGCAGCGGATCAGGCTTCCGGATCAAACAGCCAGAGCATGTTGTTCTCATGCTCGCCGGTATCCTCACCAATCAGTACCCGACCGTCCCGAAGAACGAGCAGGTTGTCCGGCTCGGAAATGTTGTCGGCGCTGCAATTGTTGGCGGTTGCGCTTTCGTCATAGGGCCCGCCCACGATGGCCGGCACCATGCGGGTGATGTCGAACGTGGAAGACAGCGGCATCTGGTAGACCACACCGCAATCACCATTGGTGTCATCCAACCGGATGTCGCCTTCATCATCGCCCATGGTTTTGTTGAAGTTTGCCATGGCCATGTAGGCGTACGGCACGGAGCCATCTTTGGCCCCTGTCAGGTTGATGTTCACGCCTTCCATTTTACGGAATTCAGCAGTAGCACCGAGAGCCTTTGCCGCTTTGCGGGACTCAAGGAACGCAACCCGGTCATCGCCCACCTCAACGGTTCCGTCACCATCGATATCGGTCGTTGCCACCCCCTGCTTCTGGTTGGCCCAGTTGAGGATTTCTTCTTCCGAGATGTAGCTGGTTTCGCCGGGCACGTAAGATGAGGAATCAATATTGTCGTACTCGCTCACCCAGCCCTCAATTGTGGCATTGTCCCCGGACGCCAACTCGATCCACTCAAGGTCAAAGCCCGCAACTGCCGGGTCAGTGGAGCCATCCTGGGTCGCCTTGGCGGCATAGAGTGTGCCACTGGACAAATCGCGAGCAGTGTCCGCCACAAACTTGTAAAACACAGTACCTGTTCCATCGTCACTCAGATAAACCGTTTTTTCATCCGGCATCACCACGGCGTTCTCATGGGAGAAACGACCAAGGGCCATCAATTTGACTGGAACCGGGGAGGCAGCGGTCGGTTCGGTAATTTCGACAATGAAGCCGTAGCGGTAGGGGTTCGGATAGTCGCCGCCCCCCAGGTAATTGCTCAGGTAGGTATTGACTGCAACGTTATCGTCGCTCGGGTTGTTCCATTCGGCTGTGTCGTCGTAGTAAAGCTCTTCAGAGGTGAGCGGCGTCCCCCAGGGCGACAGCGTTCCGAAGCAATTCACCCAGGTCCCGGCAACAGCACCGAAGTCGATCATCATGACGTCGTTGTCAACGACGCTCCAGTTGCCGTTGTCAGCCTTACGGATCTTCATACGGCTCATACCACCCGGGCGATCCTCCCAGTTGGTGAACAGGTAACCCTCGCCGGTATCAGTGCTGATAAAGGCGTTGAAATCCGGATCATTGGATACTTTGATGGTATCCGTGCCATCCATAGTATTGATCGCGCCCATGCCACCGGTCGGCGCGCCGGCCCAGGCATCACCATTCTGGGCAAGTACATCGTAGGACCCGATAGCGATGCGCACCAGTTCCTTTTCCTCAGAACTGGCGGGCATGGAAAGCTCATTGAACCCCATATCTTCAGCGGAAAAATCGGCATTACGCACCACGCCGACGGCAGCGGCAGAGAAGATCTTGCCATCCGCATCTGCGGCGGTGTTGCTGTCAGACGGATGCTGCACGTTGAAGAACAGGTCCCCTTCTTCCGAAAGGAACAGACCGGTCACCTCGGCACCAAGCGGCACGGTGGCCAGACGGGTCAGCTGCTGGTTGTCCGAATCATAGGAGCTGGCGTCCGCGGACGAGTTGTCGTCGTCATCCGAGCAGCCAGCCACGAAGGCGGTACCGGCCACTGCCAGTGCCAACGCGGAGAGTTTGAAAAGAGATTTTCCATTTTTCTGATACATAGTCGTTACCCTACTTGGTCTCAATCAGGTGTTATTGCTCTGAGACTCAGAGAGTGGACGGTTTGTGTTTCATATAGATTTACGAGCCGTTACCAACCTGTGACGTTTTGGAGACAACCCCGGGGCGGGCCAAGAAGCAATAAAACTGTAATACCCGCCCGGATATAGTGACGCCTGTCAAAGGCTTATCTCAGGGTATACCTCTATCCATGCAACAGGTTTTCGAAGCCAAAACACACGCCCACTCATTGCGTGAGCCGGATGCTCTCAGGGATTGCACGCCAACGGATGTGGTTGGCTCGACACCCCGGGAGGGCGTTCGGGTAACGCTGTTGGGGATGGCCGTTGATGTATTACTGGGGGCGGCAAAAATTGTCGCCGGCAGTGTATCGGGAAGCCACGCTCTGGTGGCCGATGGCGTTCACTCATTCTCCGACGCGGTCACCGACATCATGGTCATCATCATGATGCGGTACTCACGGCAACCGCCCGACAATGATCATCCCTATGGCCACGAACGGTTCGAGACCCTTGGCACTGTCATGATGGGGTGTCTGCTGGTAGCCGTTGCCCTCGGACTGGCTCTGGACAACATCCGGGCCTGGCTGGAAGGTTCGTCAGCAATCGAAACCGGTTGGCTGGCTGTCACCATTGCCATCCTGTCGATCGCCTCCAAAGAGTGGCTGTTCCGGTATACCAAACGGGTGGGTGAACAAATCCGGTCAGAGCTTATTGTGTCCAATGCATGGCACAGCCGGACCGATGCCATTTCTTCAGCCATCGTCCTGATTGCCATTGTCGGAGCCTCGGCAGGCCTGGAATGGCTGGACTTCGTTGCAGCCATCGCCGTGGCGGCCGCAATCGGAAAAATAGGGCTGGGGATGGCACTTGATAACATCAAAGAGCTTGTCGATACAGCGATAGCGCCGGACAAGCGCTCGCGGATACTCACACTGATTGAGCAGCACCCGCTCTTGGACAGAGTGCGTTCACTCAGGAGCCGCAGGATGGGGAGAGAATACCTGGCGGAATGTGTCATCCAGTTGCCAGGGCATCTCACTATTCAGGAGGGTTCAGAGGTCGCTCAGGAAATCAGGGCAAAGGTTATGAGTGCTTTCCCGGAAATACGTGAATTCAGTCTAAGGGTAGAGGCCTCGACCTCTACCCTTTAACAGCCCAGGAGGCTGCTTACTGAGTCGATTCTTCGTATCCTTCTTCCATGGCGTCACCCGCTTCTTCAGCGGCATCCCCCATTTCATCGGCCGCATTCTCCGCGCCCTGCTGCATTTCATCGACAGCGCCGTCGGCCTGCCCGGTGACTTCCTCATAGGTCTGTTCAACGGACTCTCCGGCTTCTTCCATCATATCGCCGGCGTTGTCAGCGGCCTGCTCGACATCGACACCTTCATTGTCTTCCGAGCTACAGGCGGCAAGGCCCAGTGTCAGAACCATCAAAAGCGCACTCAGTGTGAGCTTGTTCATACCATATCCCTCTGTTGGTAAGTATTTACAACGGACTCAGGGTACGGCTCCGCCCGACATAAAGGCAATTACCGGGCGATTACCCTTTGGTTAACCTGCACCGTCGGATAACAGCTGGCCATCAATGGTGACCACGTGATCAAACGGCAGCATGGTGCCACGGCCGAGCAGAAGAAAGTCCTGCCCGGCGCGGCTGCAGAGGTCGCGGATAACATCATGCACCAGGCACATCTGGCCGGCGCTATCCCGGTAGAGGACCTCAGTCATTTTGCCGGAACTCTGATACTCCCGAAGCATCCCCTGAACCGAGTATGAAGCCGTGGCGGGCGATGGGTTTGGCATGGCTGATCCTTCCCTGTGGTCGAGCTCTTGTTGTCCTGTGAAGTCTGGCTCAGAAAGCCGCTTTTCGCCAAAACCGCCGCTCTTGTCATTTTACGCCAAGCTTTGAAAGGCACTCAGTCGATCGTTGCATTGCAAGATTGTCCGACATAAATTGAATTTACGCGCACCGAATGGGAGAAAATAATGAACGCCAAGACCCGTGACAATCTGCAATCGCACAAAGTCGCCGCACCGACAGACACTGTCGCAACCGCCACCTGGAAGGATCCAAAGCGTTACCTGTGGCTGATGGGCCCCGCTCTGCCCGGCATAGGACTCGCGGCGCTAACCGGTTATGCCCTGGCCCCGAAAAAACTGAAGGCCCTCGCCTGGACCGGCCCGGCCCTGGTGCACGGCATCATTCCTGCCCTCGACCGTGCTATCGGTGAAGACCAGAGCAATCCACCGGAATCGGCAGTAAAGACCCTGGAGCAGGACAAGTACTACGACCGCATCGTAAAGGCATTTATTCCGACCCAGTACGCGATGACCTTCATGGGCGCGTGGCTTGCCAGCCGCAAAAGCACGCCCCTGGACGACAGGATCGGGTTGACGCTGACAGTTGGCGCCATTAACGGTGTCGGCATCAACACCGCCCACGAACTCGGCCACAAGTCCAACAAGCTGAACAAGCTGCTGGCGATGGCAGCCCTGGCGCCCACCGGCTACACCCACTTTGTTGTCGAACATAACTTCGGCCACCACAAGCGGGTAGCAACGCCGGAGGATCCGGCCAGCAGCCGTATGGGTGAGAGTTTCTGGAAGTTCCTGCCGCGCACGGTGTTGGGAGGCATTAAATCATCCATCAAGATCGAGAAAGCGAGGCTTGCCCGCAAAGGCAAGAGCTTCTGGAGTCTGGACAACGAACTGTTGCAGGGCTGGGCCATGAGCGCCAGCTTCTTTGGCGCGACAACTCTGGTATGCGGCCCGAGAGCGGTTCCGTTCCTCGCAGCGCAAGCGGTATACGGTGCCAGCCTGCTGGAGAGTGTGAACTACATTGAACACTACGGCCTGCTGCGCCAGAAGGACAAGAACGGCAAGTACGAGCGCACACAACCGGAACACAGCTGGAACAGCAATCACATTGTGACCAATCTGTTCCTGTATCAGTTGCAGAGGCATTCGGACCATCATGCCCATCCGCAACGCAGCTTCCAGGCTCTGAGGCATTTCGAGAAGGCACCACAGTTACCCGGTGGCTATGCCTCAATGCTGTTGCCGGCCTATCTGCCTCAGTGGTGGTACGAAACCATGGATAAGCGGGTGATTGATCACTACGAGGGGGATCTGAGCAAGATCAACTGGGATCCGGATCGGAAAGAGGAGCTGATGGCCAAGTATGCGGACTACGCTGCGGAGGTGGCCGCTGAGGCTAGGGCCAGGCGCAATACTGAAAACTCCGAGGCGGCCTGATTCTCGCCGCCTGCTTCAAATCTGGCCCCAGCCTTCCTAGTACTGTGCAGGCGGCCAACCGATTACGCCTTCCGGGAGACGCCGTGAACCCATCCATGGGGGCTTGAGCGCAGCATCCCTGCTGCGCACACTCCCGGAAGGCGTAATCGGCCGGCCGCTTCTCATTTTGGAGAAATAGTCAGGTTAGCTTGAACGTTTCAAAAAGAACTCACTTAATGAATTAGAAGCACCTATTTTCCTTTAAACACTGCTTCCCGCCGTTCCAGGAAAGACTGAATGCCCTCTTTTACATCGTCACTGGCCATCACCGGCTGCAGGTCCGGGAACAGACGCTGCTTCGCAGCCTCCTGCCCTTCGCTGACCGCGATCTTTGACGATTTCAGGCTGCCCTGGACGCCCAGTGGTGCGGCTTTGGCAATTTTCTCGGCGATTTCCAACGCAACGTTGAACTGCTCGCCAGGCTCCACCAGTTCCTGAATCAAACCCCATTTATACGCCTGATCGGCGGTCCACTCATCACCCGTCAGCAGGTATCGCTGGGCATTGCCCCAGCCAATTTCACGCTGAAGGCGGATGGTGGCGCCGCCACAGGCGAAGATGCCACGTTTGACTTCAAGTTGAGCAAAGCGCGTGCCCTTCGCCGCGACGCGTACGTCGGTGTTTAGCATCATCTCAACGCCGCAGGTGAAGCAGATACCCTGGGCGGCGAAGACTACGGGTTTGCTCAGCGCCTGGCCGGTAATGTGGAAGGGGTCCAGCTCGCCCTCGCCCGGCTCGATGCCCTTGCCGTTGGCAAACACGCCCGCCCAGTCGTCCAGTTGCAGGCCGCTGGTGAAGTGGTCGCCTTCAGCGTACATCAGCCCGACCCGCAGCTCCGGGTCGTTCTCAAGCTGGTAATAGGCTGCCGCGATCTGGTGGTACATCTCGCGGTTCATGGCGTTCATTTTTTCCGGGCGGTTCAGCCCGATCAGCAGAATGTGGTCTCTCTTTTCAACGTTCACCAAAGCCATTTCTCTATCCTTTTGAATCCTTTTTGTTCTTTGCAGGCCGCGCCCAAGTTCGGGCGCGACCGACGGGTACGGCTTCCCGGGACCGTCTGTGGCCAAGGATGGCCACAGTCGAGCGCACATGGATGTGCTTGTAGCGTGTCCCGGGAAGCCGTACCCGTTGGTCGTGCTTACGCCAAGTGTCAGCGGACCGCGATAGACCTCAGGTCAGAACCACTCAGATTTCATGTTCAGGCAGGTATCGTCCTGATTGCGCAGCAGAACCAGATCCTGGGCCACGGTTGGCAGTTCCCAGTGGAAGAAGTACTGGGCCGCCTGCAGTTTGCCCTGGTAAAAGTTGCGCTCGTCATCGGTGTTCGCGGAACCCAGAGCATGGGCTGCAACATTAGCCTGGCGCAGCCACATCCAGGCAACAATGATGTGCCCGAACAGGTGCAGATAGCAGGAGGCGTTGGCCAGGGTCTTGTCGGGATCCCCTTCCATCAGGGATTTACCTAAACTCTGGGTGACTTTCACCGCCTGCTGCAAGGTTTCACTCAGGGACAGGGCCCACTGCTGGCAGCGATCGGTAGTGGCTGCCTGTAGATCCACCTGCATTTCCTGCATCAGCAGTTGCAGACCGTGGCTCTGATCCTGCCAGATCTTCCGGCCCAGCAGGTCGAGGGCCTGGATGCCGTTGGTGCCCTCGTGAATCGGATTCAGGCGATTGTCGCGCCAGCACTGCTCCACCGGGTATTCCCGGGTATAGCCTGCGCCACCGTATACCTGGATGGCCAGGTCATTGGCCCTGGGGCCGTATTCAGAGGGCCAGGCCTTGATGACCGGGGTGAGCAGGTCCAGCAGCTTGCCGGCTTCCTGGCGCTTCTGTTCCTCCGGGTGGGTGTGCTGATCATCCATCAGTCGGGCGCCATACAGGCAAAGGGCCAGACCACCCTCGCTGTAGGCTTTCTGGGCAAGCAGCATGCGCCGCACGTCGGCGTGATCGATGATGGGCACCTGGGGTGATTCGGGATCCTTCTCGCTGGCCTTGCGCCCCTGCAGACGGTCCTTGGCGTATTCGAGGCTGTGCATGTAGCCCCGATAGCCGATTACGGCAGCGCCAAAACCGACACCAACCCGCGCCTCATTCATCATCTGGAACATGTATTTCAGGCCCTGATGAGGCTCGCCAACCAGGTAGCCGTGACAGGGGGCGTCGTCACCGAAACTCAGTGCAGTAGACGTGGTTCCCCGGTAGCCCAGCTTGTGGATCAGCCCCGCCAGGCTGACGCCGTTGCGTTCGGTGGGGTTGCCGTCGTCATCCACCAGGAACTTGGGCACGATGAACAGGGAGATGCCTTTAACGCCTGCCGGGGCGCCTTTGATCTTGGCCAGCACCATGTGAACGATGTTGTCGGTGATGGACTGCTCGCCGCCGGAGATGTAGATCTTGGCACCCTTGATCAGGTAATGCCCTTCGTCGGTGGGCGACGCCGAGGTTCGGATATCAGCGAGGGAGGAGCCGGCATGGGGCTCGGTCAGGGCCATGGTGCCGCTGAAACGACCACTGAGCATGTTCGGCAGGAAGGTGGTTTTCTGCTGTTCGTTGCCAAAAACCCGGATCAGGTTGGCGGCTGCTGTGGTCAGGAACGGATAGCCTGCGGTGCCCGGGTTGGCGGCGGTGAAGAAGCCGTTGCAGGCGGCCATGACCGATTCGGGCAGCTGCATGCCGCCGAGCTCATAGTCGTAACGTCCTGCGATAAACCCTGCCTGCGCATAGGCATCGAAGGCTTCCTTTACCTGCGGGAGCATCTCGACCTGGCCGTTGACGAACTTTGGCTCGTCTTTGTCGGCCGCGCTGTTATGGGTCGCGAATTTTTCCCGGGCCATCTTGTCGGCGGTTTCGATGACGGCATCGAAGGTGTCGCGGTTGTGTTCGCTGAAGCGCTCGCGGGTGGTGAGGTTTTCGGTATCGAGGACTTCGTAGAGCTGGAACGCCAGGTCGCGGCGG
>Ga0208015_1000881_pt1 | contig 12390 bp, 10 predicted proteins | sample 26BtaG_FD_184101 | JGI IMG/M metagenome (GOLD analysis project Ga0208015, IMG submission 184101) | Marine viral communities from Cariaco Basin, Caribbean Sea - 26B_WHOI_OMZ_CsCl (SPAdes) (version 2) | ecosystem: Environmental > Aquatic > Marine > Oceanic | place: Caribbean Sea: Cariaco Basin...
GTCAGATGAAAGCGTTCATCTGACCCCGGCTTTAGCTTTCTCAGAAGAAGCCGGTCAGTGAGCGAACAAAGCAGGATTTAATGTAATCGGTCTCCGGAATGCCCGGAATCACCGGATGATCCGGCGCCTGATGTCCCTGCTCCAGCAACTGGACAAAGCGATCGATCTTCCGGCCGCTGCCCCGAATGATGTCCACCAGCTTCTCCTGCGAGAGATGCATGGAACAGGATGCGGACACCAGTATGCCATCGCGCTCCAGTAACCGCAGACCAAGCTGATTCAGCCGGGCGTAGGCCTCTTCCCCAGCTTTCTGGTCCCGGCGCCGGGGAATCAGTGCCGGCGGATCCAGCACCACAACATCAAACTTCTCCTTGTCATCCGCCAGCGCCTTCAGGGCTTCGAAGGCATCGCCCTCTATCGTTTCCACATTGTCCAGGCCGTTGAGTCTGGCGTTGTGGTGGACCGAATCAATTGCACTGGCCGAACTGTCCACACAGGTCACCTGGGTGGCCCCCGCACAGGCTGCCTGGATACCCCAGCCACCGACGTAACTGAACACATCCAGAACCCGCTTACCCGGCGCATAGGCCTGCAAACGGGCACGATTCATCCGATGATCATAGAACCAGCCCGTCTTCTGCCCGCCTTCCAAAGGAACCTCGAACCGGACCCCATTCTCCTCCACCTCCAGCAGAGTGATTTCAGCGCCATGGGCCTGCTCCACATAGGTATCCAGCCCCTCCACCTTGCGCATCTTGCCATCGTTCTTGAGGATGATCGCCTCCGGGTGCACCAGCCGCTGAACTGCCCGAACAACCGCGTCCTTCATGACCTCCATACCGGCCGTGGAAATCTGCACCACCACGGTGGAATCAAACCGGTCAATCACCAACCCCGAAAGCCCATCACTGTCGCCAAACACCCAACGGTAAAACGGCTTGTCAAAAAGCCGCTCCCGCAGCGCAAGCGCAGCCTCCATCCGCTGGGTCAACCGCTGAGGTGTCATACCGTGCCCCGGGTCCCGACTGATCAGCCGGCCACAAATCAGCGCATGGGGGTTCACGAACACCGTACCCAGTGGCTTGTCATTCGAAGCCCGAAGCTCCGCCTGAACACCGGCTTCGAAATCCGTCAGCGGACTGCGGCGAGTATCCACCTCATTACTGTATACCCAGAGATGGCCAGCACGGAGGCGGCGCTCTGCGCCTTTTCGAAGATATAAAATCGGAAAATTCATGTACAAACACCAGCCAGACAGGGGAAAGAAAACGCGATTATAACCTGTAGAGGTATGCTACAAGGTATGGGAGCGGGCGGGCAGGGCCTTCGAAAACTGTGCGGAGCCAGGGATGGCGGAGCTCAAGCGTCACAGGGACGTGCCGCAAGGAGCGTGTTTTCGAAGGCCCTGCCCGCCCGCTCCTGCACAGAGGTCACAAAAAAGCATTACTCCTCGGCAGCCACATGCTCCGCATAAGCCGCAGAGTCCATCAGGCCATCCAGCTCACCCGCATCCTCAAGCCGGACCTTGTACAGCCAGCCGTCACCATAAGGATCGTCGTTGACCTTCTCCGGCTCATCCTCGAGGCTCTCATTCACCTCGATAACTTCACCAGTCACCGGACTGAACACATCCGAAGCCGACTTGACCGACTCCGCCACGCCAGCTTCCTCGCCGCCGTTAACGGTGGTGCCCACATCCGGAACACCGATATACACGACATCCCCCAGCTGTTTCTGGGCAAAATCCGTAATACCGACTGTCGCCGTGCCATCATCGGACACGCGAACCCACTGATGGGTCTCAATGTATTTCAGGTCTGCGGGAATCTCACTCATAGTCTGGTTTCCTGAACAAATTTTCTGCGCAGTTTAACTGAAGACGTTAACTCCAGCGAACCTCACTTGCCAGCTTCATGAACGAATTCAGATAATCCACCTGCCGGTCCCGTTCACGAAGGCCCAGAAAGATCTGTTTGGGAATCCCGGCCTCACCCAACTGCACCGCTCGAACCGGAATCCGGGAACCGTAATCCTCGACCAACCAGCGCGGAAGCGCGGCTACCCCGCGACCTGCGGCGACCATCTGCAGCATGATATCGGTGGTCTCAATGGTTTTATGCCGCGCCGGGCTGGCGTGGGCCGGCAGCAGGAACCGGGTATAGATATCCAGCCGCTCGATCTCCACCGGGTAGGTGATCAGGGTTTCGCTCTCCAGATCCTCGGGTTCAGCCCAGGCTTTATCCGCCAGCTCATGATCCGCAGCCACTACAAGCACCTGCTCATAATCGAACACCGGCTCGAAGATCAGGCCCGGGCGGTGCAACGGGTCCGGTGTCACCAGCATATCGATCTCGTGACCAAACAGAGCACCGATACCGCCGAACTGGAATTTCTGTTTCACATCTACGTCCACCCCGGGCCAGTCTTCGAGGTAAGGTCCAACCACTTTCAACAGCCATTGGTAACAGGGGTGGCATTCCATCCCAATGCGCAACGTACCTCGCTGGCCCCTGGCAAACTGACCGATCAGCATCTCCGCATGTTCCATCTGCGGCAACAGCCTGTTGGCAAGCGACAGTATGTACTCACCGGACTGGGTCAGTCGCAGCTGCCGGCCTTCCCGCACCCAGACATCAGTGCCCAGCTGGTTTTCCAGCTTACGAATGGAATGGCTGAGGGCAGACTGGGTCAGATGCAGGCGTTCAGCCGCCGCCGTCAGTGAACCCTGCTGACTGACCGCCCTGAGAATCTCCAGATGGCTACGCTCGATCATTGTCGCTCCATACATGATCAGTATTCATCGATATCTGAAATAATACCATTATTCTTCATTTTACCAGGTAGATATTCTGCACCTTCTTGCAAACCACAGGATCAAGCAGAGGACCCACCATGGTAACCACACACAATCTCGGATTTCCGCGCATCGGCGCCCGCCGCGAGCTGAAATTTGCCCAGGAGGCCTTCTGGAAAGGCCAGATCAGCGAGGAGGAACTGCAGATTACCGGGGCCGATCTTCGGCGCAGGCACTGGCAAAGCCAACAGCACCTTGACCAGGTACCCGTGGGCGACTTCTCGTTTTACGATCAGGTGCTGGACATGAGCTTTACTCTGGGCAACCTGCCTGAGCGGGTAAGTGAAACCGAAGGCAGCGAGCTCGACCGGTACTTCCGGGTGGCCCGGGGCCGCTCCGGGCAGGAGTCAGCATGCTGCGGTGTGCAGGCAGGAGAAATGACCAAGTGGTTCGACACCAATTACCACTACATCGTGCCGGAATTCCAGCAGGACACCCGTTTCCAGCTCAATGCCGACCGGCTGATTGAACAGATCAACGAAGCCAGGGCCCAGGGGCTTACTCCTAAACCGGTGATCATAGGACCGGTGACCTATCTCTGGCTGGGAAAATCCAAAGACGACAGTGACCGGCTGACCCTGCTGGACTCCCTTTTGCCTGTGTACTCGGAACTTCTGGATCTGATGTCGAATCATGGAATCGACTGGGTTCAGGTGGACGAGCCCGCCCTGGTCGCCGATCTTGATGCAGACTGGCGCCACGCCTTCAGTCTGGCCTATCACCATCTCAAGACCAGCCGCCTCAAACTGTTGGTAACCACGTACTTCGGTGAGTTGCGGGAAAACCTGCAACTGGCCTGCGAACTGCCGGTTGCCGGGCTACACCTGGATGCCATCAGCGCGCCACAGGAAGTGGCCCGGATAGTGGACTGGCTGCCACCCCACAAACAACTTTCCCTGGGTGTTATCAACGGCCGGAATATCTGGCGAACAGATCTCGGCAAGACCCTGGACTGGCTGGAGCAGATCCATGAAAAACTGGGGGATCGCCTGTGGCTGGCGCCGTCCTGCTCGCTACTGCATGTGCCGGCAGATCTCAACAGCGAAGAACAGCTGGACCCTGAAATCCGCGGCTGGCTGGCATTTGCCCTTCAGAAACTGGACGAGTTGGCTATTCTCGCCACCGCACTGAATCAGGGCAGAAACGCAGTCCGTAAGGAGCTTGCTGAATCCGCTCTAGCGACCGAAAACCGGAAAACGTCCGAAAGGGTTCATAATCCCTCGATAGAAACCCAAATCCAGGCAATCAGGCCGGACCTCGGTCAGCGGCAAAGCCCCTACTCAGAGCGAATCACGGCCCAGCAACAGAAACTTGACCTGCCCCTGTTTCCAACCACGACCATTGGGTCCTTCCCCCAGACACGGGACATCCGTCAAGCTCGCCTGCAATTCCGCAAGGGCGCACTGACAGAAGCCGCCTACAGGCAACGGATTCGCGAAGAAGTAAGCCGCTGCATTGACGAGCAGGAAGTACTGGGCCTGGATGTTCTGGTGCATGGTGAGGCGGAGCGCAATGACATGGTTGAATACTTCGGCGAACAGCTTGAAGGTTATGCCTTCAGCCAGTTCGGTTGGGTTCAGTCTTACGGCTCCCGTTGCGTGAAACCGCCCATTCTGTTCGGCGACATTTCCCGCCCGAGAGCCATGACCCTGGAGTGGACTCGCTACGCTCAGTCACTGACCGAAAAACCTGTAAAAGGCATGCTGACCGGTCCCGTGACGATTCTTAACTGGTCCTTCGTACGGGACGACCAGCCCCGCAGGGATACCTGCCTGCAACTGGCACTGGCGATTCGGGAGGAAGTGCTTGACCTGGAAGCCGCCGGTGTTGGCATTATCCAGATAGACGAAGCCGCCCTGAGGGAAGGCCTTCCCCTCCGGAAATCGGACTGGGCAGGCTATCTGGACTGGGCCATAGAGGCGTTTCGCATCGCGGCCAATGGTGTCAGCGATGGAACCCAGATCCATACCCACATGTGCTATTCAGAATTCAACGACATCATTAAGGCCATCGCCCGCATGGATGCTGACGTAATCACTATTGAGACATCCCGGTCCGATATGGAGCTTCTCGACGCGTTCCGCGGTTTTGAGTACCCGAACGATATTGGCCCCGGCGTCTACGACATCCACTCCCCCAACATTCCCGCCAAGGAGCAGATAAAGGCGTTGATGGCGAAAGCATCGGAGCGGATTCCGGCCGAGCGCCTTTGGGTAAACCCGGACTGCGGCCTGAAGACCCGTCAGTGGGAAGAGGTGCTTCCCGCCCTGAAGAGTATGGTCGCAGCCGCCCGGGATTTGCGGGGAAGCATTCAGTAACCCGTGCTGTTCTGATCCAGTTCGAACCGGAAATCCGTGGCCCGGCGTACTTCCGTAGTGAAGTCGCCGGATTCGTGGAATTCGAACCAACGGTAGCCCGGCGGCACGTCCTCAACCGAGAACTTGCTGGAACCGGAGGTGAACTGGATACAGGTGGACGGCGTGGCCAGCAGTTGCACGCCATTGCGTTCGCGCTCATGCTCCTGGTGAATATGCCCCCACAATACGATTCTGACCTGAGGGAACCGGTCCACCACCTGCCAGAAGGCATCCCGATTGGTGAGACCAATTTTTTCCATCCAGTCAGAACCGATATCTACCGGGTGATGATGCAAGGCAACGACTGCGGGCAGATCCGGGTGCTGTTCCAGGGTTTGGGCCAAGAAGTTCAGCTCCGAATCGGCCAGCGCTCCAAAAACCTTGCCGGGCACCGAGGAGTCCAGCATGATGAACTGCCACCCTCCCCGAGTAACGTGGCGGGCGCTGGCGTCAAATTCGTCAGCAACTTTCGTCAGATTTCCGGAATGATCATGATTGCCCGCAATCCAGAGCGAAGGGCAGGAAAACGCCTTCAGACGCTCGCCAAATACGCGGTAGGCATCCACCGAGCCGTCCTGCGCGAGATCACCGGTGGCCAGAACCAGATCTGGCTGGCCGTGCGCCCTGAGCGCTTCTGCAATAACCGCCTGCAGGCTTTCCCGGGTTTTTACACCTAACAGATCGCCGTCGGCATTCGCCATCAGGTGCGGATCAGTCAGCTGCAGTACCCGCAGTGGCCGGGCTTGTTCCTTCATGGTCATGGCTTTCTGGATCTACTCGCTGGCAATACGTGGTCTGAGCTCAAGTGTACGACGCCGGTTCGCGGATTTATCACTTTTGAATCGAACCGGAGTCACATTCTGGCCAGACTTTGGCGAAATATTGCAATTTTTGACAACTATGGCACACCGGTGAGCCATAGCCACACCACTTTAGTACGGGATGAGCCTCTGTCAGGCCGCCTCAGTCGACGCCTTCACCGGCGGACCAGGCGGCATGTTCCATGGGCAGGTGACCAAACCGAAGACAGTAATCCAGCCAATCGGCGAGGAAACCGTTGACCTGAACCTTCTCGTCCGGATGGTGCATGAAGCGATTGGGATAATCATTGACCGGGGCAATCTGGCGATCACGGTAACAGCTGATCACTTCCGCCATGTTGGCGTCGTGGTAGACCCGCACGGTCATTTGAGGGTTATTGAGCCAGCGCCCGGAATTATGCACCTGCTCAAGCAACAGGGTCTCGGTGAACCTCGCAGTCTGGAGCACCTGAATCCGGACCCGGCCCAGATAATGGTTCTCCCGGTGCAGCTCAAATTCGCAGACGGGCTTGCCGTCCACCTCCAGCTGACGCAGTTTCTGCAGCCGCTGATAGTTCCCGTCACACAGGGCACCAAGCTGCCTCAGATCCGGAACGTACCGCCTGGGTTTCATGGTCCACTCACCCATTACTACCACCCTTTTCTCAAACGGGCCCGATTCAGCTCGAGCCACTGGAGGGCAATAATGGCGGCAGCGTTGTTGATACGGCCATCGTGGATCATCGCTATGGCATCGTCGGATGACACCACGTGGGCGCGGATGTCTTCGTGCTCATGCTCCACACCATACAGCCCGCCGGCGTCTTCAGTGCTCACGCAGCCACAATAGAGATGAATCATTTCGGTACTGCCACCCGGCGACACCAGGTAGTCGCAAATTTTTTCCAGCGGCTCAAACGTTAGGCCGGCCTCTTCCTGACCTTCCCGCTGGGCGACCTCTTCCGGGCTTTCGCCGTCTTCGTTCATGCCGGCAACCAGTTCGAGTAACCACGGCGACTGGTCTCGGCCCAGGGCACCGAGGCGAAACTGTTCCAGCAGGACGACTTCGTCCCGCTCCGGATCATAGGGCAACACGCAGGTAGCATCGCCCCGGATGAACAGCTCCCGGGTAAATACGGGCATATCCCGGCCATCAAAACGCGGGTGGGTCAGCCAGAGCTTATCCATTCGGAAGAAGCCCTGGAAGACGGTTTCACGTTTTTCGACGTTGACGTCGCTGGCTTTGAACTGGAACGGTTTGGCCATTTTTCATCCGGTCGTTGAATCGACTTGGAACGATAGCCTTTAGTTGGGTATTACTTCAAGTTCAAACCTTGTCGTAAAGCTTGCTCCCGGATTCCACGAACTCGCGGGATTTCTCCTGCATGCCTGCATCCACCGCGGATACCTCATCAAGGCCGTGCTCCCTGGCATACTCCCGAACTTCCTGGGAGATCTGCATAGAGCAGAACTTCGGTCCACACATGGAGCAGAAATGCGCCACCTTGGCGGATTCCTTCGGCAGGGTTTCGTCGTGATAGGCGCGGGCCGTATCCGGGTCCAGACCAAGGTTGAACTGGTCTTCCCAGCGGAACTCGAAACGGGCCTTGGAGAGGGCGTTATCGCGGATCTGGGCGCCAGGATGGCCTTTGGCCAGGTCAGCGGCGTGGGCGGCGATCTTGTAGGTGATGATACCGGTTTTCACATCATCCTTGTTGGGCAGGCCAAGGTGCTCCTTGGGTGTGACGTAGCAGAGCATGGCACAGCCGTACCAACCTATCATGGCGGCACCAATGCCGGACGTGATGTGGTCGTAGCCGGGGGCGATGTCGGTGATCAGGGGGCCAAGTGTGTAAAACGGCGCTTCGTCACAGCATTCGAGCTGCTTGTCCATGTTCTCCTTTACCAGATGCATCGGCACGTGGCCCGGGCCCTCGATCATGCACTGTACGTCGTGTTTCCAGGCGATCTTGGTGAGCTCACCGAGGGTTTCCAGTTCGCCGAACTGGGCTGCGTCGTTGGCGTCGGCGATGGAGCCGGGGCGCAGGCCGTCGCCAAGGCTGAAAGAGACATCGTAGGCTTTCATGATTTCGCAGATGTCTTCGAAGTGCTCGTACAGGAAGCTTTCCTTGTGGTGAGCCAGGCACCATTTGGCCATGATCGAACCACCCCGGGAGACGATGCCTGTGGTGCGCTTGGCAGTCATAGGCACATGGTGCAGGCGGACGCCCGCATGGATGGTGAAGTAATCCACGCCCTGCTCGGCCTGTTCGATCAGGGTATCCCGGAAGATTTCCCAGGTCAGGTCCTCGGCCACGCCGCCGACTTTTTCCAGGGCCTGGTAAATCGGCACGGTGCCGATGGGTACCGGGGAGTTGCGGATGATCCATTCCCGGGTCTCGTGAATGTTCTTGCCGGTAGACAGGTCCATGATGGTATCGGCGCCCCAGCGGATGCCCCAGGTCAGTTTCTCGACTTCTTCCTCAATGGAGGAGCTGACCGCTGAGTTGCCAATGTTGCCGTTAATCTTCACCAGAAAGTTACGGCCAATGATCATCGGCTCGGATTCCGGGTGATTGATGTTCGCGGGGATGATGGCGCGGCCGCGAGCCACTTCGTCCCGGACGAATTCGGGGGTAATCTGGTCCGGCAGGCCCGCACCGAAGGACTGTCCGGGATGCTGGTCTTTCAGCAGACCCTGTTCCCGGGCCTCCTGCAGCTTCATGTTTTCACGGATGGCGATGTACTCCATCTCCGGGGTCACGATACCCTGCCGGGCGTAGTGCATCTGGGAAACGTTTTGGCCGGGTTTGGCCCGTAGCGGTTTTCGCTCGTCCATGAACCTCAGCGGGTCAAGCTGGGGGTCTTTCATGCGGCGGCGGGTGAACCCGGAAGAGTAGTCCGGAAGCTGCTCCACATCACCGCGTTCGGCGATCCAGGCGGCGCGGACTTGTTTGAGACCTTTACGAAGATCAATAGCAGCTTCAGGATCTGTGTACGGGCCGGACGTATCGTACACAACCACCGGAGGGTTCGGCTCGCCGCCCATCTCCGTGGGCGTGTCCTGCACGGTAATTTCCCGCATAGGTACCCGCAGATCGGATCGGCTACCCTGCACGTATACTTTTCGTGAGCCTGATAATGGTTTGATGGCGGCGGAATCCGCCGCTGCGGATTCACTGAGATAGGCTGGCAAGTCCGTCATGGTCTGCTCCCGGTATTGGAGGGTTGTCGGGTCGCGTATGACGGGCCTTCCGGTACGGAAGAGGCTGGAACCAGCACGTTTTGAATGGTCTTAATCCCTACGCCGGCATTATCCGGATCAGGTTGCGGGTTCCGCACTGCAATCTCAGCCAACCACCGGTTTTCGGTGTATCAGCACCCCGTCAAGACGCGAACTGCTCACAAAATGAGTGAACTCTGCAAGTGTAGAGGCGGAGGCGTTTATTGTCCATAATGAGCAACCAATACCTTTGGGTCACCGTCGGCACCGGCCCATACCTTGAATACATGCCTTCCGAACCCCCTATCCAGATCAGGGATACCCGGAGATAGTTTGTCAGGAGAAGCAATGAATAAGCGTTTACTTCCAGGATTGATCAGCCTGCTCGCAGCCCAGCCTGCGTTCTCTCTGGATCTGATGGAAACCTATGAAAAGGCACTGTCCTATGACTCCGGCATTGCCTCGTCCCTGGCGCAGTTCCAGGCACAGCAGGCAACCAGCGATGTCAGCAAGAGCGCCCTGCTGCCCAAAATCTCGGCGGTTGGGTCAGCAAGCTACATAAGTTTCGAGCCCAGGAATATACCCGGGGGGGCAAACGCCGATGAACTGACGCGGCAACTCTTCTCGGGAGACAGTTATCGCACCTACCGCTACGGAATCGAACTGACTCAGCCACTGTTCCGGGCTCAAGACTGGTTCAGCTATGAGGCCAGCCAGTTCCAGACCGAGGCGGCCGAGGCCCAGTACAACCTGGCCCAGCAACAGCTGATTCTTGATGTAGCAACCGCCTACTTCGATGTCTTGCGCGCCAAAGACACCGTCACAACCGCCAAAGCAACTGAAACGGCCATCCAGCGCCAGTACGAACAGGCCCAGGAACGGTTTGACGTGGGGCTCATTGCCATCACCGAAGTCTATGAGGCGCGTGCCAGCTACGACGATGCCAGAAGCCAGCGCATCGCCGCCGACAACGACCTCAATGTGGCCAAAGAACAACTGGCCCGGTTAACCGGAGAATATCCGGACGCCATGGAAAATCTCAGGCAGAATTTTCCGCTCGGGCGCCCGGAGCCTATGGATCCAACTTCCTGGGAAACAACCGCCGTGGAGCAGAACTGGTCCATTCAGGCGGCCCAGAGACAGTTCAGTGCCAGCGAAGCCAGCCTGAAAGCGGCAAAGTCTGATCATTTACCAACTCTTGAGCTGAGCGCCTCCTACCAGGAAACCAGTCTGGAGAACGCCCTTTTTACTCAGCAAGAAGGCAACCAATCGATTGTCTCACTGTCACTGACCATCCCGTTCTACACGGGCGGCGGCACCCAGGCCGGCGTCCGGGAACAGCGCTCGCTGCTCACCGCCGCCGAACAGGACCTGAATACGGTGCGCCGGGACGTACGGGTGAATACCCGGAGCCTGTTCCTGACGGTCAACAACAATATAGAGACCGCTTCCGCCCTGGAACAGACCATCATCTCTCGCCGCAGCGCCCTCGACGCCACCCGCGCCGGCTATGAGGTTGGAACGCGCAATATTGTGGAAGTACTGGATGCGGAACGGGCCTACTACGTAGCCCTGAGAGATTACGCCAACGCCCGCTATGATTACCTGATCAACTCGCTTCAGCTCAAACAGGCCGCCGGAACCCTGACCCCTCGGGACCTGATCGACCTGAACAACTGGCTGAGCGCCGCTGCCCCCGGGATCGAGGCTCTGGCCAACGAGGAAGAAACGCTGGACGATCCTACCCAGTAACCGCAAAGGCGGGTGAATCGGTTTACCCGCCTTTGCGGCCAGCCAGGCCTCAGACTCGTTCAATGATCCCGTCGACCACCTTATCCAGGGCTCCCCGGTTTTTATTGACCACCTCCAGGGCCCTGCGGCCGATGGCCTGGCGTTCTTCGTCATCACCGAACAGCAATGACACGTGAGCCGCCAGCTCATCTGCATCGGCGACCAGCTTGACACCCTTGTCATCAAGCAGTCGCTGGTAGATGGTTTCAAAATTGAAGATGTAGGGCCCTGAAAACACGGGAATACCCCAGCCAGCAGGCTCCAGGGGGTTATGCCCGCCGCGCTCGATTAACGATCCACCGACAAAGGCCAGATCACTGGCTCCGTACAGCATCATCAACTCGCCCATGGTGTCCCCGAGATAGACCTGCGCCTTGCAGGGGTCGTCCCCCAGTGACCGGCGGGCGAGTGCGAGCCCCTTCCGTACAGCTTTTTCGGCCACCGACTCAAAGCGATCCGGATGCCTCGGAACCAGAATCAGCAGGGCGTCTGGATGTTTTTCCAATACCTTAAGATGTGCCAGCAACAGCTGCTCATCCTCGCTGCCATGGGTGCTACCGGCAATCCAGACCGGCCGGCCGGCCAGGCTCTGCCTGAGGGCAATGGCCGCTGCCCGCACCTCATCCGGAATATCAACATCGAACTTGACGCTCCCCGTGACGGCCACCTTCGATGGCGCAACACCGATTCTCCGGAACCGGTCGGCATCCTTCTCTGCCTGGGCGGCGACCCAGCTGATGCTTTGCATGATAGGTGCCACAAGGCCCCGGATGCGCTCATACCCGCGCGCAGAGCGCTCGGAGAGGCGGGCGTTGATCAGAAACACCGGAACCCGACGAGCCCGGCACTGACGAATCATGTTCGGCCAGATTTCAGTTTCCATAATAACCAGTATCCGGGGCTTGACCCGGTCCAGGAACCGCCGGATGGCACCCGGCGTATCATAGGGCGCGTAGGCATACCGCACCTGATCACCAAACATCTTGCGTGCCTGGGCCAGCCCGGTATCGGTCATGGCGGTCATCAGGATGGTGATGTCGGGGTTCCGTGCCAACAGGCGCCGGACCATCGGGGCTGCGGCAATGGTTTCGCCCACCGAGACCGCGTGCACCCAGACCACGGATCCGGAGGCCACCGGCACCAGCCCGAGGCGCTGGTGCCAGTTTCGTCGCAGCTCCGGCGCGCGCCGGCCGTGCCACCACAGACGCAGCAGAATAAACGGCAGTAGCAGCCTTATCAGCTGGGAATAGATAAATTGCAGCACACAGGACTCCGGGCAAAACAGTGCGTTATCATAGCGTAAAACCTATTGATTTGCTTCCGATTGCTCGCTCGGTCCGAGAGGGCTCAGGCGATTATTCCACG
>Ga0208015_1000883_pt1 | contig 12338 bp, 9 predicted proteins | sample 26BtaG_FD_184101 | JGI IMG/M metagenome (GOLD analysis project Ga0208015, IMG submission 184101) | Marine viral communities from Cariaco Basin, Caribbean Sea - 26B_WHOI_OMZ_CsCl (SPAdes) (version 2) | ecosystem: Environmental > Aquatic > Marine > Oceanic | place: Caribbean Sea: Cariaco Basin...
GGTATCAATAAAATCATCTGGATATAAAACCACTTGCTCATTTCTATACATCTCTTGCGCTTTCAAAAGCGCACTTTGCTCATCTTCTGCGACAACATCCACGATAGTGCTTAATGTTTCGACAATTTCAACTTGAAAGGTTTGTGCTGCCTTTTTATCTTTTCTTATTATACTCACACTCGATTCTCATATATCGCTTCAGTCATTTATACCAAGTAGATTAGCAAAAGCCCTCAAAAGAAGTGATCGTCTTTTGTTACGTGGTCTTGTGTCTTAAAGCAAATCGATCAATGCTGCTTATCTAATAAGGAGATAAGCCAATGTACGAAGTTTATGAAGATGAAAGTATCCCGCTACAAATCCGTCGTTTGATGGTTTTTGATGAAATCTGTAAATTAGCGAAGAAAGAACCTGATGAAATTATTCATTTATCAAAATTTACTCAGTTATCACTCGGAGTTATGTATCTAAAGGATTTCAAGAAATTTATAGCCTTTGGTGGTGTGTTTGAGTATGCACAAACACCCGAAGAAGTTATTGAGCAACGTATTCGCATTTTTCCTAACGACGAGCCAGTAAAGTGTGCGCTGACTGTTAATCTAAAGCAGTTTACTCGCCCAGCTAGTACACCTATACAATTAGTGTGGTATTGGAATAAATATGTAAAGAATAGAATGCATGCTTATGTTGACTATCGTGAAGAAGTTTTTTTTCGGATAAATGATGAAATTGATTCGGATTACCCACCGCATAAGTTTCATGACCGTCTAGTTGCGACAGCTCGTCTGCCACTATGGGATGATAGAGATGAGTTAATTGCAGATGTATACCGTGACAAAAAGGGACAGCCAAAACCTAAGCACTACAACGAGAAGCGACTAGTATAGCTTTCGATAATGACCACGGCTTACAAATTCAATGATGCCTTTATCTCGTAATACCTGTAATTGTTGGCGAATTTTATCTTTTACGTGCTTGTTTTCAGGATGTTTGAGCTGCAACTCATCAGCAAAAGCATAAACTTGATTGAGAGAAAAACTGTCATCGAGTCGGTCGATACATTGCCAGACATCGAGTGTCCAACCGCGTGAAGCCATAGATTGCTTGCGTAAAAACAAAGTCTTTTGGAACTGTTGAGTGACATTTTCACGCGGTATAACTTGTTGGTCTTTGACCAAAAATACTTTGCCTGATTCGGGTACGTGGCGTAAGTCAATATTGCAACCAACCCAACCTGCTCGTTTTGCCGTCACTGATAAGGGTTTACGCTTAACAATAATATCGGGTGTAAAGAAATGCTTGGGAATAATCAGAAAATTATTGACGGTGTATTCTTTTGAGTAGGTTAAAAAGAAGAAGCTGGGATTGTTCTTACTATTGATACGCTCAATCATCGTCTTATAAGCACCATCATTGACAACATTGCTTAACTTGGCTTTTTTACTTTTTAGCTCATATTGCTCATTACAATTTTCGCAATAAAAATCAGCGACAGGTTTGTTATTAGAAAACTCAGCTAGCGATTGGGCGCTACAATTGGTGCAGTAACTATTTTCTTTTACCCATGCTTCGCTGAGTACACGAACTTTTTGAGATTCAGAGTGATAGTTTTTGGCAAGACTTTGGTTAAAATGTAGGTTCATAAGATATTTTCATATTAATAGAATAAGCTGAGAATACTGAAAAAAACACCTAAGTATTAAGCCATATAAACTGCTATCAATAGCAAGATAATTCATAAGCTAAGCAAATACCATTGAAAATCGCACGGTTCAGTGCTAAATTCTAGCAAACATCTGCCTCGCGAGTTGCCATGAGCAAGCCTACACCCAATATACCACCTGAACGTCCCAATGAGTCGCCGTCAAACAAACAAGATGGCACAGTCGAGGAGCGTGTCGATACCACGCTGCCGGACGCGCAACCAGTGGTAGATGAGGTGGAAGACACATCAGCAACGCCAGCAACCAACGTCTCGCTCATCAGTGGCAACAGTAAACCGCGCCAATATAAAGTCAATAACCCATCGTTTTTTATGCAACGTGGCTATCAAGTGCTGCTAGTGCTAGGGCTTATTGCTGCATTTTTCTTGGTCATGGTTTATCAGACGTTGTTTGGTCGTATCGAGCAGCCGCAGCAAATGGTCACGATTGAGCCAGGTCAGACGTATTATGGTCTACTACCGCAGTGGCAGCAGCAGATTCCGCTGTTTTCGGCAGGCGTGGCTAAGCTATATATCAAATCACAAGTCGATGCACCGTTGCATGCTGGTACGTATCAACTACCCGAAAACCCGACTATCGCTGAGGCACTACAAATACTAGGTCAAGGCGCAAAAGCGGCTATGGTCAAGGTACAGATCATCGAAGGTAAGACATCTAAAGACCTTTACCAAGCGCTGCGTGACAACGACAAAATTGAAAAAGAAGTACTGACCGCAGATAATGATAATGCCAGTATTGCTCAAGCATTGGATTTGACGGGTGTACTGCCCGATAGTGTGGCTAATAGCAGTGACCCGATTGTTAACTATAATCTTGAAGGTTGGTTCGCGCCTGATACCTATTATTATGGTGAAGGAACCAGCGATAAAAAAGTACTGACTGACTTGTATAAGCGTCAGCAGCAGGTACTGACTGATGCGTGGGAAAATCGTGCGCCGAACCTCCCTTACAAGAGTCCATATGAAGCGCTAGTCATGGCGTCTATTATCGAAAAAGAGACCAGCGTTGCTGATGAACGTCCTTTAGTCTCTGCCGTATTTAGAAATCGCTTGAGTAAAAGCATGCGTATGCAGACGGACCCGACCATCATCTATGGTATGGGCAGTCGTTATGATGGTAATATCCGCCGCAAAGACATCAATGAAAAGACGTCTTATAACACCTACCAAATTGATGGTTTACCGCCAACGCCAATTGCGCTACCATCAGCGGCCTCTATCGAAGCGACCTTACATCCTGCTGATAGTGAAGCGTTGTATTTTGTGGCAACGGGAAATGGTGGGCACAAATTTACCAATAGCTTGGCTGAGCACAATCAAGCGGTAAAAGACTATCTCAGTGTCATGCGTGAGAAAAAATCTCAAACGCCGCCGCAGTAAACACCTTCTTAATCTTCTTATAAAACTTATCGTTTATTGAGCGCTACAAAGTAGAGGTAGTGCTCATCAATGACATAAGGTCATATCATGTCAGTATCTATGCACACCAGCGCAGCACCGTCACATAGCAGCACATCAGCATTGAACCTACCTGAATTAAACGCTTTAAATACGGCCTCTACTTTAGGTCGCTTTATTAGTTTTGAGGGGACTGAAGGCGTGGGGAAAACCACCGCGATTGAACAGTTGTGCTTGCGCTTAGAAGCTAATGGCATTCCATATCTGCGTACTCGTGAACCGGGAGGTAGTCCATTTGCCGAGCAATTGCGTGACATATTATTAGATCCAGCAACTGATATCGAAGACGATACCGAGTTGCTACTATTGTTTGCGGCTCGCTGTGATCATATGCAGCAAGTCATCTTACCAGCGCTTCAAGATGGTACTTGGGTGATATGTGATAGGTTTACCGACTCTACTATTGCGTATCAGGGGTTCGGGCGTGCTTATGGCGACGAGCTGGTACGCGGCAAAATCGATATGCTTATCAAACAATTTGTGACACAGCTTCCTGAGCTGACGTTGTGGTTGGATTTGCCAGTAGCAGAGGGTATGAAACGTGCCAATAAGCGCAGTGCAGCAGATCGTTTTGAGCAGCAAGCTACCGAGTTTTTCACTTGGGTGCATACTGGTTTTAGTCAACTTGCGAGCGAGTATCCTGAGCGCATACAGCGTATTGATGCATCGGGCAGTACGGATGATGTGAGTGCGCGTATATGGCAGACGGTTATGGACAGGTTCGATATTAAATAATTAAATTTTGCCAAGTAGATTTATAAGGTAGTTAGATGTATCGATAGTCAGTCAGCTAGTCAGCTAGTCAGTTAGCACCAAAAAAAAGCCCCAGCACATTGCTGGGGCTTTTTATTAAGGTAAATATTTCATCTCTGAGTTAATAAAGCCGATAACGACACATATTATTTGTCGTCTGACTTATCTGCTTTTACATCCTCAGTAGTAGCGATAGAGGCGTCGCTATCTTGAGCAGAGTCAGGTAGACGATTTGGGTCAAGCGCCCCTTTTTTGTTTTTAGGAGCGCTACCATTGCCATTACTGTTCGTAGAGGTTTTGGTCTTCGAAGTCGCTGTCGAGTTTGCAGACATGACGCCTTTATTATCCAGATTAGTAGCAGACGTTTTTGGTGCTTCTACTGACTCACTTTTCTCTGTGGCAGTACTAGAAGGTGACTTAGTCTCGGTGTTACTGCTTTGGGTAGTTGATGACGGATTAGCAGTGTTTTGTTCATCATTTTTATCACTATCTACCAAAGACTCTGGCGCTGCTGTCTGACTGTCATCATGGCTAGGCTCCTGCTCTTTGCGCTTTTCAGGGGCTTTTGAGTTAGACTCAAAGTTAGCATCAGCTGCCATGCGAGCCTGCTCTTGCTTAGGCGTTACATCGACTGGCTTTGGCTGTACTTCGTCGTCTACCACTAGCGATATAAGCTTACGGTCACGAGGGACAGTACCGTCAAACTTATCGGTGATGACGTGCAGTTTGCCTTCTTTATCTACCGTATATAGCGGTACGAATTGCTTATTATCCGCTTTATACTGCTCAAAGCTATAGCTATCCGTGATGTTGGTAATCTTAATTCGAGCTTTTTTGGATAGCATACTGGCAAGCTTGGTATAGGTCACATCTTTGCCAAACAACCACTGTGAGTGGAAGTTCGATTGCTTGTCATCACGCTCGCTTTTGACTTTTTCATCACTGAATTTAAGACGGTATAGCTTACGCTCACCAAATTCATGACGATAATGAATCTCAGACAATGTATTCATTTCTTTGTCCATACTCATCGCAAACAAGCGACCAATACCGATCAGATCTAGATGATGATCTGCGTGATCAGAGATGGGGTTACCGAAGTAAGTACGCAGACCGCTCATGCGTGCGCGTGCAATGTTGGTGTAGTTATTGTGCGCAACAATAACGTCAAAACCTTGGTCTTTGAGAGAGGTAGCAATCAATAACGCAATTGGGTTTGAGCCAACGATAAGGATACCGTTGGTCTCAGGCTCACGTACGCCTAGTAGATTACCGACGACTTTTGCACCTAGACCCTGAATCATGACCGTACCGATAATGACCATAAATACGAGAGGTACAAGCAGCTCAACGCCTTGGATATCATACTCTTGCAAACGAATCGCAAACAGTGATGAGATTGCAGCAGCGACGATACCACGTGGGCCAATCCAGCTAATCATCAGCTTTTCATTGGTCTTAAGGTTAGAGCCGATAGCGGATGCCCAGACTGATAATGGACGTGCGACAAACATCACGATAGCGAGCAGCACTAACCCTGCAAAACCAACGCTGAGCAAACTTGCCAATTCTACACGCGCCGCCAGAATAATGAACAACACTGAAATCAGCAGGATGGTCAACGATTCATTAAACTCTAAAATCGTCTCACGGGGGAATTTTGGCCAGTTTGCCAATGCCACGCCCAATACAGTGACGGTCAATAGACCTGATTCATGCTCTAAATGATTTGATATCGAAAATAACACCAGTACAAATGCTAGAGTAAAAACATTACGCAAGAACTCAGGAATCATATGACGGCGCATAAGGAAGGCAAGTAGCCAAGCGCCCGCCATACCCATTGCAGTCGCCAATACGACAATCTTAGCAAATAGTAGAATACTACTGGCTTCGCCGCCTGAGATAATGTACTCATAGACCAATACCACAGCGATAGCGCCGATTGGGTCAATGATAATACCTTCCCATTTTAGGATGTTGGAAATGGTTTTGTTGGGGCGTACACTACGCAGCAGCGGCATAATGACCGTTGGACCAGTCACACAGACTAGTGCACCGAACAGCAACGCAATTAATGGATCGACATCGAATAGTAAATAAGTCGATAGGGCCACGATAGCAATGGTAATCAGTACACCGACTGATACCAGCATCTGTACCACGGTACCATGCTGCTTAATCTCATCGAACTCTAGCGTTAACGATCCTTCAAATAGGATAATCGCTACGCCCAAAGAGATGAAGGGAAACATCAGTTCGCCCAACACCAAATCTGGGTCAAATACACCCAGCACTGGGCCGACGATAATACCAATCAGTAATAAAAATAAAATGGATGGTTGCTTTAAATACCAAGCCAACCATTGGGCGGCAATGCCAATCCCAACCACGCCGGATAGCAAAAGGGCGGTATCCATAAATTAATCCTTTTATAATCTTGTCATATTTTATATCTATCGATAGCTGTTATAAGATAGTCGCTACCGTTTATTTAACAATAAATTGTTATCCGTTTTTGTTGTAGCTAGACCATCACACTGATAGCCCTCATGAATCACAACATAAGCTAGATATGATATAACTACTATAAAGTAGCAAAGACAAAAGCGCTTCTAGATAAATCACAATACGCTAGAAATGCAAAAGATGGAAAACAAGAGTGATGATAGCCAGTTTATAAACCTGCAATAAACAGTCTCATATACAAGCTAACTTTTGTTTGTTTAGTAAAATATTTGGTTTGACATCATACCATGATTTTATTTCAAGCTGATGTAAGCCGTACCTGCTAAAAAGCTATCTCACGGCCATAAAAGTATACGAAGCCCGTATGAAATAACGCTGCCTTGGGTTATCCTGCACTATGCAAAAGGCTTCAGCATAATACTTCAAGGTTTTATTTATCATACAGTAGCTGCGTTGGGCATGCACGTCGCGCACAGGATAATAGTGTTAGCGCCATGAAATGTCATATACTGAACGTTGAAAGTATTTATTTTTATAAGACACTATTAATCATGTTCTACACTATTAACCACCTTCTAAAGACAAGCGCTCTATAAATATTCAAGTAGTGAGTAGTGATAAAAATAAGCGTAAAGTAATTGCTAAATAGGTATGACAATAAGTTCGAATAAAGGTGCTGCGCCGCATAAATAGACAAGATAAATAGATAAAAGAATATAATTTCACCAAATAGTAACGAATAGGGGCATGCCGCTTGGTGTAGTCGCTATCGCTGACAATCATAACGTGGCTGTTAATAACAGCGATTACTCATATGGAGGACACAAAATGCCTATCAATATGTTCAAAGGACAGACCACTGCCGATATGCAGCGCTGGTTACAACGTAGTGCTCTAGCATTCGCTATTAGTACCGCTATGTTTGCTAGTATCAATGTCACGACGATAAACAGTGCTCAGGCTGCAGTCACTACGGCTGATTTCTCTGGTTTGGTGCAACAAGTCACGCCAGCAGTGGCACGCGTCAATGTCACCAAAACGATTAGTGAAGCCGAGCTTGCTAAGGCTCAGACTGCTGAAGTGTTGCGTCAGTTCTTTGGTGATCGTCTACGTATTCCTGATCGAGTCGCGACGCCAGCGATTGAACATGCTTATGGTACGGCCTTTTTTATTACCTCCAATGGATATATGCTGACCAACCATCATGTCATCGCAGGTGCGGACAAAATCACTGTGACGCTCAATGATAGAACCGAGCTTGATGCAACTTTGGTTGGTAGTGACGAGCGCTCAGATGTGGCTGTGCTAAAAGTTGAGGGCAGTCAATTTCCAGCCCTGCCTATCGGCGACTCAAGTGGTCTAAAAGTAGGGGAGCCAGTGTTAGCAATCGGTTCGCCATTTGGTTTTGACTACTCAGCCTCTGCCGGTATTGTCAGTGCCAAATCGCGTAGCTTTTCGCGTGAGACGAGCGTACCATTTATCCAAACAGATGTAGCACTAAACCCGGGTAACTCTGGCGGGCCACTATTTAACCAACGCGGTGAAGTGATTGGTATTAATTCGCGTATTTTTAGTGGTACTGGCGGTTATATGGGACTGTCATTCTCTATCCCTATTGACGCTGCTATGGATATTTATGAGCAGCTAAAAAATGATGGTGAAGTGGCGCGTGCATATCTAGGAATCTATCCACAAGATATCGATCGCAATCTGGCCGAGGCTTATAATTTAGAGCGCCCTCAAGGTGCCTTACTGACTCGTGTATCACCAGATTCACCAGCACAAAAATCAGGCCTAAAACCTGGTGACATCATTTTGCAATACAATGACGTACAAATCATGGAGGCATCAGATTTGCTGAACTTGCTCAACCGAGCGCGTCCAAGCGACTCCTTCCGTGCACGGATTCAGCGCAATGGTAAGCAGATGGTGATTAACGGTAAGCTCGCTTATGCGCCCAATGATGTAAGAGCACAGAGTGGTGATGAGCAAAATGACGATGTACAGTTGGGCTTGCGTTTACGCGATTTGACGGCAGATGAACAAGCAGAAATCGCTGTCGATAATAAAACGGGCATATTGGTTACCACAGTGGATCCTACTGGATTGGCCGCGCGTTCAGGTATTCTAGCAGGCGATGTCATCACTAACTTTCATCAAAAGCCGATTAAAACAGTGGCAGACTTTTCAGGTGCTATCTCATCTCTTCCTAAAAAAGGCGTGGTCACTATAGAAGTTATACGCCAAGGCATTCCTGCTATTATTGGTCTACGTATTGAGTAGGTGTCATGATTAAAGCGTGACTGTGAATGTCACTGTTAATGTGGCTAATAATGTAACTCAGATTATGGTTCAGGGTATAAAGGCAGCGCGCACGTCAATAATTGTGCTTGTCTATCATGGAGGTCGACCTCTATAATGTTTGGTTTTTTATCAAACAGCTAAGAGTAAGACCTCAATAGCAATCCATTCGTTAAGTGAGTTATTGATCAATCAATACGCTCTAAGGTGGGCCGAGTCGCTTAGTAGGCTCGTACCATTATGCAACCGCTAGGTAATTATGACTGACCCCGCTCTACATACGCTTATTACAACGACGTCAGCAGCACTGCTAGCGTACATTGCACTGTGGTCAGGGCTACAAACGTTTAATGCCAATCCTACCAAGCGCTTTATACGTATTTGGGTAAAGCTCGCATTATATTATGCCGCTTATACGATGCCTGTTTGGGCGATATTGCTTATCATGGTTTGGTCACAGGACCTGATGCCGATGTTAGCGCAGCTATCACTACCTGCCGTACTGATGGCAATATTAATGATGGGTTTATACTTTTATACTGTCATTGTACAGCCCAACCGCTTACGACTAGAGCATCACTCTATTGACTTAGACTTATCTACACCGCTCAAGGTCGCCGTATTGGCAGATTTACGTATAGGGATATACGGTGGTAAGCCGCGTCATATTCGCAAGTTGGTCTCTACTATTAATGCCTTGTCAGCAGACGCCGTACTGATTACGGGCGACTGGCTATACTATCCAAGTGCAGATTTAGTGGGTCAGTTAATGCTGTTCAAGGGGGTAAATAAACCTGTTTATACAGTCATGAGTACCTCGGACTTGCGTTATCAGTCTATGAATACGACCAAGCAAGGTCAGCCATTATTAGAAGATACATTGGCTAGTACTTTTGATGTACTCGATATTAACTATATCGATCAGCAATGTACGTCACTGCCACTCAAATGTGCAAGAGCGACAAATGAGCAGTTAGTCGTCAATCAGTCGACTTATCGAACTAATAATCAAGACAGTGTTGAGCAAGAAAACTCGAATACAAATTCATTAGTAGCGGTGCTTTGCGGCTGGCAAGATGTGTCCAAGCAATCTACAGATATTGAAACGTCAGAGGCGACTGATAAAGCAATGCTTGGATCGGAGATTGCCAATGCCACCAGTCCAGTGATTATCTTGGCATCACGATTTGATAGTATCAGTGATCTGCCAAAGTCTTTACAGCCACGCCCTTTGTTGATAACCGGTGCTGCAAAGGCTATTCAAAAAAATATCCTGCTTGCTCAAAAACAGAACGATATTCGACGCAGTAGTGAGCAGTCAGCATTGCTATATAACAGTCGCATGGGTAAGCAGCGCGGCCTATACCAACATGCAAGTGCACAGATATTTGTTAGTAGCGGCATCGGTACGAGAGGGTTGCCTTTTCGATTCTATCGACCTACTATCGATGTGTTGACGATTCGTTAATATTACATAAGAGACTTATCAGCGCACGTTGATTACGCTAAACTGCTCCTTTAATGATGTAACTATTAATCTACAAGGTTTTAGGCCAAGCTTTATATATTTAAGGGAAGAATAATCCCCTTTTTTTGGTACTAAAATTATGTGCTGACTGCCAATTGATTGATAGCGGTCAAATCAAAATATGCTACACTAACGAGCACTCTTATTATTATATTTCTGTCGGTTAGTAAGCAGGCCTATTACTCTTGGTAGATTGCCATCACGATACTGATATCGTAGATATAATCATCTATGATACAAACGCTATTATAGTAAGTAGAGACGCAGCATTAACATCAAGTAAGTTACGCCATCAGCGTTTATCAACGCATATAAAGTAATGGCCACTTGCAAACGACCTATCATGTGACAGCTTTAATAAAAGCTAGGATAATACAGTAAGGCACGGTTATGAGCACAGCATACGACGAGATCAAAACCCGACTACAAGGCTCAATGGTAGCTTTGGTAACGCCCATGCACCCTGACGGTAAGGTCGATTATAAACGTCTCGCAGATCTCATAGATTGGCAGATCGAGCAGGGCACACACTGCCTTGTGGCTGTTGGTACTACTGGCGAATCAGCGACCCTATCTATGCAAGAGCATAGCGATGTCATTCGCTATTTTGTCCAGCATGTCAAAGGTCGTGTACCGGTCATCGCGGGTACTGGTGCCAACAACACGATGGAAGCCATCAAGCTGACTCAGGATGCTGCCGATGCAGGTGCAGATTGTGCGCTGCTCGTTGCTCCTTACTACAATAAGCCGCCACAAGAAGGCTTATTCCAGCATTATCAAGCCATTGCCAAAGCCGTAAATATACCGCAAATGCTGTATAACGTGCCTGGACGTACAGTGGTTGATATCGCTCAAGAAACGGTTGAGCGTTTGTGTGACATCGATAATATCGTTGCTATCAAAGATGCGACAGGATCTGTCGGTCGCGGTGAGCAATTGATCAAAGCCGTTGGTGACAGAATGGTTGTGTTATCTGGTGATGATGGCACTGCGCTTGATCTAATGAAAGTAGGTGGCAAAGGTAATATCTCAGTCACTGCTAACGTGGCGCCAAAAGCCATGAGTGAGACTTTTTCTGCAGGTTTACGTGGTGACTTTGAAGCGGCTGGTAAAATCCATGACGTGGTCAAACATTTGCACCGTGACCTATTTATCGAATCAAGCCCTATCCCAGCGAAGTACGCCTTGCATAAAATGGGCATTATCGATAAAGGTATCCGTCTGCCATTGGTTTGGCTCGCCGAGCAGCATCATGCGACTATCGATGAAGCATTGGTTCGAGCAAACATACGATAAATTGATATTTAGCCAATTGATATTCGGCGATTTTAGATTTGTTGCTAGTTCGATGATTGATATTCGAGCTAGTAGCAAGTCAACTTATAATGATAAGTCAATCGCCTACATGAGCAATAACTGCTAACTCAGAGAGACAACATGATGACATTATCATCAAAAACAGTATCATCAAAGACGACAAAACTACTTCCAGCAATGCTGACCTTGGTTTTGGGTAGCACTTTGGTATTAAGCGGCTGTCAAGCGACTAAAAACTTGCTTGGTAAACGTGATAACGGTAGCTTAGATTATCAACAAAGCAAAAAGCTTGCACCGATAGAGCTACCTGCTGCCCAAGAAACGGCACCTTTTGTACCTTTATATTCAACACCTAATGCTGGGGCAAACACGCTCAAACTACAAAATGAGTCAGGCAATCAGTATCAGCTGCCAAAACCTCAGCGTGCTGTTAGTAACACTTCGAACTAAACTTATTCCCTTATCTATATCGCTGACTGTTGCGTCTTTATCATAGCTGCAAACCATGTATCTTACATCAGTCAGCGGTAGCTGCGCGTTTTTACCACATAAGCTTGAACGAACAGGAACCCCCATAATGCAAAAGCAACAACTGCTGTATAAAGGTAAAGCCAAATCTGTCTATGAAACAGAAGACAATGATCTTCTGATTTTGCACTTCCGTGATGATACCTCAGCGCTTGATGGTAAGCGTATCGAACAATTAGCACGTAAAGGTGTGGTTAATAACCGCTTTAATGCTTTTATCATGCAAAAATTGTCTGATGCTGGTATCGAAACACATTTCGA
>Ga0208015_1000887_pt1 | contig 12313 bp, 18 predicted proteins | sample 26BtaG_FD_184101 | JGI IMG/M metagenome (GOLD analysis project Ga0208015, IMG submission 184101) | Marine viral communities from Cariaco Basin, Caribbean Sea - 26B_WHOI_OMZ_CsCl (SPAdes) (version 2) | ecosystem: Environmental > Aquatic > Marine > Oceanic | place: Caribbean Sea: Cariaco Basin...
CAGAAGAAGCTGTTGAAGATGAAGCTACAGATGAAACTGAAGAAACTGCTGAAGAATCAACTGATGAAGCAACAGACGAAGAAAAGTCTGAAGATGAATCAGAAGATTCTGATGAAGAAGATTCAGCATAGTCTTTTAATAATTGGGAAGCGAGTAGAAGCTATAGCGATAAAGGGAAACCACCTGGCTAAGGGGTTACACCATCCTTCCCAATAATTAGAATGTTATGAAAAAATTCTTTGGTACATGTACAAAACAAGGATGTAATGAAGAAGTTGAAAGGAGTGTAGAAAATAATCTACGTAACGCTGTTTGTTTTAATTGTAAAAGAAATAGATATAACAAATATGCGAGAAAGAATAATAAGAAAATAAAAAAGAATGGAAAAGCTCAAAATTAAGGCACTTAGCGTAAATGAAGCTTGGAAGGGGCAAAGATACAAAACACCTCTTTATAAGCGATACGAGCAGGATTTGGGCTTCCTACTACCATATCTAGATGTTCCCGAAGATTGTAAATTACAAGTTCACTACATATTTGGTTTAAGTTCTAAAGCTTCTGACTACGATAACTGTATAAAACAGTTTCAAGATATCATTTCTAAATACTATGATTTTAATGATAATAGAATTTATAAAGCTGTGATTGAGAAAGAAGATGTAAAGAAAGGTGAAGAGTTTATTAAATTTAAAATAGAAGAACATGCTTAAATTTTGGTTTTTAAGACCTACATGGTGGTTTGCATATTTTACAAGCTATAAGAATTATACTTATACACAGGAAGATGAAAAAGCTATTGATAATAAAAAGTATAGTGATAAGATAAACTTACATAGAAAAAAGAATGATTTATATTCTTTATAGTCTTAACCAAAACCAATGGAAGATATCTCTCAAAAAATTAAAAAAGATATTTTAAATACAAGTTATGAAGCTGAAGCTTGTCATATTGGATCTGCACTTAGTTGTGTGGATATTTTAGTTACCTTATTTTACAATCATGATCTAAAAGACAATGATGTCTTTTTGTTTGGTAAAGCTAGTGGGGTTGCTACATACTACGCTATATTAGCTGATAAAGGACATTTTCCAAAAGACAAACTATCTCATTATTTAAAGAATTATCCATTACCTAGTGTTGAAGTTCCTGGTGTTGTACATAGTTTTGGTTCTGTAGGGCATGGTTTATCTGTTGCTTGTGGAATGGCATTAGGCAACAGAAATAGAAAAGTGTATATATTGCTTTCAGATGGTGACTGTCAAGAGGGCTCAACTTATGAAGCTGTTCTTTTTGCTCGTCAACATAAATTAGATAATTTATATGTGATTGTTGATGATAATGGATTACAAGCTTGTGGTGCTACGAAAGATATTTTACAACTTGATGACGCATTTGAGTTTATGAAAAAATCTTTAAAGAATGTGTCAATCGTAAAGACTGTAAAAGGTAAAGGGATAGATTTTATGGAGAATGATTACACATGGCATTATAAAAACTTAGATAAAGAATTATTAGAAAAAGCATTAAAGCAAATATAATGGATTTAAGAAAAGAATTTTTTGAGCAGATGAGTGAGATAGCTGAACGTGATAAAGACGTAATAGTTCTTGTTGGTGATTTAGGTTACAGCTTTATGGAAAGTTATGCTGAAAAATATCCAAAGCAGTTTATAAACTGTGGAATTGCAGAACAGAATATGATAGGTGTTGCTTCAGGATTAGCAAGAGCAGGGAAGAAACCATATGTGTATTCAGGTTCAATCTTTCTTTGCATGAGAGCTTACGAACAGATACGAGATGATGTTGCTTATCAGAATTTAAATGTGAAGTTGATTGGTACTGGTGCAAGTGGTTTTCTTGGTTTTACCCACAACATGTCAGAAATGGAAAATGAATATGATTTACTTAAAAATCTACCGAACTTAGATTTATTCTTTCCGAAAGATAGCGATTTATTAAAAGAAGCATTATTAAATGATAATCCAACTTACATACGAATATGATTAGATTTTTTGATCCATATAAACAATATTTACAATATAAAGGCGAAATAGATGATGCTATACAAGATACCTTAGAAAGAGGTGATTTAATTTTACGACAAGATGTAGAAGAGTTTGAAAAGAATCTTGCTGAATTTGTAGGAACTAAATATGCTGTAGGTTTAAACTCTGGTACTGACGCATTGTTTCTATCTTTAAAGTTTCTAGGTGTTAAAGAGGGAAATGAAGTAATCACAGTAGGCCACACATTTCATGCAACAGTAGAAGCTATTCATAACTGTGGTGCTACACCTGTTTTAGTGAATGTGAAAGAAGACGGAATGATGGATGTTGATGAAGTTTTATCTAAAATTAATTCAAAAACAAAAGCTATAATACCTGTTCATTTAATGGGGGATATGGTAGATATGAAAGCTTTAACAGATGAGACTGACGTACCTATTATAGAGGATGCGTGTCAAGCACTAGGTGCAGAGTTAGACGGAAAGAAAGCTGGCTCTTGGGGGTGGGCTGGATGCTTCTCATTTTATCCTGCAAAGATACTTGGATGTTTTGGTGATGGTGGTGCTATAACAACCAATGATGAAGAGTTTGCAAATGAATTGAAAGATATGCGTAATCATTATAAATATAATCCTGGAAAGTGGGGTTTTAATTCACGTTTAGATAATATTCAAGCTTCTATTCTTAATGTTAAGATTCAATATTTAGAAGATATGTTGAATAGACGAAATGAGATTGCATTAATGTATGATGACGGTTTAGTTAGTAACGGTTATTTAGATACACCTAAATATAGAAAAGGAAGAGTTTATCAGGATTATATTATTAAAACAAAAGAAAGAGATGAGCTATCTGTATTTTTATCATTGAATAATATAGAGACAATGAAGAACGACTATTATTTTCCTGATGATTGTCCTAAACCTGAAGAGACGATTGAGCTTGAAAAACAGACGTTAAGACTACCTTGTAATGATGTGATAACAGATCAAGAAGTTCGTGAAGTAATTAGATATATAAATGAATTCTTTACAAAATAAAAGAATATTAATTACAGGTGGTGCAGGAAGTATAGGTTCTGAACTTGTAAGACAGCTCGCTTCAAAAAATAAGATCTTCATTATTGATATTAATGAGAATAATACTTTTCTTTTAAGAGAAGAAATGAAAGAAAAGGGTCACTGGGTACATTCAAGAACAGGTGATATTAAATGTAAGAATACTGTGTTTGATGTCTTTAGTGATTTTAAACCACAAATAGTATTTCATTGTGCGGCCTTAAAACATGTTACACCAAATGAAGAATACCCTAGAGAGGCGGTAGAGACTAATATACTTGGTACACTTAATTTAATTGAAGAAGCTAAGAAATGGGAGTGTTTAGAAAAGTTTGTATTCATCTCAACAGATAAAGTAGTGAACGCAAATTGTAATATGGGTATTACAAAACTATGTGCTGAAGGATTAGTAAAGAAAGCAGGAAGAAAATTTGTGTCAGTGAGATTTGGTAATGTTATGAATAGTCAAGGTAGTGTATTGAGAATATGGAAACGACAGGTGGAAAACAATGAACCGATTACAATTACAGATAAGAGAATGAAGCGTTTTATGATGACGATTCCTGAAGCTTGTAGTTTAGTGATTGAAGCTTCACAACAAGGGAAAGATGGACAAACATTTATAATGGATATGGGAAAATTAAGATACATAGTAGATTTAAAAGAAGAGTTGTACGGTAATCATCCGATTAAAGAGATAGGAATAAGAACAGGTGAGACATTGGATGAAAAACTGATGACAAAAGATGAAGAGAAAATAGCTATTAAAAATAAACATTTTTATATAATATGAAATCATTAATAATAGGAGCAGGGGAAATAGGTCAATCTTTACATGATATTATTCGTTTAAAACATAAAGGTAGTTGTATTAGAGACAAGAAAGACGTTATTACTTATGGGAATGTAGAAGTGCTGAATATTTGTTATCCATACTCAAAGGATTTTGTAAAAGATACAAAAGCGTATATTAAACAATATAACCCTAAAGTAACAATTATTCATAGCACAGTGAAAGCTGGAACGACAGCTAAATGTGGTGATATGGTGGTACATAGTCCAATACATGGTAAACACCCTGATTTGTCTGGCGGTATTAGAACTTTTACTAAATATATTGGCGGTGACAATGTTTATGCTGTTTATCTTGCTAATAAATTCTTACAAGAAGCAGATATAAATACAAGAATAGTAGCAGATTCTAAAACATCAGAGCTTTCTAAAATACTTTGCACTTCTTATTATGGTTGGAATATTTTATTTATGAAAGAAGTGGCGAAGATATGTAAAAAAGAAAAGGTGCCATTTCATGAAGTGTATACAGAATGGAATTGGTTTTACAATACTGGTTATGGAAAACTGAATATGCCTCAATTTGTAAGACCTGTTCTTGACCCAGTAAAAGGAAAGATAGGAGGACACTGTGTCGTAAATAATTGTGATTTATTAGACAGTTTTATTACAGAAACTATTAAAGATAAAAATAAAGAATATGAAAGCTAAATTTGCAATAATAGGAAGAGGATTTATATTTCCTCGTCATAGACAAGCGATAGAATCATTAGGTGGAGAAGTATTTTTAACATGCGACATAGATAAGGATAAAGGCACAAGTTTTACTGACTGGGTAGAGATGTTTAATGACCCTATTTTTGATGAAATAACTCATGTATCAATCTGTACTCCCAATTATCTGCATTCCATAATAACAAGAGAAGCTTTACGAAAAGGTAAGAAAGTGCTGTGTGAAAAACCGTTGAGTATAAATGGGACTGAAGGATTGGACGGAGTCAAAACTGTGCTTCAATTAAGATATCATCCTGAACTTCAGAAAATCAATAAGCCGAAAGAATTGCAAGTGACCGCAAAAATGTTCAGAGATAAAGAATATTGGGATTCTTGGAAAGGAAATGAAGTTATGTCTGGTGGTGTATTATATAATTTAGGAGTTCACTATATAGATTTGGGTATATTTTTACTCGGGGATTCTTGGGAGATTATGGAAGTGAATAAGACAGATAAGAAAGTTGTAGCAATTGTTCGTTTTGGAGATAGTGTAGCTAATTTTCATATTGAAATAGTGAATAGCCGAGATGAGCAAGGTCGTAAGCTCGTAGCCGATGGAAAGGAGATAGTATTATCAAATCAGGATAATCTTTCATATGAAGATTTACACACTGAAGTGTACAGAGAATTTCTTGCTGGTCGTGGTATAGGAATAGAAGAATCGGAGAAAAGTCTTAAATTGATAAATGCGATATGCAAACACAATGCGTAAAATGTGTAATGGATAAGAGTGCGGAAGAAATCACTTTTGATGAGAATGGTGTTTGTAATTTCTGTCACATAGCTAAGAATGAAATTATTGATGCAAATGTGGAATCTCAATTTACAGATTATTTAATTGAAGATATTAAGAAAGATGAAATAAATAAGAAGTACGATTGTCTTATTGGATTATCTGGTGGTGTAGATTCTTCGTATACTCTTCATAAAGCTGTTGAGTTTGGATTAAGACCTCTTTGTTTCTCTGTAGATAATGGATGGAATGATCCGAAAGCTGACGAAAATATAATGCGATTAGTTGAAGGATTAAAGGTACCATTTTATCGTTACACTATAGACACAAAAAAGTTTGTTGAATTACAAGGTGCTTTTATGCAAGCAGGACAGAGGAACATAGAGATTCCGACAGATCATATTTTAATGGCTACTACTTTAGAAATGGCGAGTAAATATAATATTAAATGGATTCTCTCTGGTGGTAATGTAGCAACAGAAAGTATAATGCCTGCATCTTGGGGATATAATGCTAGAGATTTAGTTCACATAAAAGATGTATACAGAAAGATGACAGGTAAAAAGCTTACAGGATTACCAGTCTGTTCACTTCTTAAATGGAATTACTATAAATGGATTAAAAAAATAAAGACATTATATTTGCTTGATTATGTAGGGTATAATAGAGCTAAAGCTATTAAAATATTAGAAGATAAATACGGATGGCAAGATTATGGGGAAAAACATGGAGAGTCTGTGTTCACAAAATGGTTTCAAAATTACTATCTCTTTGAAAAGTTTAGTATTGATAAAAGGAAGGCACATTTATCGTCATTGATAAATAGTGGTCAGATGACAAGAAATGAAGCTTTAGATGAACTCGGTAAGTGTCCTGTATATCCAGAGATAGGTTTAGAAAAAAGGGTTATGCGATATCCTAAAAGGTCGTACAAAAATTTTAAAACTGATGAAAAATTATGGAAATTCTTAACAACTTCAATACGTCTGTTGAAAAAGCTCTTTCGGAGATAGACAAAAAATGGCGAAGATATGATGGTCTTATTATTTGTGGAACCCACTCCCCGTCTAATACTGAATTTATGATAGACAGAATAGCTGAAGCAAGAAAAAGTGGAAGACCGTTTTTAGGTATATGTGCAGGATATCAACTTACAGCTATAGAGTTTGCAAGACATGTTTTAAGTATTAAAGATGCTACAAGTGAAGAGTTTGGAGAGGGAACGTTTGTTGTTAAGAAGCTACCTGAATTGAACGTAGGATTAAAAAACGGAGAGAGTTATTGGAATTGGTATGAAGTTGATTCATCCGTAGTTCTTCAGCTAGAGCAAGATACACCAGAGAATTTTTTCATAACACAAAGTCATCCAGAATATCAGTCAAGTAAAGAAAAGCCACATCCTTTATTAGTTAATTTCTTAAATTATGCAAAATCAAAAATGGCAATGTAGAGTAGCACCATCGCTTGGTGCTTTAGAGGGTGAACATCAAGACGTGTGGAATACAGACGAGTATATGAATGACAGAAGCCCGACTGTTTTCTTCGGTCTTTATGGACTTCCTGATTTCTATACTCTTTGGCGACATAAAGGGCAGAAAGCTATTTTGTGGGCTGGTTCTGATATTACACATTTTCAGAATGGGTACCATTTAACAGATAGTGGGGATATAAGAATACATTCAGAGCCACTTGCTCAATGGATAAATGAAAATTGTGACAACTGGGTAGAGAATAAAGTAGAGTTTAATGCTCTTCTTGATATGGGAATAGAAGCGAAAGTATGCCCATCTTTTATGGGAAACATAGATGACTATGAGATATCATATGTTCACAGAGAAAGACCTGAAGTATATTTATCTGCTAATTCTGGTCGTGAAATAGAGTATGGCTGGGGTATTGTAGAGGAGATAGCAGATAAGTGTGATGTAGATTTTCACTTATATGGTTCAGATCAGTGGGAAACCGCACACAATAATGTCTTCGTCCACGGCAGAATACCTAAAGAAGAAATGAACGAACAAGTTAAGCACATGCAATGTGGACTCAGACTCAATGAACACATGGACGGTTTCTCAGAAATTACAGCAAAGTCTGTCCTCTGGGGTCAGTATCCTATCGTATGGAGAGGTTATGGTTACGCTGGGATAGACTCCTTTAGAGTTAAGGACGAACTAATAGTTAAACTTAACCAATTGGTCGGTAAGACAAACCCAAACCCAGAAAGAGATTATTATTTAGATGTAATAAATAAATACCCTTGGCTGAGTAAATAACATGACTATCCAAGAAAGATTTCTAAAAAAAGTGAATAAGATAAAAGATGGTTGTTGGAATTGGAAAGCATCTAAAGATAAAGATGGATATGGATTTTTCTATCACAACAATATGAAGGGTGGTAAAGCACACAGATTTTCTTATGAATTTTATAATGGAAAGATAGAGAAAGGTAAATATGTTTTACATACATGTGATAATAGGTCATGTGTAAACCCTAAACATCTTTATCTTGGTACAGCGTTAGACAATACACAAGACAGAAGAGTAAGGGAACAATTTGTTACAGTAAGGGGAGAGAAAAGTCATTTTGCTAAATTAACAGAAAGAGATGTGAAAGAAATTAGACAAACATACAAGAAAGGATTTAATTTAACAGATATTGGTAGAAGTTTTTTAACTACGCCACAAAATATTTACTTAATAGTTAATAGAAAAAACTGGAAACATGTCAAATAAAATAGCTCATCTACTTTACACACCTTTTACAGGTTTAGGACTCTATAACGGACATAGAGGTAAACGTTGGTTGCGTAATAGAATTAAGATATTTAAGCAGTTTGTTGTCCCATCTTTGAGAGTTCAGACGAATCAGAACTTTATATTATGGATATCATGGAGATATGAAGATAAAGATGATGAAGATATTAAAGAGTTTAAAAAATATTTAGAACAACGTTTTAAAGTTGTCTTCACTTATTCTGGTGTTTGTTTTTGGGATGATAAATACTCTGATGAGATAGCTAGAGAACGTTTGATTGATGCAATTCATGGCTCAATGGGGGAATTGCTTAATGTCATGCAAGACCCTGAAACTATTCTTATGACGATACAACCATCAGATGATTGTTATAGAAAAGACATGGTAGAGCAGATGCAAGCTTTATTTGAACAGAGATCTGAATTACAAGCAATAGGATATAAACATGGATATGTAATGGATTATGTTAATAAAAAACTAGCTGAATGGAATCCTACAACAACACCACCATTCTATACGATTAAGTTTGATAAAGAGACTTTTGGTATGCATCATCCATTAAAGCATCTAGACTACACAGGTCCATACAAATCACATGAGTATGTAAAAGATTATCTAAAAACACTTTATCTAGAAGATAGAGGTTTTATAGTAGGGACTCATGGGGAGAACATATCAACAATCTTCAATCATCCATTCACAGGAGCTGTGCAAGATAATGTTTTATTAGACAGATTTGGTGTAGCAGGCACAACACCGCTTGTGTTAAAGACATCTTGGAGAAAGTGGTTGATGAGAAAGCTACCTCATGGTTGGCAGAAGAAGCTACGTTATTTATTAGGTGAACGTTTTTATTCTAAAATATATGATTTCTTACGTAACTAATTGGTTTAAAAGTACCAAAAAACATACAGATTACTGGATCAATAGAAAGATTGATTGGAATAAAGACTATCTGCAATCGTGGAATCATCCACACAGAACATTTATATCAACACTACTCACTAGATTTACTTGGATGTCTTTATTAGAAGTTGGATGTGCTAGTGGTCCTAATTTACTGAATATAGTTAAGAATCATCAGGGAAAACAGGTGGGTGGTATTGATGTGAGTGAAGATGCGATTAAGGTAGCACAAGAGACATTTCAAGGTGCTTTCTTAAAGGTCGGTTCAGCAGAGGATATTATGATGTCAGACAATTCAACTGATGTTGTGCTATCTGATATGTGCTTGATATATGTGAAGAATCCTAATAAAGCGATAGCAGAGATGAAGCGTGTAACTCGTAAGCATTTGTTGATAAGTGAGTTGCACAGTGAGTCATGGTATGCTAGAATGAAGCTAAGAATAACGTCAGGATATCATGCACATAATTACAAACGATTATTAGAAAAGCATGGTTTCTATAACCTGCAATTTATTAAAATGACCGAAAAGATGTGGCCTGGAGGTAATCCTCAAAAGACGTATGGTTACTTCATTCTTGGTCAAAAATCTAAATATTAAAATATGTTAATAACAATATTACTAATCGTCATAACAATCGTTGAAGTATATCGTGTTTTTGCTTTAAATAGTGGAAACAGCAAGAAAAGTCATTATAAGAATAAGCTCAAAGGCACAACTAAAATGCGTTGGGATTTAGAGTTTAAAGTGAATAAGACAGAACAGATAAGAGAAGAGGTTCGTAAAGAGTATGACTACATGAAGTCAAGAATAGACACCATAGAACAGAGTGCTAAGAATGAGAAAGATGAAGCTCAAAAAGCTAATATTCTTGATAAGAAGATAGTAGCAGAGAAAGATGCAGAGAGACTATTGAATCAGATAAAAGCCCTTGATGTAGAGATAAATGGTACAACACCGAATGAGCAATATCGTGATGGTGTCACAGGAATAGTTGACCAGATTGCTACATTCAGAGAATTAGAGGGAATGTTGAGAAAGTACATTAAAACTTTATAATCGTATGAAAATAGTAAATGCTTATCCACCCAACATAGATAAGATTAGAGAAGTATTTACTTTAAAGCCAGGAATAGTATTCACGTATGAGGGTAAGCTTTATAATCCAGATGGTGGTCCAACTGTAAGTGATGACTTACTAGCACACGAAGAGACTCATGTAGTTCAGCAGAAAGAAATAGGTGGTTCAGATGCATGGTGGAGTAAATATTTTGTAGATATAGACTTTAGATTAGAGCAAGAGTTAGAAGCGTATCGTAATCAGTATAGATATGCGTTAGAACATTACAACAGACCTGCTCGTAGACGTTTGATGAAACATATGTCTACAGATTTAAGTGGAAAAATGTATGGAAGTATTATTAGTGAAGAAGAAGCTGTTAATAAGATAAAAGATGTATAGTTCATTAAATCTATAAGGTGTAGTTTAGACGAGAGTCTTAGATGAGCAATTATGCAATAGTGAACTTAGAACTTCCCATAATTGTACGAGTGCGAGCTTTCAATATTCTAATTACCTTGAATATATCTGGCTTATAAGATCGTGTGGCGACACATTGATAGGGTATATTTTTAGACGAAGAAAATAATTGATCTTAATCGGTTGATTATAGAAACGTAGGACATATAACAAGAAGAATAGTAGTCATCACGCCTTATAGATTTAGTGAACTATAGACATTGTTAGTTATCATGTGATAACTTATAGATATGATTGAAGAAACACCCATTGAACAACCAAAACAGAGAAGAAATCCTGCAGAGCATTTGAAGAAATATCAGTGGCCTAAAGGAACTTCTGGTAATCCTAAAGGTAGGGAAGCAGGAACTCTTTCTGCTGTCACCAGGATTAAACAAATGTTCAAAGCAAACCCTGAAGACTTTGATGAGTTTCTAGCTTCATATCTTAATGACCCTGCTAATAAGAAACATTTAGTTGAGATGTTAGACGGTAAACCTTATCAGTCACCACTTATTGAAGCTAAGGTGGTTAATAAGATACAATTAACAGATGAACAACTTGAACGAATCATTAACAACAGAAGAAGAGAACAGCTTACTAGCGGAGAGAGTAGCTAGAGATGACTTTCGTGATTTCTGTGTAGTAACTGATGTAAATTATGACCCACAATGGTTTCACGACCAAATAGCTGAACTTCTTCAAAGTGTATACGAGAGAGTAAAGAATGGTGAAAGTCCTCGTATTATGATTACTATGCCACCTCGTCATGGTAAGTCAGAGTTAGCTACAAAGAAGTTTCCTGCTTGGGTATTAGGTAAGAGTCCAGAGTTTCCTATCATTGTCTCTACATACTCACAAGATCTATCTACTAAGTTCGGTCAAGGAACAAGAGATATAATAAATAGTTCATCATATCAGAACATATTTGACACCAGACTAAGACAAGACACGAAAGCTAAAGCTTCATGGATGACACAGAAAGACGGTGGTTATGAAGCTGTGGGAGTAGGTGGTGCTATTACTGGTAAAGGATTTAAGATAGGTATTATTGATGATCCTTTTAAGAATGATGAAGAAGCAGAGTCAGAAGTGATAAGAGATAATATATGGAATTGGTACTCTACAACGTTCTACACTCGTCAAGAGGGAAATGCGGCCATAATACTTATCAACACTAGATGGCATGATGCAGACTTATCAGGTAGACTCTTAGCACAAGAGAAAGAATCACAAGCTAATGGAGATACTGACTATGACAAATGGGAGCTTATAAACTTCACAGCAGTTGCAGAGAAACAAGAAGCGAATAGAGAAGAGGGAAGCCCACTATGGCCTGATAAGTTCTCTCTAGAGCAGTTGAACAGAACTAAGAAAGCACTAGGTCCTTATAAATGGTCAGCACTTTATCAACAGAATCCAGTAGATGAAGAGTCACAAGAGTTTAAGACAGCTTGGTTTAAGAAGAGATCTCTTGAAGAAGTGTCTAAGCTAAAGACAAGAAAGTTCTTAACGATTGATCCTGCTTCTGCTATGAGAGACAAATCAGACAATATAGGAGCTGTCTTGAACTTCATTGACAGAGAGAATAAATGGAACTTGATAGCATGGAAGTTACGTCTTAATGCACCTGATTTAATAGATTTCATGTTTAAAGTCTACAGTGACTATGGATTTGAAAAGGTCGGTATAGAACAAGGTGTTTATGAGCAAGTGATAAAGCCGTATCTTGAAGTAGAGATGCGACAAAGAAATGTGTTCTTTACAGT
>Ga0208015_1000888_pt1 | contig 12301 bp, 8 predicted proteins | sample 26BtaG_FD_184101 | JGI IMG/M metagenome (GOLD analysis project Ga0208015, IMG submission 184101) | Marine viral communities from Cariaco Basin, Caribbean Sea - 26B_WHOI_OMZ_CsCl (SPAdes) (version 2) | ecosystem: Environmental > Aquatic > Marine > Oceanic | place: Caribbean Sea: Cariaco Basin...
TGGTATTTGTGCAGTATTCTGTTACACGGGAGTATAGAGCAAAATAGTGCTTTATGTATATTAACCGCTAGTAAGGAGGAGTGATAAAAAAGACTTGCTAAAGGCGGTTTAATAATAATGACAGCATAAAATGACCTTAAAACTTTAGCTTTAGAGGATAAATACCTTAAATTACTTTGAACTCTAAACTCACGTAAGGTCATACAGGAAAAATGTAAAATCACTTGCGCAACTGCTGTGCCCTTGCTATAACTGCTCTAACCTTATGTTTGGTTAGCGGTTTAGACCAGTAATATGCACTTAAGTAAACCTAATTATGACTCTTTTTAAGTCAATCGAGATGGTAAAACATCGAATTACCTTAGGAGGACTGATTTAGGTTTATTAAGTAAATACAAAGTATTGACCGATAACTTTAGTAGAGAATGCTGCGGTATCAAGGGCTCTTTTACTATAAAAAGGCTATAGCTTATGACGGATTACTGTATATCTATGTGTATACATTGGTTACTATCAGCAATAGCCGTATGGCATGCAGCAGCTTAGTTGTAGTAGACTAGGCGGTTCTGGAGGTTGGTAAAGGGTATGACAGGCTTTAAGCTATACCATCATTAGGCGTTTTTATGACCGCATAATGATTAGCAGCTGCCATACGCTAAACTGATTATTCCTGAAGTTGCATTTGAGATACCCTATCGTGTGTTCAATGCCAAGCATAGACTCAAGAAATGGCTCTTAATTCAATAGGGATAAGGGTTTATATTGCCTAAATCAATTTTGGGCGATACAATACCTCACCCACACAACTATCATAGCTACAACCTTTAAGGATATTTTTATGAATAAATCAGAATTGATTGACAACATCGCTGAAAAAAGCGGCCTAAATAAAACTCAAGCTGGTGATGCCTTGAACGCCTTGATCGAAAGCGTTGGTGAAGCTCTTGAAAATGACGACAGCATTTCACTAGTAGGTTTCGGTACTTTTAGCGTAAAAGACCGTAAAGCCCGTACTGGCCGTAACCCTAAGACTGGCGATCCACTTGAGATTCCAGCCAGCAAAGTACCTAGCTTCAAAGCAGGTAAAAACCTAAAAGACCGTTTAAACAAATAAGACTAATTTAACAGCTAAACTAACAGTCGTTAGAAAGCATTATTTTACTAATACTTTATTAAACGATTTTTAGCTTACTGTCCTAAATCTAGTTTTAAGAAAGCACCTATTATTAGGTGCTTTTTTTATGAGGTATTCTTAATTTCAGCGCCTTATTGATTTAGTATTAGCTCCTTATTATCTTACTCCTAGCTAATCATTGGCCTAGTATTGCTATGCAAAGCCATACTAAGCATCAATTAAGGCTACCTATTGGTACTTTTATAAGCTTGGTTTTAGCGGCAGAAAAATTAAGAGTACTGAGCTAAATAAGCAATTCCTAAGCGAGTGGGGGAATGCTTTGAGTCTTAAAGCAAATTCACGTATTATATGACGTTGTCTGACAAGCCCCTCAGCTATTTTACTGCCTTATTATCCCGCGCCAATTGGCAGTGACAGCAGCGTTGTCTAGCATTGATAATCCTTAAAATTATAGGATTATAAGGGTTTAAACTGATTTTATAGGGCTAAAAATAGCCGTAGCATACTGAGTAGGGTGTAGGTGCGTAGATTGATAGATAGGCAAGCAAGCAGTTGTTGTCGCTAAGCTACCATCACTTACACTATTAGATAGTTTACAAATTTTTAATTAAGGTCAAAGCAGAATTAACTATGGATAAATTGCGCGATTTTTTGAAAAGTTGGCCAGGACGTATTTTATTAATGCTGTGTTTGGCTCCTTTGGCCCTGCTCGGTATCGAAGGCTATCTTCAAGGTAATACGGACCCCAATCAGATAGCTCAAGTGGGTGAAGCAAGTATTAGCCTTAATGAGTATCAGTCGGCGGTCAATGCTCGTCGTACTGAGATTTTAGAAGAGTTGCCGGATGCCAGTTTGCTAAACGAAGAGGTATTGCATGAGCAAGTGCTCCGCGGCCTCATCGATCGCAAGTTACTTGAGCAGCAAGCTAAAAAGCTGGGGATGACTATCTCGGACGATACTATCAACAGACTACTGCGCCAAGAAGAAGGCTTTAAAGATGAGTCGGGCGAGTTCTCTAATGATCGTTTTTCGAACTATCTGCGTCAAAGCGGTATGAGTAAAGACCAGTTGTTTGCGGTGTTCCGTGAGCAGTTGAGCCTAGATCAACTCAATGCCAGTATCGTAGGTACCGCAATTTATCCGATGCAAGCTGTTGATAAGATGATTGATTTGCAGTTAGAGAGCCGTCGGGTATGGTTACATCGTATCGATTGGAAAAGCTATACTGATAAAGTTTCGGTCACGCCTGCTGCGATTAAACAGTATTATGACACTCATAAAGAGTCGTTAAAAAGCCAAGCTATGGTCGATTTAGACTATATCGAGTTGTCTCCGGCTACCGTTGCTGTACCTAAAGTGACGGAAGAAGACGTACAACAACAATATACCGCTTATAAGCAAAGCGCTGCTGGTGCCGATGAGCGTGAGTTGGCGCAGATTCTAGTGACGGGCGATGATGCTAAGAAAAAAGCAACCGATATTAAAGCTCAGCTAGATAAAGGCGCTAAGTTTGCAGCGATGGCTAAGCAATATTCTGAAGACCCTACCGGTCAGCAGGGTGGCGGTATTGGTCGCTTTAACCCTTCAGTATTTGGTAAGGATGCGGGGGCAGTAGAGCAAGCCTTACAAGGTCTAAAAGTGGGCGAAGTCAGTGCACCAGTTAAGACCAGTTTTGGCTATCAAATCTTTACTGTGACCAAAGATGATGGCGCGAAAGTACCTTCACTGGAGTCTATGCGTGAAGAGTTAACGGCTAAAGCCGCTATCTATAAGCGCGAGACCGCTTATGCCGATAAAGTAGCCGCTATTAACGATTTAGCAGCGGATGGCTTTAGTATGCAAGATATCGCGCAACAAGAAGGGCTTAAAGTTGCCACGTTGAAAAACTATACTAAAGACAACAACCAGACTAAATTGTCGCAGCCTGCTGTGGTCAATAAAGCGTTTGATGACTTTACTATCCATGATCAGGCCGTAACGACAGGTATTGAAATTGCCAATGGTACGGTTTGGGTACAGCCTAATAACTACCGTCCTATCGAGACCTTAACGTTAGAAAAAGCAACGGATACGATTCGTCAGACGCTATTGCAGCAAGAAGCGACTAAGCTGGCAGTGCAGCAAGCCAAAGCTATTGCTAAGACGATTAAGACCCCAGCTGATATTGCGAAGCAGTCAGTCGCCTTTCAAGCTTTAGGTCAAGTGACGCGTCAAGCCCCGCAGTTTACCGATAAGGAGCGTGGTTTAGCCTTTAGTGAAGCGGCGCCTAAAGACGGCGTGGTAGCCTTGGTGGCTGAAACAGAGATGGGCGCTACTATCATTGTTGCTGACCCTATCCAGACACAAACTGAGTCACCAATATCTGAGCTACAGAAAGCCGGTACTGCGGCTACGATTCGCGATATCTTAGGTCAGGATCAACTGCAAGATTATCTCGAATATTTGCGTTTGATCTATGAAGTAAAGATTAACGATAAAAATATGGCCAATGCTCGCGGTCGTTAAGCTTATTGTTATTAGTCTTACGGACAGTTAGCTGTTTAGGCCATGCGTTGCTGTTAAACGTGTGGCTTAAACCCTTAAAGTAGAACGTTAGGATTGACATAGTCTGCCCAGATTTATACATAAAAAAACCACCCATAAGGGTGGTTTTTTTTGTTGTACAGTTTAACTAATTATACGGGCTAAGCTTAGTGTCTAAAATGGCGCATGCCAGTAAAGACCATAGCAATACCATGCTCATCAGCCGCTGCGATAGTCTCGTCATCACGCATAGAGCCACCGGGTTGAATAATGGCTGAGATACCGACTTCAGCAGCGTTATCGATGCCATCACGGAATGGGAAGAAAGCATCTGATGCCATTACAGCGCCTGCAGGCGTTAAGTTAGCGTGTTCTGCTTTAATAGCGGCAATACGAGCTGAGTTGACACGGCTCATCTGACCCGCACCAATACCAATCGTGCGTTTATCTTTACCATAAACGATAGCGTTAGATTTCACATATTTCGCTACGGTCCAAGTAAACAGCAGGTCTTCTAGTTGGGCTGGAGTAGGCTGAGCTTTAGTGACAATCTTTAGGTCATCCATAGTGATACGACCGATATCTTGCTGTTGTACCAATAGACCGCCTTGAACGCGCTTATAGTCCCACTGGGCTTGACGGTCTGCAAACGCAGGCAAGTCACCACAAGTTAAGACCCGGACATTTTTCTTGCTGGCAGTAATCTCCAGTACACCTTGCTCAACGCTAGGGGCGATGATCACTTCCACAAACTGATTGTCTACGATGGCTTTTGCCGCCGCTTGCGTCAATGGAGTATTAAAAGCAATGATGCCGCCGAATGAGGATTCAGGGTCTGTGCTAAAAGCAGTACGATAAGCCGCAACTTGGTCAGCATCAATGGCTACACCACAAGGGTTGGCATGTTTGACGATAACGCAGGCTGGCGCGTCAAATGATTTAACACACTCTAAAGCGGCATCGGTATCAGCGATATTGTTATACGACAACGCCTTACCTTGATGCTGTACCGCTGTAGCGATAGAGGCTTGTGCAGTATCAGCTGCGGTATTCTCTACGTAAAATGCCGCTTGTTGGTGCGGGTTTTCACCGTAACGTAAGTCTTGTGACTTGCTCAATTGCAAGTTTAGCGTGCGAGAAAAAGGCTCAGGCGTTTGCGTTTCATTTAAACGTTGACCTAAAAAGCCAGCAATCATGCCATCATACTGGGCGGTATGCTCGAAAGCTTTTACCGCTAGATCATAACGTAGTGAGGCCGGCAAACTACCTTCTGTTTTTAATGCCTCTAACACACGAGGATAGTCAGCGCTGTCCGTCACAATGCCTACGTGGGCATGGTTTTTAGCAGCTGAGCGCACCATTGTTGGGCCACCAATATCAATATTCTCAATCGCATCTACCATAGTGACGTTTGGATTCGCAATGGTTTGCGCAAAAGGGTAAAGGTTGACCACGACCAAGTCGATGCGATCAATGCCATGCTCGGCCATGATGTCATCATCGATACCGCGACGTCCTAAAATGCCACCATGAATTTTAGGATGTAGCGTCTTCACGCGGCCATCCATCATCTCTGCAAAGTTAGTGTAATCAGACACTTCTGTCACAGCGATATTCTGCTCGTTTAACAGCTTATAGGTGCCACCAGTAGACAACAGGCGAAAACCTGCTTCGATCAAGCCTTGAGCAAATTCAGTCAGACCAGCTTTATCAGAAACTGATAACAGCGCGTAGGATGGGTTGGACATAATTGGCTTCCAAAACGTAAAAAATGAGTGGGAGAATAAAGACCGCTAGGATAGCGGATTCGAGCGTTAATTAAAATGCTAACTCGCTTATAGCAGACAAACACTAGGAGATTTTGGTCGATAACTGCAATATGACGAGTGAAAATTTAGGAAATAAGCGAAAAGGTCTATTAATCTATTAAATCGTAGGCTTTAAGCTTTTTGCGTAGGGTGCCACGGTTGAGACCTAAGATACTGGCACATTTTGACTGATTGCCGTGCGAGTGCTCAAGAGCGACCAATAATAAGGGCTTTTCAACTTGAGTAAGGATTAACTCGTAAAGGTCTGAGGAAGTCTCGCCCTCTAAAGCAGAAAAGTAACGGCGTACCGCTTGCTCAACACTAGCACTCAAGGGCAGCGTACTAGGCATCTGCTCATGGTGACTATACTGAGCAGACTCGCTCAACTCTGCGCCCATAGCAGGGCTGTCGTTAGGGGTAACAGGGTCACAGTAAGCCGTTGATGAGGGATAAGGATAAGTCATGGGGTCAGTTGAGTCACTAAAGGATCAGAAGGATAGAGGACAGCTATAACAGGGGTTAATAGTGGTATTAACCCCGTAAGGTTGAGCTTAAGCTTTAATAAAAAGTGCTGATATCAATGCGATCAATTTTAGCATCTTTTACCGGTACTGTGAACATGATGAGTTTGGCTTGCTGACCGATAATCATGCGTTGGGGCGGGGTAAGGTAGTCTTCAGGCCCCGCTACAAACTCGCCTATAAGCCCTTGGTCGTCATAAATACTGACTTTAAGATTGGGGTAAAGCTGCTCTACGTCGCTTTGATTAATGATAGCGGCCATGATGTCGCTATGAGTCGCCTGTGCATTGACTTGGCTAGGGCGGTGCTTAATGTGCGATAAAGCTAAAACTTGCAGATTAGCTCCGGGTAACGAGCAGTTGGCAAGCTCACAAACCTTAGCCAATTTGCTAGCGTTGGCTGGTTCTTTCACCAAATTATCCACGTTAAAAATAACGTACTGAGCAAATAATAATAAGGCTAGTGCCAGACAGCCGATAATCCAAAATAGCTTGGCCATAGGCGAAGGACCATGTATATGGCGCTGCGTCGCTCGGTCATTCTCTAATCGAGCATTCATCTTAGCCAATACTTCTTCACGAGTCACAGTAGCAGGTGTGACACTCTCTACCCCAAATTCCGATAGTAGATCCGTTAAATCACCTGCCTCTAAATCTTCTCGTGCTGAATTATTATCTGTACCGGCTGGCATAGGATCTGTGTCAGTAACTACAGGCAGCTCTTCGTCTAGTAGCTCGTTGAGCCAAGCCGCATCTGCATCAGCATTGGCGGCATCATATGCATCTTTATTAATAGCATGTTTCGCCTGATTGCTATTCGAATAACCACTCTCAGGGTGGCGAGTCGCAGGAGGAGCATCGCTGCGCCAATCCACATCCCCTAAACCATACTCATCGACCTCATTGGAGCCGTCTTTACTAAAGATAGGGCGGACGTTTGCTACAGACGCTATCTTATCAGTTTTTGCTAGGGTTACTTGATCTGACGTGTCTTCTAGAACAGTTTCTACACTAGAATCTGATTCGGCTTGATAAATGTGTTCATTCACTAAAAAAATGCTTTGGCAATGCTTACAGCGCGCTTTAGCTAGGGGATTGTCTAAGGCTTTCTCGGGTAAGACAAAGAGCGCATCGCAAATAGGACACTGAGTTTTCAATTGAGTCATGATTCAAATTCCATTTGCAATATCATTAAACACATCTAGCTAATTATTATAGGAATATCACGGTAGTGTTGCGTATCGTAACAGGTATTATCCTGTGATTCTAGCCTATAAATATACCCGATAAGTCTAGTCGCTGCCGCAGTCCATCCTAGCTAGCACTAGCTTTAGACGGACTGGGATCAGTTTCACTAACTTTAACGGAGCGTTGACTTAACCGATAAAGCTACCGGCTAAGCGATGCCAATGCATATCTTCTTCTTTTGGAAAAGCATGACGTTGGTCGAGATTAAAATAAGGCTGGTAAGCGGCAGTGACGTCATCAATCTGAGTATCAATTAATCCGGCTAAGACGATTTGTGCCTCTGGTTTGACTAAAGTGGCGAAGTAAGGGGCGAGCTCCATGAGAGGTTTGGCCAAAATATTGGCGACAATCATCTCGACAGGCAGTACCTCATTATTGGCACAATATTCGTTGAATTCATGCGGTAAAAAAGCTTTTAACCGGTCTTGAACGTGGTTACGTTCCGCATTTTGGTTGGTAGCCAATACTGCTTGTGGATCAATATCAACCGAAAACACTTCTTTTGCACCCAATAATAAGGCACCAATGCCTAAGATACCTGAGCCGCAGCCATAATCGATAATAGTTTTACCCGCTAGGTCTTGTTCCGTCAACCAATCGAGACATAAACGCGTGGTGGCATGATAACCCGTACCAAAAGCTAAGCCTGGATCCATGATAATGTTAATGGCTTCGGGCTCAGGTGGGGTGATCCAATTCGGGACTATCCACAGATTATTAGCACAAGGAATAGGGTGGTAATGACTCATCCATTCGCGCTCCCAATCCTTGTCCTCTAAAGAGGTCAGCCACACGCGGGTAGCTTGGGTCTGGGTAGCAATGTCTTGGCTTAACCCTTCAAAGTCTAGAGCCGCGGCCACATTAGGCTCAGCAGCCGTGCTGTCTTCATCGCTAAGCTGAAAGATAGCCGTTAATACCACATCGTCCCATAAAGGTGATTCACCAGGCATAGGCTCGAATAGCGGCTGATCCCCAGCATCTTCTAACACAATGGAAACGGCGCCAGCTTCCATAAATAGTGCTTCTGCCAAGTCGACTTGTGATTTTTCGCATTGAATATGTACTTGCTGCCAAGCCATAAAAATTCCTTAATAAATAAAAATTGATGAAAAGATTTATAAAAAATTGCTTAGTTAAAAAAATAGATTAAAACAATGGGCAGTAACTGCCGTAAAAAATATACGAGGTCATAAAGACAACTCAGCATAAGCTTGCGCCTATGCTGATAAAAAGTCCATTCTAAGGGCTACTGCCAATTAACAAGAGGTAGGCGGTGGATAAAAGGTTTAGCGTAAAGCTTTAGAAGCCTCAGAGACGACCCTAGCATTATTTTGCATCTGTCCTGAGCGTAGAATCAATTGCCATAAAGCGCGGCGACGATTAGCATCTTCAGCGACGACCAAGCCTCTACGTGCCATGGCTTCTGCTTTTTTAGGCTGGTTCTTTTTTAGTGCCACTTGGCTGAGATAAAAATAGACCGCAGAAGAGCGGGGTGCTAGTCTTTGCGCTCGGGTAAATTTACTCTCCGCAGCGGTCAGACGGTTGGCTTTAAGGTCGGCGATACCATTGTCCATTAATTTACGAAAGGCGGGTAAATTATCACCATTACTGCTAGCTGTCGGCTTAGTCTCAAAACCCGCTTGGCTATTTTGTCGTGCCCGCTCTAATAAAGCCTCACGTGCGGATTGAGCAGGCTGCGTTGGCGTATGAATAACGGGTACTGGCGGTAGGCTAGGCGGCTCATAAGTCGGTATTTTTGGCGGATTAACAATCTCAGGAAGTCCAAAAGGTGCCCCAGTGTTACTGTGACCTTCCTCATAGGTTGGCGTTTGGGTTAGGGGGTTATTCTCTGATACAGATGGCGACTCGCTCACCGTAGGCACGGTTTGCGTAGCGGGCTCAGTGATGACAGGTATCGGAATAACTATCACGGTTTGTGAGGTTTGCGTCTGCGGCGATGAGGTAACAACTTGGGTTGAGCTAGGCAATGTTGAGGACGAGCTGACCGCTGCCTCTTCGCTAGGACTGCTGACCATACCGGTAGTCGCCGTAGTATCGGCTTGCGGACTGGCAGGCATCGACTCACAAGCGTTTAATCCCAGCAGACTTAGACCGAGGGTCGCTATCCAAAGCGAGCGCCGCGTAAGCATGGTCTTAGTCTGTACAGAGGAGAGACGGACTGAGGGAAGCGACACGCGCTGCGATGATAGCGAATCCAACATAGCATTCCTTTTTATTCAGCTATAAAGTAGCCATTGTAAGGGTAACAACCCACTGAGCTTAATTTAAGAACTCTAAATATAAGAACTATAAGATAAGAGCGACAAGTATAAGAGATGTCGCTACGAATCGCCAACTTAAGTCATTTTAAGTGGTATTAAACCCAATAAGTAGCCTTATTTAAAACCATTCTAGCGCTTTATCATACCAAGTATCTGCGTTGCCGTTGCCGTTTCCATTATTACCATTGCCATCAGCAGTTCCCTCAGTATTGGCTGTGCCCTCATTAGGTGCCTCAATAGTTTCGCCATCTTCAGTAGTCGTCACGCGGCTATTAGGAATAGGCAAGCCTTCGCGGCGGCGCTGGTTCATCATTCCTTGTTCCTGCTGCATCCATTGCATTTGCTCATGCGCCCGCTCTTGCTCATACATATTGATAGCACAAGTACTGGCTTCTTCGGGGAGATACGCAGACATGACGGGTAAATAGCGAGCATTGGCACAGTTCTCGTTAGATAGCTTGCCAGAATTATTCTCTAACCACAGCCATTCGATGCCCTCAGGCTCCGCCATGGTAACGGGAGTAAGCTTAAGGCGGTTCATATAATCGACCCATACCGGTAACGCACCGCTACCACCACTTAAACCAATCGGCTTATTATCATCACGACCTACCCAAACTACGCTGACATAGTTACCACTATAGCCGGCAAACCAAGCATCGCGATAGTCGTTGGTAGTGCCTGTTTTACCCGCAAGATTCAGGTTGCTGCCTAAAGACTGTAAGCGCTTAGCCGTACCTGATTTCACGACCTCTTGTAGCGCATAGTTGGTCAAATAGTTGGCTTCGGGTGGAATACTGCGCTCAGTATTTAAACCAGAACGCTGCAGCACACGACCGCGGTCATCTGAGACCGAACGGATACTGTGAATAGGGGTACGAAAACCTCCCGTTGCGAACACTTGGTAAACGCCCAACATATCCATAGGGCTTAAGCTCACTGAGCCTAGCAGGACAGAAGGATACTCTGGGATTTTTCCTTTGACGCCCATCCGACGCAATTGCTCAATAAACGTACTGATACCAAACTCATTGCCCAAGCGCACCGCACTTTGGTTATAAGATTGCGCTAAAGCGGTAGTGAGGGGCACATAGCCATGCTCACGACCATCGTAGTTACGCGGGGTCCACTTTTCCCCATTGCTTAAATTGATGGTAATCGGTGAGTCATCAACGGAGCTGGCTAGGTTATAGCGACCGCTCTCTAACGCCGTCATATAGATAACGGGTTTTAATAGCGAGCCGACTTGACGTTTGGCATCTACTGCGCGGTTAAAGCCGGTAAATTCGCTGCCACTACCGACGACAGCGACTAGCTCACCTGTTTCTGGGTTGGCACTGACCAACGCGCCTTCTAAATCTTTAGCTTTTTTATTATTCTTACGCAGCTCTTTAAGCTTTTTATCCACCGCATTATCCGCTGCCATTTGCGCGATAGGGTCGAGGGTACTGATGATTTTTAGCCCTTCATTCTTTAAGTCATCGGCATAGTAGACGTCATTTAGCTCACGTTTTACGATATCTAAGAAATCTGGGAAACGACTCTTGCCCACGCTAGGCTTTTCAATCACCTCAAGCGGTTGTTTGATAGCAGCCTCATAGTCTTCTTGCGATAGCTTACCCACCACCTGCATATTGCTCAATACCACATCACGACGCGCTACGGCATTATCCGGATAACGGCGAGGGTTATAAACGCTAGGACCTTTGGCCAGACCGACTAAAAAGGCTTGTTGATCGGGACGCAGCTCACTCAGGGGTTGGTTAAAGTAAAACTGTGAAGCGAGGCCAAAGCCATTTATAGAGCGCTTACCGTTTTGACCTAGGTAAATCTCGTTTAGATAAGCTTGTAAAATCTCATCTTTATCATAATGCAGCTCAAGCAACACCGCCATCAACGCTTCGTTGACCTTGCGTTTAAGCGTACGGTCAGAATTAAGATAGAAGTTTTTGATCAGCTGTTGGGTGATGGTCGAGCCACCCTGCATCGAGCCACCCTTAAAGTTATTCACTACTGCCCGAGCGATACCGCGGACTGACACCCCTTTATGCTCATAAAAACCACGGTCTTCCGTAGCGATTAAGGCATCGATAAGAGGCTGCGGCACATCTGAAAGCGCTGTGACGATACGGTCTTCATTGTTATCCGGATAAATACCACCGATACCGACCGGCTCTAAACGAATGATGCCGGACTCAGCCGCTACTGTACTCTGAATATTCTTAATTTTTTTATCGCTAATGGTCAGCTTAATGACTTGCTCAGCATCCGTATCACTTGAGTTATAGCTAAAACCACGCGTATGGATAAAGTAGGTCTGGCCTTTTTTAGAAAAGGTACCGGTGCGGTCATACTTGCTGTCACTGCGATAGTTAAGCAGCTCAAGCCAAGTGTCCATAGTGCTCGTTTCTATAGCCGCGCCTTGATACAGCTCTAGCGGCTGTGAATACACTTTCGCAGGAATATCCCAGCGCTTGCCTTCAAACTTACTGGTGATAGTGCGATCCAGTTTGAGTAAGTACAGCGTCACAAACACTAAAGCTACGATAATGACGATCAATAAGACCATACTAATCACAGCGCCGCGTTGCGAAGACGGCGAGGGCAGGCGTGAATGTGGGGCGCGAGAAGAGGGCGTTAATTTGCTTTGCACAGGCAGGTTACCAATCTAAAAAAACTGACTCATAATGACGGAAAACACTAAAATTTTCAATCCATCATTATGGAAAGCCTATGGAATGGGTGGTGAGGGGCGGTCAGTGGTATACTAAGGCGCGTAATAACG
>Ga0208015_1000889_pt1 | contig 12249 bp, 11 predicted proteins | sample 26BtaG_FD_184101 | JGI IMG/M metagenome (GOLD analysis project Ga0208015, IMG submission 184101) | Marine viral communities from Cariaco Basin, Caribbean Sea - 26B_WHOI_OMZ_CsCl (SPAdes) (version 2) | ecosystem: Environmental > Aquatic > Marine > Oceanic | place: Caribbean Sea: Cariaco Basin...
CCCATGGTCGTTTCAAAATAATGCGGATCTTCAGTAATCAGCATTTTTAGTTTGTTGACTTCAGCCACCTTTATAAATTGCCTAAAGCCTTTCAACTCAGAGAATGCAGCATTTCCTTTGGCATTCTTTTTTATCATGTACTTGTTCATGAAGAGCAGGATCATCAACAAAATGATCACAGCAAACATGGCAATAAAACCCCAAACAAATAATAGCAATGGTGCCAACACAAGCCCTAATAAAACCAAAGCCACATAAGTAATAATCTGTACGCGCTTGGCACCTTTATCATAATAGGGTTTGGCAGCATTTTTTAAAGTGCTACGGGCACTGCTCATGGTGGTGTAGAACTTATTTTTTAAGCTGCTGATGCGCACTTCTGTAGAGTCTGGAATTATAGAACTCCCAAAAAGTCCATTAAAGATGGTCCTTTCATAGCCAGTGGCATCTTCAGGCAACGATTTTAAAGCAATCAGCTTGGTGTCGGCTGATGAAAACCAGCCCTTCTTTGGAATCTCCTCAATTCTCAAAATCCCCTTTGAACCCCAATAGGGAATCAACGAAATCAGATCAGAAATGTCATCGGCGTCATTGATCAGGAATCCAGCCATGGCAGGATCCATCCCGTCAGGCGGAAAATAACTGGTGATGCTCACCACTTTATCATCTTTACCATATCGCGACCAAGTCATGTAAAATCCACCGAGCAACACAGCCAACACAAACACCCAACCGTAATCTGTCCAAAAAGGCCATAAGGGTTTAATTTCTGCAACGGCATCTGGGGGTAAGTTGATCAGAATGGTCACACTTTGCCCTTGATAGGAAATAAAATTAGGTTTGCTTTTTCCCTCTATTGAATTGTTCGCCACAGTGAACTCTATCTCTTTGCTATCGGTTGCTTCACCTAAATGTCCAGAATATACAAACACATCATTTGAGTCTATCGACACTGAAGTCGGTAAATGTATTTTAAATTCAATAGTGTTAAAAGTGGTCCTCCAATCGCTGGGCTTTAAATTCCAATAGAATTTGACGCCATCGGTTTCATGTAAAAAAGCATTATGTACTCTATATTTAATTTGATAGTGTTGTGGCCCCATAACGGTCTTGTCAGCATCACCAATTTTTATTTGATAAGTTCCTGACAATTTCTGTTCAAATCCGGATGGTGTTTCAAAGTTGTGTCCAGGCACGTCAACATCACTAATCTTAATTTTTCGAATTTCTTGGTTGCCGGCTTCGGTCAAAAGATCATACTTGGTTTGGATATCCCTATAAATGCCGTGCTTTGGTATTTCAAAAGTAAGATCGTAGTTTTCCACGACGTCAAAATACCCTTCCTCATGAATAGTAATTTCTACTGTATAATGCTCGACCGTAAAGTCTTGGCCATACCCAAAATTCAGGCTCAGAAAAACAAGGAGAAGAAATGATAACTGTTTCATTGACATAGGTCTAAAGTACACAGAAATGATGCGCTTCAAAAATTAGCATATAGAAATGCCGGGGGATTCATAGTTAATTAAGTCGCTAAAAACTGACTTTCACATTCTCTCTGCTCGCCGCATCAGCTTCAAAAAAGTCAAAATGTTGGTACTTAAGCATACTAGCAAATAGAGCTCCAGGGAGACTTTCGCCATAGGTATTGTTCTCTCGAACCGTTCCGTTATAATAACGGCGACTTCGCTCAAGGTTTTCTTCAATCTCGTTGAGCTTGTTCTGTAAATCGAGAAAGTTTGCATTCGCTTTTAGGTCAGGATAGGCTTCACTAAGGGCAAAAATACTTCGCAGCGTCTGTTGTAATTGGTTTTCTGCCTTTATCTGTGCATTGATATCGCCATCCGGCACTTGCATAGCCGCATTACGCGCCTGAATGACCTTTTCAAACGTCTCTTTTTCGTGTGTGGCATAGCCTTTCACTGTTTCTACAAGGTTCGGGATCAAGTCGTAGCGGCGTTTCAGGGCCACATCAATATTGCCCCAAGCATCCTTTACAACATTTCGATTTTTCGCAAAGTTGTTGAACACTGAGACCATTAAAAAAACAAGTAGGACAATAACGCCCAAAACAATATATCCAATCATAAACAGGTGGTTTTTAACGGAAAATCCATTTTATAATAGAAAATTCGTTCGTTTACAAGATACCAATATAGTGATTTTTGCGGTTTCTTATAAAAATCCTGCCATGTGGATTTATATTTTTTTAATCTCGATGCGCCTGTTTTTGGCTCTGCCTTCATCTGTACTGTTGTCAGCAAGTGGTTGATCCTGCCCAAAGCCAACCGTTTCAATCTTACTACTGCTGATCCCCTTAGTTACTAAAGCCGTTTTTAAGCTGGCGGCACGCTTCTCGGATAATGATTGATTGGAATATTTGTTGCCCACATTGTCCGTGTGGCCTTCAACCAAGATCTTGAGGTCAGGATTCTCATTCATCATTTGGTAAAGCTCTTCCACTATATTTTCCGAGTCGCTTTTAATAGCTGATTTTCCGGTTTCGAAATTAATATAGAGTGTAATTGGGAGGCCTGAATTGATTTTCTCGAACATTTCATTAGCGGTAATTTCTTGCTTCATTCCTTGGACGGTCAGTAGAACAAAAGTGAACTGATCAACGGGATTATTGATTAAATCGTAAATTCCCAACCAATATTCGGATCCATCTTTTTGAAGATGGAAGGTCGCACCCGTCCAACCCCCGTCATCCGAAGTTCTGGAATACACTTTCTGTCCACCCATTTTTGCGATTGCATTTTCATAGTTTCTGATGACCTGCAATTTACTTGGTAAATTCGGACCGAAAGGACCGTCATAAGTGTAAAGGATATCAATGAGTGTACCTTCTAATATTTGGGTTTTGTCATTGCCCATCATAAACTCATATTCATTATAGTTCTCTTTGCATCCGTCGATATAGTAGTTTTCAAGACGGTTAAAAAACGGATGGTCTTTACATCCTTCCGCGTCCATTTCCTGGGCGAAAAGCAGGCTTGTAACACAAAACATTATAAGCAAGCTGCTAAATTTTAAACTCGAATTTTTCATGATATTAGTTTTTAGGATTTTGAACTTGGCTCCACCTCGTTATTTTTCCATTTCCTATAAAATTATATCCAAGAAAGGAAAGCTGAACCTAATGGACACCTAAGTAGCAAGGATTCATATTCATGCTATGAAGTTATGCCAGACAGAATTTCTTTGATTGGAAAAAAGTCCCATTTATTATTCCCCGTCCGACCTTCCGGAAAACAGTTTTACAATATTGAGATTGCGGTTAAAAAAATATCCAGGCGTTTCGCCTACGATGGACTTGAAGTCGTTTATGAAATGGGATTGATCATAATAATTACCATCAAATACCAAACTTTGATAATCGACAGCATTCTCATCTTTTATCTTTGTCCATAAATAATCTAACCGAACAATCCTAGCGAGAGTTTTAGGGCTCACGCTCGTACGCTTGACGAATTTCCGTAGCAAGGTACTTTTACTGGCATGACACTCTTGAATAATGACTTTTAGTGGTGTCGTGATACTCTTTTCAACAATTTTAGCATAGAGTATATCCACAGCATCTGGAGAATAAGCTGTCTTTTGCATTTTATTGATAAACTCCGAAAAGTAAGCGATTCGTTCATCTGGGGTCGTAAGATTTGCCAGTGATTCCCAGATCTTAAAAAAAACAGCTTGCGGCAAATTTATACTTCACTTTGAAACGGGGGACAAGTCAACTCCAAATAAACGCGAGAACACAGTGGCATTGCAAGCAATTGCAAAGGAGTCCAACTCTCCTTCAAAAGTCAATGTAAAAGCTTCGGGCACAATGGGCGCCACAAAAAAAGGTTCTAATTTTATAGGTGGTTCTTGAGTTATGAGAGGTCGGTCTTTAAAATGGAATAATAGGTAGATAAAAGGACGGGGAATAAATTTGTCGGAAACAGATGGACCCTTAAATTGATAAGCTTCATACCGCCGAATTAGCCAGGCGTCACTTTTATCTCCTTTTACCATGTTGATACTACCCATCTCGATATCATCTTCTAAGTATAAAAATAACATAAATACTGCTTCATTTTTTAACGATTGCCCGAATTCATGTTTTTTTCAGACTTCGTTAAATCCAGCACCAAAAAAAAAGATCAATTTTATCATTTGATACCTAGCTTTCTCCTCTTTTTAAACTTAGATCTCAATCTAATCCTATCATTTTATGGCAATAAAAACACCGTTGAAAAAAATAATCGCACACAAAATATAAAATTAATTCCTAAATTAGTGTTTCATAAATGGTTGCAGTATCCTTGTCATCTCCATATTGAAAGGTAGGTTGAAGTTATTTTGGATATTGCCGCTACCAATTGCCTCAAGAAGGATTTCATGCGCCACGCTACTTTTTAATGTCTATCCTTTGTTAAGGATGGCAACCATATAAGTTGGAAAAATCAAGTAGGTTCAATAATACCAATTCAATACTATTTCATTTTAAGTTGTACAGAAAAGCTATATTGCAAAGACATAAATCCAATGACATTCTTGATTCTAATTTTATAAAATGGAAAAAACAAAGCTACATCTATTGCTTGCAGATGACGATATAGACGACTGCGATTTTTTTAAGGACGCCATAGATGAGATATCGGGCGCTTGCGAGCTGACCATTTTAAACAACGGCGTTGAGCTTATGGGTTTTTTAGTCAACGACCCACACACTCATCCAAATTTAATTTTTTTGGACCTCAACATGCCAAAGAAATCGGGAATGGAATGTATTGCAGAAATTAAAGCTTCAGATAACTTATCGCATATCCCAATTATTATTTACTCTACTTCGCTTGATCATACTGTAGTCAATAGTTTATATGACATGGGGGCCCATCATTACATCCAAAAACCAGCCGAATTTGAAAGTATAAAAAGCGTTATTAATAAAGTAGTCACGCTGTTTGGCGATACTTCCATTCAACAACGTTCGCGAGATAATTTTATCATTCGACCTTAAGCAATCGCATGGCCAAAAACGATATAAAATATAATTTTCTAAATGGTGGCGGCAAAATGGGCAATCTGATCAGAGCCAAAGATTGGAGCAAAACACCATTAGGAGATCCTGCGATCTGGCCTGAGAGTTTAAAAACCATGGTCAGTGTCATGCTCAATAATCCTTTTGGAATGTATATAGCTTGGGGTAAAGACTATACCCAGATCTATAATGACGGGTATCGTCCTATTTTGGGCGACAACAAACATCCTCAAGCTTTAGGCATCAGTACAAAAGAAACCTTCTCAGAGGCTTGGCACATCATAGGACCAATGTTTGAAGGTGTGATGGAAGGAGAGCCTATTGGTTTTCCGGATTTTCTGCTACCATTAAATCGATATGGAGAAATTGAAAACTGTTATTTTAATTTTGCATACAGCCCTATAAAAACAGCCTCTGGAGAGGTGGGCGGAGTTCTGGTGACCGTAATAGAAACAACCAATAAAAAGAAAGCAGAAGACGCTTTAAAAGAGAAAAAAAACGAACTCGAGTTTGTTATAGAGACTACTCAGTTAGGCACTTTTGATTATAACCCCAAAACCAATAAGTTCTCTGCAAACACCAAGTTAAAGACCTGGTTTGGCCTGCCACACGATGAGGAAATTAAACTGGAAGATGCTCTGGAAGCAGTTGTAAAAGACGATAGACCACGTGTAATGAATGCCATTGCGAAAGTTTTGGAATATGATTCGTCAGGAATCTATGATATAGAATACACTATAGTAAACGCATCATCAAAGTCACAAACAATTGTCCATGCCAAAGGCAGAGCATTTTTTAATGAAGACCATATAGCTTACCGATTGACCGGGACCTTGGAAGATGTCACCAATAGGGCCTTGGAAAGAAAAAAAATAGAAGAAAGTGAAAGGCTGCTTCGATTCATGATTCTTCAAGCACCAGTTGCCATAGCTATTATGAGGGGAGATGATTACCGTGTGGAAATCGCCAATAAATTGGCACTCGAAATATGGGGAAGAACTGAGGAACAGATCTTGAACAAACCTATTTTTGAAGCCATGCCGGAGCTTTTGTCGCAAGGGATAAAAGATTTTGTGGATGATGTGGTCAAAACCGGAAACCGTTTTTCAACATCAGAAATGCCAGTTAGTTTTACGGTAAATGGCGAAAATATACTTGTTTACATCAATTTTTCATTTGAAGCACTTTATGATATCGAAGGACAGATCAATGGGATAATGGCAATAGGTGTCGATGTGACACCGCAGGTAGAAGCAAGGAAAAAAGTAGAAGAGAGTGAACAAGGCATTCGTGCTTTAGTAGAAAGTGCGCCTTTCCCTATCGGAGTTTTTGCAGGAGAAGACATGCGGATATCTCTTGCCAATCAATCAATCATGGATGCCTGGGGAAAAGGGAACGATGTGGTGGGGAAATTATATTCAGACATTCTGCCAGAATTTGGAAGCCAACATATTTTTGACCAGATACGTAAGGTACTGCGCACCGGAATCCCCTTTCACGCCAAAAACCAAAAGGTTGAAATCGTCAAAAATGGAGAATTAAGTTCCTATTATTATAATTATAGTTTCACTCCACTTGTAGATGTGGACGGCAATGTCCATTCTGTAATGAACACGGCTGCGGAAGTCACTGAACTTCATCAAGCCAAGCAAAAAGTAGAGGAAAGCGAAAAAAGGTTCCGGGATACGGTAATGCAAGCCCCTTTGGGTATTGTTATTTTCCGAGGCCAAGAAAATGTGATTGAACTGGCCAACGAAAGTTATCTGCAGTTAATTGACAAAACCGAAAAACAATTCGTAGGCAAACCTCTTTTTGAAACCTTACCCGAAGTTAAGGACATCATGGCACCCATCATTGCCAATTTATATGCGACAGGAAATCCGTTCTACGGTTATGAATTTCCAATTAAATTAAACCGTCATGGCACAACAGAAACTGGCTATTATAATTTTGTTTACCATCCTTTAAAAGAAAACAATTCCATAAGTGGTATTATGGTAGTTGCCACAGAGGTTACTGCAACGGTTAAGGCAAAACATCTCATAGAAGAAAATGAAGAAAAACTAAAACTTATTATTCAGGCCAGCGAATTAGGTGTTTACGACGTCAATTTGAAATCTGGCGAAATCATTGCCTCTGAACGTTGTTATGAAATTTTAGGATTCCCTGAAAAAACGCATTTATCCCATAAAGAAATTATTACCACCATCCATCCGGAGGATCTCCTTATCCGGAAGAAAGCCTTTGAAAAAGCTTTTGCAGAAGGGACACTTCACTATCAATCAAGAGTGATCTGGAAAGACCAATCCATACATTGGATTGACGCCAAAGGCAAGGTGTTTTATGATAAAAAAAATGAGCCAATCCGATTACTAGGTACCGTAAGAGACATTACTGAAGAACGCACTTTTCAGCAACAGCTATTGGAAAGAGAAGAAAAATTCAGACTCCTCGCTGATTCCATGCCGCAACATGTTTGGACTTCAGACCCCGAAGGCAATCTCAATTACTTTAATCAATCAGTTTTTGATTATTCAGGATTGACTCCCGAAAAGATTATTGAAGACGGATGGTTACAGATTGTGCATCCAGACGACTGGGAAGAAAACATCAAACAGTGGAACGACGCCGTCAGAACAGGAAATGATTTCTTGATAGAGCACCGTTTCAGAAAGTACAATGGCGAATATCGTTGGCAGTTAAGCCGTGCCATTCCACAGAAAGATGTTGATGGAAACATAAAAATGTGGGTAGGATCCAGTACCGATATTCAGGAGCAAAAAATGTTTACAACTGAATTGGAGAACATGGTGCAATTACGAACCAACGAATTAGAGGAAAAAAACATAGATCTTGAAAAAATAAATAAGGAGCTACAGTCCTTTGTCTATATTTCAAGTCATGATTTACAGGAGCCTTTACGAAAAATCCAAACTTTCTCGTCCCGGATTTTAGAAACCGAATATAATATACTATCGGACAGAGCCAAGAAGTATTTTACAAGAATGCAGAAGTCGGCTTACAGAATGCAAAACTTAATCCAGGATCTAATCGCATATTCAAGAACCAACGTTCAAGAAATAAAGTTTGAGATCGTTGATCTTTTGGATGTTATCGACGATCTTAAAGAGGCTCTAAGTGAAGAGTTGGAAGAAAACAAGGTCACTTTTAAACTTCATGATATGTGTGAGATTGAAGTGATTCCGGTACAGTTTAAACAAGTCATGCATAATTTGATCAGCAATTCCATAAAGTTTTCCAAAACCAATCAGCCAATAGTCATCAATATTAACTGTGAAAAGGTAGAAGCTAAGAAATTGAACCTTCCTTCATTATCAGATCATGAAAATTTTTACCATATAAGCTACTCAGATAACGGTATTGGTTTTGAACCAGAATACAACGAAAAGATATTTGAAGTGTTTCAACGCCTGCACAGTAAAGACGACTATTCAGGAACTGGAATTGGGCTCGCCATTGTTAAAAAAATCATTGAAAATCATGAAGGAGCAATTATAGCGAGTGGGAATTTGAACCAAGGTGCCAGTTTTGACATTTATATCCCTGCTAAATAAATGGAGTTTAAAAACGGGTTTTAGAATAACATTCATGGCTTTTGAGATAAAAAAAATAGTGGTAAAACCTAAATAATAGTTAAATTGAACCGCCAGTATAACCTCCAAATATCGGTGCTTTTTAGTAGGATAGATGAGAGTTTACAATTTAAAAATAATGTTTACATTCGTAATCTATTTCGCACGTTATGAAAATCTTTATCAAGTTTGATTTTACCCGTATTTGTACCAAAGTCATTGATGAAAAGCTAGTGGCGCTTAATATCAAATACAGGATGTTGAATTTTGGAGAGATCGAATTTTTGGAGGACGTCCCCGCTGATAAAATGGAAGCCTTTGACACTATTTTGGAAGATTATGGGATTGAGAAAATAGAGAATCAAAAAGTGATTTTGGTACAGAAAATAAAAGACACCATCATTGATATGGTAATGAATGCCGACGATACAATGAATGTTAAGAGCTCAGTTTACCTGTCCGAAAAATTGGGGCACAGCTATGGATATTTAGCGAATGTATTTTCGGAAGTCACCTACACTTCCATTGAAAACTTCATTATTCTTCAACGCATTGAACACGCCAAGTCATTGATGATAAACACCGAGTTGTCCTTAACTGAAATTGCGTTTAGACTACAGTATTCAAGTGTAGCACACTTAAGCACCCAATTTAAGAATACGACAGGTATTACGCCAACCACATTTCAAAGAATTATTGCCAAAAGAAGAGAATTGAACACCAATAAAAGCTAATAAAATATGCGAGAAAATTATACTTACGTAGTATTGGCAGACGATGATGAAGATGATCGCTTATTTTTCACAGAAGCCTTTGAAGAGTTGAAAATGCAGACCAAAGTGGATCTTTATAAAGATGGTGTTGATCTGATGAACGCTTTAAACCAATCTGATTCCAAGCTACCGAATATCCTCTTTTTAGATTTGAATATGCCCATGAAATCAGGTATAGAATGTTTGAAGGAAATTAAAAGCAATCCGAGGTTTAAGGATATTGCCATCGCCATATATTCTACTTCTGCCTCAGAAGAAGATATAGAAGACACCTTTGTAAGTGGAGCCAATGTTTACATTAAAAAGCCCAATGACTTCAATATTCTCAAGAAAATCCTGTCAGATGTGGTCACTATGAACTGGCAATATCAAACTAGTGGATTGAACAGAGACAACTTTTTATTGCGCCTATAATTATGAAGTTCAAATCCATTTATAATTCTGAGCGCATCCTAAAGATCATTTTTGGTTTAAGTCTTTTCGTTGTTTTGGTTATGGGTGGCATGTCTTATCAACTCATAAAAAAACTTTCTAAATCCTTTGAAGATGTTCAGCACACCTACCAAATACATATTGAATTAGAGAAATTACTTTCCGCTCTCAAAGATGCCGAAAGCGGGAAAAGAGCGTTTATTATTTCTCAGGACTCGACGTTTTTGGAACCCTTATTATCAAGTCAATCTGAATTGGAAAGCAGTTTGGAACGGCTCAAGCTTTTAACTAAAAACAATCCGGCACAACAAAAGAATATTGCCGAATTAAAAATTAAAATCGATAAAAACTTAGAGATTTTTGAAAAAACACTGGGTCTTGCCCTAGCAAATAAAACAGACTCACCTGAATTTATTTCAAGTTTTAAGGAAGGAAGGCAAACCATGAACAGTGTTCGTTTCAAAATTATGGACATGACTACCCATGAAAGTGAAGAGCTTGGGATCAGAAAAGCAAAAAGTTCAAAAACGCTTTCAAATGCACCAATGCTCATTTACTATGCGCTCATTTTTTCACTGTTAATTCTTTTATTGACCTATTTGCAAATCAGTAAGAACCTAAGGATTCTCAAGGAAAAAAATGAACTGTTGGAAACCTTTAAAGAGTCAACCACCCAATCTGAAATCATAAGCAAACATGGGAATTGGATATGGTATATTGAGGATAACACTTTTGAGTATTCAGACAACCTCTATCGATTGCTAGGTGAAGAACCTCAATCTTTCCCCGCAACGCTTGAAAACTTTATGGGTTTTGTTCATCCAGACGATTTGGATAAACTGACGGAACAAGTCAATAAAATGATGGAGAATGAAGACCTGCCCTTTATCCATTACAGAATTATCCAGAAGAATGGCAGTATAAAGCATTTTAAGGCCTATGGTAAAGTTCTTATAGACTCAGATGGCCATAAAAAACTGTTGGGAACTACTGCGGACATCACAGATGAAATTGAGAATTACCGTTTAATTGAGGAAAGAAATCTTGAATTGGAACGAAACAATAAAGAGTTGGCTTCATTTAACTATGTTGCCAGCCACGATTTGCAGGAACCACTCCGAAAGATTCAAACCTTTATTTCAAGGTTGGAAGATAAAGAAAAAGCCAACCTTTCCGATAATGGGAAACTGTACATAACGCGTATAAAATCTTCATCAGCAAGGATGCGTTCTTTAATTGACGACCTACTTCAGTTTTCAAGGACCAATAAATCGGAGGAGGCCTTCGAAGATTCAAACATCAATATCTTGTTGGAGACCGCCAAACACGATCTAGCCGAAATTATATCGGATAAGAGAGCTCGAATCTCATCTGATTCCATTCCGTCAATGAAAGTCATCCCATTTCAGATCAAACAACTATTCCTTAATCTGATCAGCAATTCATTAAAATACAGTCGTGAAAACGTTGCGCCAGTGATCACTATTAGTTATTCTCAGACTCAGGCTAGCGATTTACCAAAAATAAAGTTCTCAAAGCATGATCTCTACCATACTATTAGCATAAAAGATAATGGCATTGGGTTTGATCAAGAGTATGCCGAAAAGATTTTTATTCTTTTTAATCGGCTGCACAATAAAAACGAATACTCAGGTACCGGCATCGGACTTTCCATTTGCAAGAAAATCGTCGAAAACCATAATGGCTATATTACTGCTGAAGGCAAATTAGACCAAGGTTCTGTTTTTACTATTTATCTTCCTATTACCACCTAACATCTCCCAATATTCATCTTTACACCCTCTATATGGCCCATATAGAGTGATTTTTCATGTCTTTATGGGAATTCTATAATCAATTCTGAAAATGCTGTAAGGAAGGAAGCCCTATGTTGGGTCATCTTTGTAAAGCAACCATTAAGAAGATTAAAAACGAAAATGAATTGACTATGAAGACGATTTTTTACACGGTATCTGTTCTCATGGTAGTTGCCTGGGCCGTAAGCTACTTTGTATATGCTTTAAATACTACGATTCATTTTTTGCTATTGACCGCTGCTCTTTTAGGCTTAGCAGGATTGATGGAAAAAAGATAAAATAATCAAATAAGAACAAACCAAATAAAAAACAATCAAAACCCTATGAAAACCAATCCATCACAACCAGAAAAACAATACGCCAGGGTGGCGAGAGTTTTTCCAAAAACTGATCTCTCTTCTACCAATGCCCGAATTAAGGTATTAGGTATAAACAAGAATCAGAAGTAATAATTAACCACTTAATAAACCATAAAAATAACACGCCATGATAACAATTGAATCTAAAGTAAACGATCTATATTCCTTTTTCGATACACTTCAAAGCAAAGTTGGTGGTACGTTAGAAAAAGGTACAACTGAGTGTCAACTCAAAATAAAAAACAGCTT
>Ga0208015_1000891_pt1 | contig 12219 bp, 19 predicted proteins | sample 26BtaG_FD_184101 | JGI IMG/M metagenome (GOLD analysis project Ga0208015, IMG submission 184101) | Marine viral communities from Cariaco Basin, Caribbean Sea - 26B_WHOI_OMZ_CsCl (SPAdes) (version 2) | ecosystem: Environmental > Aquatic > Marine > Oceanic | place: Caribbean Sea: Cariaco Basin...
ACAATTCAGACCAAGTTTTCGCAATTGTCGCTTTGCTCGTTGCGAGCTCCTTGGTCGTCTTGTGTTGTTTTAGATTGGTTCCGAGCAAGCTCGGAACTTTGCGCGCTCCCGCTGGTCGCGCGGCGCGCCGCGCAGCGGCGCCTTCGGCGCGCGTATCATCAGTATATCAGTATGTTGTGTTTGTGAATCTGGTTAAGTGTGAAAATGGTAATATGTAGCACTTGAGAAAAATTTTCAATGGTGAAAAATGCAAGATTGGCTTGATGTTTGGGTTGATAAAGTAGATAATTCTTGGACTCCTGATTCTTGGCAGCGAAAAGTTCTTAAGTATGAGGGTAATGTTGTTATTCGTAATGGTAGACAAACAGGCAAGAGCGTTACTATCGCTCGAAAGGCGGGAAAGTTTGCAATTGAACACGATGGTACGACAACTCTCGTTATCGCCGCGGCTCAGAGGCAGAGCTCTCTCTTATTTGAGAAGATCTTGGCACATTTAGAGGTTGTTAATACTCATTTGGTTGATATTGCTAGGAAGAAGTATTTGGAGGAGTGGGATAATGCTAAAACTAGAGGGGATAAAGTCAAGAAGTTTGAGCTTAAGTACGGAATCTATGAGGATTGGCCTACCCTCACAAGGGTTAGACTTAAGAATGGTTCTAAGATTTATAGTTTACCGGCTGGGAAGTCTGGAGTTTTCATCCGTGGATTTACGGTTGATTTGCTTATCGGAGATGAGGCGGCTTATATTTCTGAGCAGGTCTGGGTTGCTGTTAAGCCTATGATTGCTGTTTCTAAGCAGACTCGTGGTTTGGGTTGGGAGTTTTATTTGTCTACTCCTTTTGGTAAGGGTGGTTATTTTTATGATTGTTGTCATGATGATGATTTTCTTCATGTTCATGTTACTTCTGAGCAGTGCCGTAGGATTCCTCGTGATTTCTTGAGGAAGGAGAAGTTGCGTATGTCTAAGGTTGAGTATGCTCAGGAGTATTTGGGTGAGTTTGTTGATGAGTTTAATCAATTCTTTCCTACTGCTCTTATTAAGAAGCGTATGACTTTTATTGAGTGGAATTATAGCATTGATTACAGGCCAAGTAAGAGATATTATTTGGGTGTTGATGTTGCAAGGTATGGAGCTGATGAGAATGCGTTTGTTATTGCTGAAATGTCTGATGATATCATTAAGATTGTTTATTGTAATACTACAGAGAGAAAATCTCTCACTGATACTGCCGGTCGAGTTGCCTCGTTGGATGAAAAGTATCGCTTTTCGCGTATATTCGTGGACGACCAGGGGATTGGCGCGGGAGTTACAGATATCCTTATTGAGCGATTTGGAAGACGAGTTATCGGTCTTAACAATTCTCGACGCACAGTTGATTCTTCGAAGGAGAAGTTTAAGAGTATCTTCAAGGAAGATCTCTACAGTAATGCTTCTGTTTTGATGGAAAGGGAACCGCCTCAGATTGAGATTATTTCTGATTTGAAGTTGTTGAAATCTCTCAAAAGTATGACTTTTGAGTATACTGCTGATAAGAATCTTAAGATATTCGGGAAATATAGTCATTTGTCTGAGGCTTTTGTTCGTGCTTGTTGGTGTACTAGGAGTAAGGGTTTGAAATTGTTTGTTTATTGATGGGTTTGAGGGCGGGGTTGTGCCCCGTGAGGTAAACAGTTTATCACTACAATACGTCGGACATGCTATGTGATAAGAACACTCGGTGTGAAGGCATGATACAACACTTGCTGGTTCGAATCCAGCCAAGCCCATAGAAACATTTAAATATTTCATAATCAATGAGGTTTAAATATGGTAGACACGGGTATATTTGCGACTACTGCTGAGGTTTCGAGGAAGGCTGGTGCTAATGCTTCTTCTACTTCTAATGTTGAGGCTTATATTAATGATTTTATGTTACAAGTAGAGTCTCAAATTAATTCTATGTGTCGTTTTAATTTTTCTGATGCTTACTCTGATCTTAACGCGGACGTCAAAGCCTTATTAAAGGAAATAGCGTCTAATTTAGCCGCTATTTATGTTATTCAGTATGATATGAGCGGCTTTACTTCTAGAACGGAAGCAGAGGACATGATTAATATATTGAGGGATGCTGCTCTGCGTGGTCTTTCTATCTTAAGGGATAAGAAGGTTCAGGAGTTTATAAACACTGCTTAAAAATGGTTTTTGAACACGATTTCAATAAATATCCTGAATTGACTAATCGGCAGCTTGAGATCCTTAGGTTTGTTTCTCCTCACCCTCAAATCATTGAGGATTTTGATGCTGTCGTTGTTAAGGTTTATGATGGTGATACTATAAGAGTTACTTGTAACTTTAGAGATTTTGATTTTCCTATAAGACTGCTCGATATTGATTCTCCTGAGATGAATGAGGGTGGTAGGGAAGCTCGTGATTGGTTGAGAACGAAGATTTTAGGTCAGAAAGTTAGGATTTTGATAGATCCTCAGCATCGTGTTGAAAAGTATGGTCGTTTACTTGGTAGGATTATTTATAATGGTTTGGATGTAGGACAAGAACAACTATACCTAGGGCTTGCTGAGCCTTTTCAGGAGTCTCAGGGTATTCCTACTATGCGCGAAGTTTTTAGGGGGGTTGTTGTTTCATGACTGCTCCTAGTTTGTTTCCTCGTCAGCGTGAATTGGTTAATTATGATTATTATGATATTGCTGAAGGCACAGGATATACAGTATTTTATGGTTTTAAAGGAGATGCTGGTGAGTACGGAACAACTAGCGTGACAAGTCTTTATTCTGAAGAAATAGCTACTGCTACTTTTCAGGCTGCTACTGGCTCTTATGTTAAGTTGTTTGATGCTGATTTTAATATAGAATTTGCAAGGCCAAAAAATATTAAGGGTAAATTATACGCTAATGTTCCTGTAGGTGCTATGGCTGATAATGCTAATGAGATGAATATTGAGTATTATGTTGTTGTTAAAGCTATACATTATGATGGAAGTACAGAAACAACATTAGCTACTGGTACGAGTAGAGTGGTTGAGGCTGATGATTTTTCTAATGATCAGTTTACTTATACTGGTATGACTGCTTGTTGTATTATGGATGTTTCTTCTGTACAGCATTTTAAGCCTGGAGAGATTTTACGTTTTACTGTGGAGGCTTATTTTAAGGAGGTTGATGCTAGTAATGGTTATGATTTTTGGGCTATTGTTGGTCATGACCCTGCTAATAGGATTTTTGACCCTACTACAAGTGCTGATGAGGATATTAGTCGTAATTATACTGTAAGGCTTGCTAATCAGCAGTCTAATACTGATTATTTGCATTTGGACACTCAAATAGTGTTCCATGTGCCTTTCAAATTGGATGTGTGATAAAAAATGGCTGAGACTGATATTGGTAGTGCTGATTATAGTGATCTTCGTACTGTGCAGGATGATTATTCTGTAGATTCTCAGTCTTTGGATTCTGGTGGTGATCAGAAGGAGTTTGAGTGGCAAATGACTGATTGGCCTCAATGGCTTGGTTATTATAAGGAGATTCCTGAATTGCAGACTGCGATTGATGCTAAGGCTATTTGGACTATGGGTGCTGGTTTTACTGCTGAGCCTGCTACTGAGTTGTTGTTAATGAGTATCAGGGGTAATGGTAAGGATTCATTCAATGGTATACTAAGCAATATGGTTCGTGGGTACACTATTGGTGGTGATTCTTTTGCTGAAATTATCACTAATAAGGATGGTGAATTGATTAATTTGAAGCCTTTAGATCCTTCTACTATTGTTATTGTTTATAATGATAAGGGTATGATTAAGCGTTATGAGCAGGTTTCTAAGATTCGTTCTCATATGAGTAAAGTTAAGCGTAAGCGTTTTTCTCCTAATAAGATTTTTCATTTATCTAGAAAAAGGTTGGCTGATGAGGTTCATGGTATAAGTGTTATTCCTTCTGTTGAATGGATTATTTTAGCTCGTAATGAGGCTATGTCTGATTGGAAGAGGGTTATGCACCGTAATATTTCTCCTTTGATTATTTGGCATTTGGATACTGATGATGAGACTGAGATTGCTGCTCAGAAGACTAAGACTGATAAGGCTACTTCTTTGGGTGAGAATATGTATATTCCTAAGGGTACTGTTGTTCCTGAGGTTGTTTCTACTGCTCAGAATGCTACTTTGAATCCTCTTCCTTGGATTGATAAGTTGGGTGATTATTTTTTTCAGGCTGTTAATGTTCCTCAAATTATTGTTGGTAATGCTAAGGAGTTTACTGATGCTAGTTCTAAGATTGTTTATCTATCTTATGAGCAAAGCGTTAAGGCTGAGCAGTTGTATGTTGAGGAGCAAGTTTTAGGACAACTTAATTTAGAGATCCAACTTACTTTTCCTGCATCTTTGCAGCAGGAAATGATTACTGATCAGCCTAATCCTAATGAGCTGGTTGTTGAGGAAGAACCTGTTCAGTCGGCTGTTGAGCCTAATGATCAACAAGTTGAAGTAGAGGGTAGGAAATGATGGCTACACCTAAAGTTATAATTACTGGAATTATTTGTATTACGGCGCTTGAAATTATTGCTTTGTTGAAGGGTATCAACGGAATTTTATTAACTACTACTATCGCTATTTTGGCTGCTGCTATTGGGGTGGTGATTCCTACTCCTAAGGGGTTGAAGTGATTATGCCTGTGAGAAGAGCTGGAGGACTTAATATTTCTGGAAGGTTTAGAAGAAAGAGAGATGAGTTTTTAGTTAGTGTGGCTGATAGGATGGATGAGGCTAAAAGGAAAAGAGATGCTGATGCTAAGGATCTACAGGATGCTCAACGCAGAGCTGGTGAAGCTAAAGTTATTGCAGAATCACAGCCTGCTCAAGAGAAAAATCAGCCTAAACAATTTTTTCCTTTTGGAAAAAAAGGAACTGAAACAATGCACATTCTGCAAGGCAATCAACCTATATATGATGAAACTGGTAAGATGATTGATATTAAAGATAAAGAAGGTAATTCTGTAATGGATAAATATACTACTGATGAATTGGGCTTAGTTAGAAATTTAGCTATTGCTGGAAGTTCTGGTTTGGGGATTGGGGGTTTTGGAAGAACTGCTACAACCACTGCTGCTCAACTTGGTTATGATAAGGTAGGATTCCATCAACATAACATAGGTATATTAGAAGATTTATTATCAAAAAGCAAAAATCCTGAGAAAATAGCTAACTTATTCAAGATGTTAGAAAATGAACAGATGGCGCTTGGGTTTGCAAAAGGTAATCTCAGAGTTGCTTCGCAAACTAAAATTCCTGTTGTTGCTGAAAAAGCTGCGCCTTATATTGATGATGGTGTTAAGGGCGTTGTTAATAGTGCTGATGATATAAGAAGTCTTCTTGGTATTGATAAGACTGGTTTTTCTGTTGTTGATGATGTTAATCGTAATATTGTTATGAGTTCTAAAGCTGGTAATATTGTAAATCGAGGTTTAGTTAAAAGTTTCGCTGGAATTAATAAACTTCCTTTGGCTTGGACTATTCTTGGTTCTGTAGCTTTTGGTGCTTTTGCTGTTAAGGCTTTATTGGAGTCTATGGGTGTTGCTCATATTGCAGCTAAAGAGTCTTATGAGAGTATAGGCATTGTTGGCAGAGAGTATTATCAGACTGATGATCCTGAAATGTGGAATAAAGCTTTAGAAGCATTGAATGATATAAGCGTTGAGGATATTGGTAAGTCTGCTAATGTTCCTCTTGTTGGTGCTATTAAAGAGGGTGATACTGCTATAGAGAATAATGCTATAGCTCTTCAAATGTGGAAGGATTTGTTTACTTATCAGATTGATGCTCATAATAATGGTACTGGTGTTGATGGTATTCAGAACCAAATAGCTGCTGATTGGCTTGCTGCTCGTAATGCTGCTGTAGATTATTATCAGTCTCCTGAAAAAGTTCAGGAGCGTGTTGAAGAAACTGCTATGAAACAAGAGGCTGAGTCTGAAGTTTTTAATCTTAAGGCTAAGGAGCTTGCTTTGTGGAAGAGAGATTTTTATGAGCGTTGGGATGAAGATCATTATAGAAAATTGGTTGAACAGGCACATAAGGATATTGATGATTATTATAAAAGAATGGCTAAATTGCATGAGAAGTATGGAATTAAGAAATCATTTGTTGGACAAAGAAATAGAACTAGAAGAAATATTACTCAAACAACTACTCAAGCGCCTGGAAGTCAGCAAACTTTTGGATTAAACTAAACGGAGGAAAACTACCATGGAATTGGAAATGAAAGAAAGCAAGAAGTTAGTAGATGGACAACACATCGGTATCATTAAGGATGTTGAGTATAGGGAAAAACCTTTCTGTTATACAGACTTAATAATTGAGTCTGATGGCATGACTTTAAAAGCAGGTTATCCTACTGCTTTAAGTGAAGTATCTGCATTGGGTAAGATGTTGAAGCGTTTTGACATTGAACCTGCTATTGGTGAGAAGATTGATATAGAAAAATCTCTCGTCGGTAAAAAGTGCAGTTTTATTACCATGACTCAGGAAGGAAAGGATGGCAATATGTATGCTAATGTCATTCCTAAATCTGTTAAAGGAGTTGAGTGAGATGAGTGATGATGATACACAATCCGATAAGGGAACTGGAAGTTTACCTGAGGAAAAAAAGGCTCAGAACATTGATGAAAAGACTGAAAAGGCTATGGGTAATACGATGGTTCGTGATGCTAATGAAGCGGCTGAAAGGTTAGAGAAGGCTAATCAGGAAAAGGCTAGTTTGTTAGCTCGTGAAGAGCGTTTGCTTGTTGAGAAGTCTTTGGGCGGTTCTGCTGAAGCTGGAAAGCCTCCTGAGCCTAAAAAGGATTCTGATGAAGATTATGCTAAGAAAGTGATGTCTAATGAACTCGAAACCAAAAGTTCCTAAGGACTTAGGAGTTAAGATTGGCTCTAAGAAGGAAGCTTTTTGGACTAAGGTTCTTGAAGAAACTAAGGCTCAATTAGAAGCTGCTGAAAATGCTGCTATGTACCAGAAGGAAATCATAAAAATTGCTGAAAAAAAAATAGCTATTGAGAAGGAAAACTGGAAAAAATCGTAACATTTAAATACTTGCTATGCCATAAGGTTTGTTATGGCTAATGCTGTAGCAGTTTTGATGGTAGAAACAGAGCTTCCAATTATGATGACTTGTGCAGAAGCTACTTCTATTCCTAAAGGTACTTGTCTTAAACTTACTGATCCTTTTACTGTTATTGCTTCTTCTGCTGCTGATGATGAATTTGGGGGTATAGCAGCTGAAGAAAAGATTGGCGGTGATGGTAAGACTCAAATTGCTGTTTATCGTAGAGGAATCTTTAAGGTTGAAGCAGGAACTACTGGAGTTACTGTAGGAAAGCAGGTAAAGCTTGAAGCTGCTAATGAATTTACTGACTTGGGCGCTAATGAGAACGAGTCAGGTTATGGTTGGGGTTCTGCCTTAGAGACTGCAACAAACGGAGAAACATTTTTGTTAGATTTGAACCCATGCTAAAATGGTATATGACGGAAGTGCTGAAGCTGATATTCGGGGAATAAATATTGATAAACTAGCTAAAGGCTTCGGTAAACTTATTCCTACTTTTAAGAATTATGCTGTTCAGTCTAAGACTAAGAACAGGGAGATTAGGTGGTATCGTAAAGGGCTTACTTTGGCTACTGCTATGAATCCTTTGGATGTTCCTACAACTACTGGAGTTACTGGAAGTATGATGAATAATACTTCTTTTAAGGCTCGTCCTTTTGTTACTGAAATGAAGTGGGAGAGACAAACAAGTTATGTTAAGAAGTATTTTGTTGAGTCTCCTATGATTTCTTTGGAAGATATTAAGGATAATGATATTGATATTCTTGCAGGTAACGTTGAAGAACTTGTTAGAGCAGTACATTTTAAGGTTGATCGTAGAATTTATGATGTTCTTACGGAAGCAACTACTTCTGGCACACCCAATCCCACTAATGTCAACACTGATGCGGCCACTGCTGGATGGACTACGACTGCTACCTGCAATCCTATTCTTGACTTATTGATTGCTAAACGTAAGATCAAAGCTGCTGGTTATAGTCCTGAAGGTGCTATTGTTTTGATGAATCAATTGGAAGAACAAAGCTTACTTAATTATTTGATTAGTATTAAGGGTTCAAGCATTCCTTCATTTGCCACAGATAAGGTTAAGTCTGGTGTTGTCATGGAATTGTTGGGATTAAAAATTGTTTCTAGTCCTAACGCTACAGCTGACTGGGTTATTACTTTTGTTCCTGGAAAGGCTGTTAAGTGGAAGTCTTTTATGCCTATTACTTCTGTCGTCATGAATGAGCCCGGGATTGGTAAGAAAATCAGGGTTTGGGAAGAAGGAGAAGCCATGCTCACAGACCCTCTTGCTGTTCACATCATATCTAGTGCTTCATAATGACTTTGTCAAATGCTAAGGTGTTGTATAAACACTTTAAGGATATTGGAAGGGATGATGCTGCTGCGCAACTTGTTAGAAGGTATCCTGAATTAGGAGAGCCTGAGAAACCTGTTGAAAAGCCTAAGGTGGTGAAGAAGAGTGGCAAGAGAAGCTAGGGATATTTCTGGAACTACTAGCATTACTGAAGCTGCTTTTGTTGAGAACGGCGGTGGTACTGCTGTTAATGATGATTCTACTTTTGGAGGTTATACCCTGCAACAGATAGCACAAGCTCTGATCGAACAGGGTATTCTTGAATAAATGGCAGTTACAGATCTTCATTTTGTTGCTGGAGCACTTACTCCTTTAAAGAGGGGTATTCGTTTTTTAGGTGGTGCTGTAGATGATGGTGTTCAAGTAGATGCTGCTGCTGCTGCTATGGTTGCAGGTAATCATACTCATGGAACTTTTACTGCTTGGATTTGTGTACCTGATAACACTGGAACTTATACAATATTCGGTGCTGGGGATGCTAATGCTGTAGAATACATGCACATTTCCGTTGAGGCTGGTACTGTTTGGGTTATGTTTGTTGATTCTGGCCCTAGCACCAGAATTGATGTTAATACTCCTGCAAATAGTATAACTCCTCACACTCTTCATCATATTGCTGTAGTTCAAGATGCTGATATTTTGAAAATTTATATTGATGGCATTTTGCAGACTCTTACTTGGACTACAAGTACTGAGACTGGTCAATGGTTTGATGACTTGGATAATATTGATGGTGCTCATATTGGTGCTGCTGATAGTGTTGCTGGAGGCGCTGCCCTCACTCAAGAATTTAAAGGCTATATTTCTGATGTTCATATATGGTCTGGCACTACTAGTGCCTCTGCTTTGGATGTTACTCAAATTAATGAGGACATGAATGGTGTTACTGTGGGTAGTGCTCATAATATTTGGAGCTTGAACCAGACTTTGTCTGATACTGGTACTGGTGCTGATGACGGTACTGCTGTAGGAGATATTATTTATTCTGATTTTTGTGAGTTTTCTTCTAGACTTACTTTTTTGGAGACTGTGCCTTTAGCTGCTGACAATGTTTCTATTACTTGTCATGATGGCGTTGGTTATGCCTATTCTATTCTTGGAGCGTGAGGTTCTTGACTTATGTTGAGAATAAGCGTAAGGAATTAAAGACTGATTGGCCTATTGAGGAAGGCCTTACTGCTGGTACTCAAAAACAGACTGGTAGGTCTATGCATTTAGTTCCTGAAGATGGTACTCTTGTGCTTAGAAGGAATAGAGTTGGCATCAAATGAGCAAAGAATCCAGGTTGATTAAACAGGTTACTCCTAAAGTTACTGAAGTTGCTAAAAATTTTGTTTTACCTAATACTTCTAATGTTGATCCTGTGGCTCGATTGGATGGTAGTACACTTTCTGGATTTACTCCTGGAAGTGTTTTGTTTGTTGATGCTAATGGAAAAATTTCTGAAGATAATAATAATCTTTTTTGGGATGCTTCAAATGGTCGTTTGGGTATAGGCACTAATTCTGTTAATTATTCTTTTGTTTGTATAGGTAATATTTATGCTTCTGGTTCTCATTTGATGGCTAATTCTCAGGCTTTGGGTTGGGGTGATAGCACTACAAGGATTGTTGGTTCTTCTTCTACTGATATCATTCAATTTTTTGCTGATAGTAGTGAAAAAGTACATATAGACTCCACTGGTCTTGATGTTACAGGAACTATTGAATGTAATAAATTGGTTGTTGATGATATAGAAATTGATGGTTCATTAATACGTGATAGTGGAGCAATGACAATAACAGCTGATGGTGGACTGACAATTACGGATGATACAACATTTGGAGGGAATATAGTCTGTGAAACAAGTATAGAAATAACTACTATAGGTACATCAACTGTACTATATATTGATAATCAATCTATGGGAAATGGTGACCCTATAATAGCATTACAATGTAATGGAGTGACTAAAGGAGTTATTGGTGTTGATGATAGTGTAGGTGATGAAGTTAGGATAGCAAAAGGCTCAGGAATAACTTCAGCAGGTATAGCAATAGATAGTTCGGCAATAGCTTTAGAAAGAAAGACGCAAATGGAAGGAAGCCCTTTCTGTTTTGCTAGAGCAACATTTACTAATGCAGATACCACTCCAACTGTAAGTAAAGGCAACCTTTTTTTCACGAATAGTATAAGTGCATGCACGATAACAAATTTTGATAGTGCCACAGATAATCAAATGATCATAGTTGTTGGCACTGATGGTGGTAATACTACTATTCAGGATAATGCTAACATAAATCTTGCTGGAAGTGCTAATTTTACTCTAGGAAATAATGATACTATAATGTTGATTTATGAGAGAAATATTGGTTGGTGTGAATTATCTCGTTCTAATAATTGATTTTTGTTTCAAATTACAGCACACGCATTCATTTCTACTAAGGTTTACTGTCAGAGACAGAATAAACCTTATGTGAAATGATCGCTCTTTGTACTAATTTGAATTATTTTATATACCGCTCGTAGTCCTTTACGCCTACGGGCGGAGGTGCAACAATGAATGCACAAAAAAATTCAGGTAGAAAGCCTGATTACTCAAGTTATGGTGTGGCCGTTTGGGTCAATAAGAACAAAAGCGGTAAGACTTACTTAGCTATTAAGATAGTAGGTCATGACACCTTACATGCCTTCGAACAGGAGGCAGAGCTCGCTGATTAAGCGGGCTTTTTTTTATGCTTCACTAAATAATTTACTACTCATAATCACTATAAAGAATTGAGCTTTGGGGGTAGTGTCTAAAACAAGACACTACCTAGATAGAATATAGCCTTCAAACTAAAACATCTTGATATGAGAACTTCTAATATATAAACTTTGTGAAAGTAGCTTCTAGTTTCCAGAAAATCAGACACTACTTTTATCAAAAAAAATAAATATGTTATTATTAGAAGTAATAGAACTATCTTTCACAAAATATAAATACAAGTAACAACTATAGTAGTAGTAACCTTTTTGGGGAATAAAGGCCGCCCGGGTTTCACATCACCTCTTTTCCCGGGCACTCATAATCATGAAAATAAAAAACTCACAAAAAAGAATACTCAAACTAATACAACTACTTGAAACACCAAACAGATACATGTGCTACATAGCAAAAAAACTAGAAATGGACTACAGCTACTGCAAACAAATGCTAGACCAACTAGAACACAACGGACTAGTAACATTCAACAAAGTAAGAAGAAAAAAATATATCTTGTTAACTCCAGAAACACCAAGCATTGAAGAACTAAGCAAAAATGACAATAGAGAAGTTTAAAAGAGTAATGTGGAGAATCAAAGAGCGTAATGAGAACATGGCCACAATACGCTTAAGCGAGGTCAGAAGAGCTATAATGCATGAAATAGGAACTGATGAAAGAACTATTCACACTTCTATTAAAAGACTCATTGAACTAAAATACTTAAAGCGTCATAACAGGTATCACTTCAGTGCTATTAACGTTGATGATTACATATGACTATCTGCAAGCGCACTGGTGAAAGGTAGGCCCTTCGGGCCATTACTGATATACTGATGATACTTAACTTATATTAACCAAAATACTCGCTCCGCGATGTATTTTGGCAAGCTTGCTTAAGGCGCATGGCGCAAGCTTGCCCCACAATTCAGACCAAGTTTTCGCAATTGTCGCTTTGCTCGTTGCGAGCTCCTTGGTCGTCTTGTGTTGTTTTAGATTGGTTCCGAGCAAGCTCGGAACTTTGCGCGCTCCCGCTGGTCGCGCGGCGCG
>Ga0208015_1000893_pt1 | contig 12185 bp, 8 predicted proteins | sample 26BtaG_FD_184101 | JGI IMG/M metagenome (GOLD analysis project Ga0208015, IMG submission 184101) | Marine viral communities from Cariaco Basin, Caribbean Sea - 26B_WHOI_OMZ_CsCl (SPAdes) (version 2) | ecosystem: Environmental > Aquatic > Marine > Oceanic | place: Caribbean Sea: Cariaco Basin...
TCTTGGTGACGCGGCCTGTGATTTTATCGGTCTGGTTGCGAGCCTCGATATCGCTTAAGTCTTCTGGCTTAGCGTTTTTGCCCATATTGCCGACCAGATATGCTCCCTCAGGCTCTTTGACCTCGATGCCTGCGATATGCTTGTCCAGTAAACTACGAATATCAGTCTCGTATTCATCATAGTTAATAGTCTCGCCAGCATCCTCACGCACTTGCTGGCGCAGCTCGATAAAGCTCTTAAGGTCCAATTTGTAGCGCTCGCGTTTACCATCAAAAGACTTGTCTGCAAAATAGGAGGCTGACTGCAATGCGACTTTCATGCTGTTAGAAAAAGTGGTTAGTGACTCATAAAAGTCATCGCGCTTTTTGAGGTTGGTATCCACCATCTGGCCGTTGACCTCAGCCACTTTGGGCGAGAGTGCCTGGCGCAAGGCTTCACCATCTTGCTTGTTTTTGACCTCAGAAAATATCTCCCATAATTTACTGTGCAACCCCGGCAGCTTTTTATACTCAGTCTCCATCTGGCTATACAAGCCTTTGAGATCATCAATATCGAAGCCACCTTGGGTGCGCTCAGCCAAATCTTGATACTTTTCAATCGTGGTATCCAACTCTTTTAGAATACCGCGATAGTCAATTAGATAGCCAAACTGCTTTTTGCTATGCAAGCGGTTGACCCGAGCAATAGCCTGAATCAAGTTATGCTCTTTGAGGGGTTTATCGATATATAGGACAGTGTTTTTTGGCTCATCAAAACCGGTGAGCAGCTTGTCCACTACGATCATAATATCAGGACCATCATCACTAGCAAAAGCTTTGATAATCGCTTTGGTATAGGCCTTCTCATCGCCACCATAAGTCGGCGCAACATGCTTTTGCCACCAGTTCTGCACGATATCCTTACTTTCTTGGTCAACGACATCATGACCTTCGCGCGTATCGGGCGGCGACATGGCGACCACTGAGGTGACTTTGCCAATCTCATCTAAGAGCAGTTTGTAGCGGATCGCTGAGGCTTTAGAGTCGCAAGCCAGCTGACCTTTAAGACCTTGCTGCTTAAAGTTTTGAAAGTGGTCGGAGATATCATGAGCCATCAGTTCGATGCGACCTTGGGTCTGATAAATCTGTCCTTTGCGAGCAAACTTACGCTTGAGATCCGCCTTTTGCTCCTCGGTTAGCTTTTGCGTAATGCGCTCAAACCATTTATCAATCGCCGCATCATTAGTATTGAGCTCAGGGATACGCTCTTCATAGAGCAGTGGCGTGACCGTTTCGTCTTCGACCGCTTGCTGCATGGTATAGGAGTGGATAATCTTACCAAATTTGTTTTCGGTCTTATCGTCTTTGAGCAGTGGTGTCCCAGTAAAGGCGATAAATGCCGCCTTGGGCAATGCCTGCTGCATTCGGATATTATTCTCACCATTCTGACTGCGGTGACCCTCATCCACCATCACGATGATATTGGGACTGTCGTTATAGCACTCAGGATACTGTACAGCCGAGCCAAACTTATTAATAATAGAGAAGATGACCCGCTCATTACCCCGACCAATTTGCTGCGCTAAGCGTCTGCCTGAGGTCGCCATAGCATCGGTCTTGTCTCTGTCACTCAGTGCCCCACCCGAGGCAAAGGTATTACTGAGCTGGTCCTCTAAATCCACGCGGTCGGTTACGATAATCACCCGACATTGCGCTAGCTCCTCTAACCACACTAAGGCCTTGGAGAAGAACACCATCGTATATGACTTACCACTGCCCGTCGTATGCCAAATCACCCCACCCTCACGGCTGCCCGTCTTACTATCAAAGCTACTAATCCGCTCTATCAAAGCCTTAATACCAAAGACCTGCTGATAGCGCGCGACGATCTTGCCCGCCTTGTTATCAAATAAAGTAAACAGCTGCGTCATCTCAAGCAGTCGCTCTGGCTTTAATAAGCTAACGAGTAAACGGTCTTGATCGCTCACTGCCAGCTCTCCTGCTGCTATCAAGGACTGATAGGCCGCTTTAGCATTGGCAGGTCTATGGGCAAAGAGTCTACTTATAGTCGCATCATCGATCTTTTGGTTCTTGAGGCGGACAAACTCAGGCTCGGGAATCAGCTCCTCTTTCCATTTCGCCCAAAACTTCTCTGGTGTGCCGCACGTCGCATAGAGGCCATCGTGACCATTAACCGCGAGCAGTAATTGGCTGTAGGCATAGAGATGCGGTATCTCCTTTTGCCCTTGGTTGCGGATATGCTGCGATACTGCCTCTAGCGTCGTCGATTTACCCGGCTTCGATGAGTCAGGGCGCTTAGCTTCAATTACTACCCAAGGTAAGCCATTCACATAGCAAACGATGTCAGGGATACGGTTGCCCGTACCCTCAGCGTTTAATACCACCAACTCTTCGGTACAGTGAAAGGCATTATTATCAATATTGTGCCAGTCAATAAGTTGAATCGTCGGCGAGGCCTTTTTGCCATCGATAAACTCGGTCACCGTCACACCATAGAGCATCGCGTCATATAGCTCCTCATTCGCCTTGCGTAACCCCAGATTCATCGCAGGGGTCAGCTCGTGCATGACCTTGTCTATCGCCGCGTCTGATAGCGGGTAGTCTTGACCGGCAAAGTTAAAGGTCTGCCGGGCTAAAAACTCTCGCATCACTGAGGTTAAGACGACTTGCTGACTGCTCACACCCGCCAGCTTATTACCGCGCAAAGCATTGCACTCACTGGGAGGCAGATAGCGATAGCCGAGGTTGCATAGTAGCGCTAAGGCCGGGATTTTGGCGCTGAATTCTTCGGCGAAATTGACGGAGGCACTTGCTGTGGTCATAAATCAGTCTCATTGCAGTCTAACGCTATTAGCCATTGTCTACCTAAAGCGGTAATGATATAGACTTGCTCGGGAGGATTGGGTATATAGCGGTATATAATTATTTTTTTGGTTTTTTATGAACTATTACGGTAGCTTTCAATCTGTCATCTGGCAGCATCTTAACTCCGGAGGTTTAAACGTTAACTCCGGAGGTTTGGGGTAGATGTACTATCCATAACTATTAATCGTCCTATTTACTATTATTTACCACTGACTACGGACTTCGGTTTCAAATCTATCTAGTAGTGACAACTTATGTATCAGACGCTCTAGCGCAATAGTTTTATCAAAATTATCAATAGGAGCTTTATAGCCACGGAGTTGATTTGTCTCCTTATCCCATTGCTTGCTACAGTCCTCTTCTTTCAAGAGCCTATCAGCCTCATCGCGTTGCTTTGGATTAATAATCCCCGCAGCATAGTAATTTATACAAAACGACTCACCTTTGCGGCCATCTAAGAAAAGCACGGCAACAGATTTTGTATCCCAGTCTTCAAAATAGAAACGAATAGCGGGGTATCCGTGCCAATGATGCAGCTTTGTACTGACTTTTTTCTCTGAAAAATGACTTTGTAATTGTTGCAGTAGCTCTTTTTGCAGAGCCTCGATTACTTTCTGTTTCAGGCTCTGAGCCTGTTTTATTTCTCTTAGATTATCTAACACGAAATCCATAGTTTCTAATGGCATGGTTGTTCCAGACATAATATTCTCTATATGTAAAATAAACTCTCTAAGCAAAACTAACCATTTATTAAGGGGCTGATTAATAAATGCATAAGCCAATTTTTCCTTTAGGCTCTCAAGCAAGTGAGGATAACTCAAAGAGAGCCAGCCCTCAGGCGCGCCACCTTTTGGCGAAAGTACCACATAAATAGGCGTTTTATCTTGAAATTGGTTTTGGGATTGAATGTGCCGTTGATAAGTTATAAAGGGGTTATTCTGCTGATGATAGATTTTATTCTCGATGACCATTACCCACTCATTGCCCTCTAGTAGCAGGTCAATACGTTTGCCATTCTTAGTAGACACTTCTCTCTCAGGCTGTGTGATAACAGACAAATCATTAAAAGGAAGCATATCTGTATTTAACTTATGGAGCGCATCGAATAGCGCTTCCATCATCAAGCTGTCTAAACCATGAGCACCCTCACTATCACAGAAAAAAGCGAGGACATCCGAAGTTGGATTTTCATAATAACCCCGCCCGCCAATGCTAAAGAGGGTTGGCTCAGGGAGCTCCGGACTTGGCAGTGCTTTGATATGCTCTAATAATTGTTCTAGTTGATTAATATCCATATTGCTGTAATTAGGTCGCTTACGTACCTTTTCCTTGTTCAAATTTTAAAAAACGCTTTACCATCCATGATGTTTATGGCAACTGCTTTAAAAAGCAGGCAAGAAGCATCCTATCGCAACATCTAGTCCTTACACTTGTTATATATCGTAGGCGAATTACTTATATCATTGTTAGTCCGCACTCTATTATTTTTCAGATAATCAAATCTTATTTCGCTTACTCTTTGTGTGCCCTCTATATGATAGACGCCAGTCAAATTGATTTCTGTAGGGCTAGTATGTCCTATACCTATCACATCAAATCTATAAGTGCCCTCTGTTGAGCCACTGGTTGCGTTAAGAAAAGGACCTTGTCGACTGCCAGCAGGGTATTCACACTCGCCCCACTTACCCCAATATTTACTAGGAATATAAGATGACTTCTTCGAGTAGGCATAGTTTCCGTTAAAAGCTCTTTCTACTGAGCTGCATCCAGCAAGACTTTTTAGCTGAATTTCGTTAGGAGAGAAAGTCGCTTCTACCAAGCAACCAGCATTTTTATCTACTTCACCATCCATAGTGATATAAATATTCTCTGGTACATTGAAAGTCACTTTTTGGTTGTTCTGAATCTTATTAGCTTTAGTGGCTATTACATAGCTTGAATCTCCGTTTGAGTTGGCTAGCGTCAACCCATATTGAATAGTATCTTCGTATTTCCAACTTTCTAAATGGAGTCTTTTACTAGGATGGCCTATATAGACCCCTTCTGTGACTGGTGCTGCATAAGCCGTTAAAGGGAATAAAGCTATTAAAGCTAAAAGCTTTTTAATCATTGGTATGTACCTTGGTCGCTAATGGCGTGAATTATTATAATTAAATGTGTTGGTTATCTAACGCTTAGAAGTCAAACATAGCATTTGTTTAGTTTCAATTATTGTAGCCGATATCACTATAAAATAGGCAAAGAAAAACCGTCAAGGTTGCGCGTTACCCTAAGGGCACTAAGCGTAACGGTCAATACAATATAAAATAATTTAAACTGTCTTTAATAATTGCGGGAATTATTCCAGGTACCGATAACCATATCTGAAGCAGCCATTGCTTGCTCTTCAAAACAAGCTCCAAGCCCCTCCATAGTACCAGCTAGAAGCATCAACTTAGCTCTATAGTTTTGATTAGACATTACTTCTGTAAGAAAACTTTCTGGTACACCTTGTCTAAGAGTTTCGGCAAATAGCATAGCGACAAATTCGTTTATACGATTTTTATTGGGCATCCAAGAAGGATAACAATCTGGAGGCAAGGTGCCAGAACGTTGCATAGCATCTATTTTTCTTAAAGCCTGCCTCTTATTAGCATAATTTATCCTAGCTCTAGCATTTATATAAGACCAGCCAAAAAACCCTACTACTAATAATAAAACAATATATATCAAGTGGATATCCTTTAATTTATTTTTATTACTGTTTTTTTAATAAGATTTACTATAGTATCTCTATAAATTATCTAACCACTTTAATTATATGCTAATACTAATAATATTGTTTGTTTTATCTTTCTTTTTTCCTCCATTATGGATAGGTTTTGGAATTTATCTTGTTTTTTATATACTTACTGCAAAAAATCGTAGGAAGCTTCATGTAGAGAATGCAATCCTTGGTCTAATCAGGTCAGGTAATACTAATACAGTAAATTTTCAGCACCTGTTTTTTGAACCGGTACAAAAATACGCTATAGAACGTGGTGCAGAAATAAGCTATGAAAGAAGCAATCCTGCTAACAATAATATGTTATTCACTCTAAATGTTAGTGGCTTAGATTATCTTATCGGCATACATAGAGAACAAGACGGATCTGCTTCAATTTCAGCGAGACCTGAGAAAGAAGTAATGGACCAAATAAGGAAGCAAATGGGAAGTTTTTAACTTCTGATTAATTTCTTATCTACCGCTAATTCTCCCAAACTCTGTATTAGCCCACAGGCTGGGGTTTAACCCAGCATCAAGGTTGTGCAGAGTCCCCAAGCTGGGTTAAAAACCCAGCCTACCGATCGCATTTAATAGCACCCAAACAGTATTAAACCGTGAAGTTAGCCCTCTTAATCAACCAAAACCCGACGCTTACCCGTCAAAAGCTGCTGCATCAAAGCCTTTTTTTCCTGATGTAAATCATCTAGCTGCTGCTGAAGTAAGTCTATCTCTTTATCTGCATTAGCTAATACTTTGGCAATTCTCTCTTGTTCTTCAAAACTAGGTATGGCAATGTAACATTTACCTACATGGGACGGTCCAAAATTTAATTGAGCTGAACCAGTAATTTGCCTTCTAATCTGATTTTTAAACAATGGAGACATCATAAAGTATCTAAGAAAACTTAAACTTGCCTTTGCGTTCTTTTTAACTTTAAAACGCATCGTGCTAGTATTCATACATAACGGCAAATGCTTATCTTCTAGAAATGCTATCTTTTCGTCAAACCTATCTACTGATATTCCAGAACATGCAATAATTAAATCACCGGAATCAGCCAAAAAATGTTTATACCCCCCGTAGGCCTCATCTACAGATATATGTGTTCTAGTATTATCAAGGTCGACTCTAGATTTTTGAATATTAGTCCCATTTAAGAGTTTTACGCCATTTTCTGTAAACTGATGTTTTCGTACTCCTGGTCCTTCTTGAAACCAATAAAATTTAGAAATCAACGCTAAACTCCAATCATTAGGTAATGATCCCAGTTTACTTTTTGCAAAACCCTCTCTTATGCTAAACTCAGTTTCTATAGATAACAAACGCTGTTTACCCGTCAAAAGCTGCTGCATCAAAGCCTTTTTCTGATGCTGGCTATTTTCAATCAAGCGCTCAGTAGTGCTAATGGCTTTATCCCAAGTGCTTAGTATTTTGGCGATTTTTTGTTGCTCGGATAGTGGCGGAACAATTGCTTTTGCTGAATAAACTAAATCACTACTTATGTTACTAACCACTCCTCCAGCAGCTAAGCTTTTGTATTGGTTTTGAATCAACTCCGACCCTAAGTACTGTAATAAATATTGTTTATCAAAGTTTTTTTCATATTGTCTTATTACAAACCAACCATCATGAATATAGCCATCAATATTCAAAATATATGGTTTTCCATAACTCATAGAGTTGGATAGTACTATCTCTCCTTTAGATACTTTTCGAGATTTTTTAGCTCCATCCTTAGTTATCTTCTGTTTTGTTGAATTTATATATAAATCTTCTCCTTTCGTATCACCAATTTTTATCCAGTTAACCCCTTCATCGCTATCAGTTATAAAGTCAACTATTGGTCGAGGTGAACTGCCTCTATCTAATTTAATTAGTTCTTTAAATAACTTACGCTCCCATCCCTTAGGCACCATAACCCAACTCCTTAAGATAACCGTCCATCTCAGCCTCAAGCGCCGCCAATTCAGCCTTTAACGCAAGACGCTCATTCCGCACCGCTTCCAAATCAATCTCCGCCTCTTCCTCAAAAGTATCCACATAACGCGGAATGTTCAGGTTAAAGTCATTCTCAGCGATTTCCTCAAGGCTGGCGAGATACGCATATTTATCGACACTCTCACGTGCCTTATACGTCGCAATTACCTTCGTGATATTCTCAGCAGACAGCTGGTTTTGATTCTTCCCCGACTTATACTCATTACTGGCATCGATAAACAATACTTTGTCATCGGTTTTATTCTTCTTAAACAATAATATTGCCGCTGGGATACCCGTTCCGAAAAATAGCTTTTCGGGTAAGCCAATCACCGTATCGAGTAAGTTTTCCTCAATCAATTGCTGACGGATTTTGCCCTCACTAGAGCCACGGAATAGCACGCCATGCGGTACGACCACGCCCATACGTCCGGTCTTTGGGTCTAGCGTCTCGATCATATGGCTGATAAAGGCGTAATCGCCCTTGGTCTTAGGCGGGATACCACGGCGATAGCGGTCAAAAGGATCGTTATGAGCATCGTCAAAGCCCCACTTACTCAATGAGAATGGCGGGTTCGCCGTCACCACGTCGAAGTGCAGCAAGCCGGTGCCGTCTTGATTTAATAATAAGGGATTGCGCAGGGTATCGCCCCACTCGATGCGGTGGTTGTCTTCACCGTGGAGGAACATATTCATCTTCGCCAGTGCCCAAGTCGAGCCGATGGCCTCTTGACCGAATAGCGCGTATTCCTTAGTGCCGGAGTTTTTGCGGACCATTGCGCCACACTTCATCAGCAAGGAGCCAGAGCCGCAGGCTGGGTCGCAGATACGATCGCCTTTGACGGGCTCTAAGATAGTCGCGAGCAAATCAGACACTTCAGGCGGGGTATAGAACTCGCCAGCACTAGCGCCACCCTCAGCGGCGAAATGCTTAATCAGGAACTCGTAGGCATTACCAATCACGTCCAAGCTGCCGACCCGCTCAGCGCTTAGGTTCAAGATATCCTTACCGAAGTCTTCTAGCAGATGGCGCAGCAGCTCGTTTTTTTGTTTTTCTTGCCCGAGTTTATCGGTGTTGAAGCTGATGTCTTGGAAGACGTTTTTGAGCTTGGCACCATTGGCTTCCTCAATCGCGTGCAAGGCTTGGTCGATACGCTGACCATTACCGGGTTGGTGGCGCTGCTCGTATAAGTCCCAAAAGCTTGCCCCCTCTGGCAAGACAAAACGCTGCGTGCCCATCATGGCGGTGATTAGCTCAGGATGGTCGCCATGCTCAGCCACCAGCTGATTGTATTCATCCCGATACAGATCAGAGATGTACTTGAGGAACAGCATGGTGAGGATGAAGTCTTTATAGGTATCCGCGCTAATGACGCCTCGAAAAGTATCACAGGCATTCCAGACGGCTTTATTGATATCGTCTTGATTAACTTGGGTGGTCTTGGTATCAGGCATTACTATTACTTCCTTACTTACACATATAGAGACTATTGGATAATTTTTATGAGTCATGCAAACCGTTAATGATAACAGGGTGCAGAGGGTTTTGCGCAACCTAACATAGCATAATACAGCGCTCAAGGTTTACCTACCTATATCGATATTTCAATTGTAGTTTATCTAAAGATAACTATATAATATTTAACGATATTGAAGGGGTTAGCACTTGCTGCTACTCTAGATTACCTATTCTAAATATTTCCTCAAGGTGGTTAATTTATGGCCCTAGTGCGATAAGTTAGCCGCCTTTCTATTGTGCCACTGAACGACTCACTAAGAAGACCTATGACTATGGTAGATAATACACAGCAAAACACAGATAACCCGCTTACTCGTACTGAAGCTGACTTAATCGGCGCACAAGCGGTGCCAGCTGATGCCCTATATGGTATTCAAACCCAGCGCGCTCACCAAAACTTTAACATTACCGGTGTGCCAATCAGTCATTTTCCTGAATTGGTAAAAGCCCTAGCTATGGTGAAATTTGCCGCAGCTAAAGCCAACTACCAACACGGTCTCCTTAGTGATGAAAAGCTTAAGGCGATTACTGAAGCTTGTACCGACCTTATTAATGGCGAGCACCACGAGCAGTTTATCGTCGATCTCATCCAAGGCGGTGCTGGTACTTCTACCAATATGAATGCCAACGAAGTCATTGCCAACATCGGCTTGGCAAAGCTAGGCTTTAAGTCTGGTGAATATAAACACCTGCATCCAAACAATGATGTCAACCGCTCGCAGTCTACCAACGACGTCTACCCTACGGCAGCTCGTTTAGCGATAGTGTTTGCCGCGCAGCCACTGATTGAAGCCGTCACCAAATTACAAGAAAGCTTAGCGGCAAAAGGCGAAGCATTCAGCGATATCCTCAAGATGGGTCGCACCCAAATGCAAGATGCTGTGCCTATGACCTTGGGCCAAGAGTTCAACGCTTTTGCCAGTGATTTACGTGGCGAGACCGCGCGTATTAAGCGCTCTTGCAACCAATTATGTGAAGTCAACTTAGGCGGTACCGCAATCGGGACTGGTATCAATGCGCCGCATGGCTATGCTCGTTTAGCGGTCAAGGAATTGGCGGAAATTACCGACTTGCCTGTTAAATTGGCTGAAGACCTTATTGCTGCTAGCTCAGACATGGGCTCTTTTATTACTTTCTCAGGCACCCTTAAGCGCCTAGCTATCAAACTATCTAAGCTAAGCAATGACTTACGCTTACTATCCAGTGGACCCCGTACAGGATTCAGTGAAATCAACCTTCCTGCTGTACAACCAGGCTCTTCTATCATGCCTGGCAAGGTCAACCCGGTTATCCCCGAAGCTATGAACCAGACGGCCTTCCAAGTGATGGGCACGGATATGACGATCACTATGGCTGCAGAAGCCGGACAGCTGCAGCTCAATGCGATGGAGCCGTTGATTGTCTATAATCTATTGAATAATGCTCGTATGTTAGAAAAATCGATTCGTATGCTAGATGAGCTGTGCATCCAAGGGATTACGGCTAACGAAGACCGCTGTGCTTTCCATGTAGAAAACAGCATCGGTATCGTGACGGCGCTAGTCCCTCATATTGGCTACGAAAATGCGACCCGTATCGCGGGACAAGCCTTGCTTAGCGGTGCTGGCGTGTCGGAATTGGTCAAACAAGAAAATCTGTTGAGTGAAGCAGAGCTAGCCGCCATTTTGTCACCGAATAATATGGTGAGCAATTAAGGCGACAAGGTTAATAGTGAATGGTGAATAATGCAGGGCTAATTAAACAATAACTTCTAGTCCCTGCATGACATCAATAAAGCTTTATATAAAAAAGGCCTAGAGTTTACTATCGCTCTAGGCCTTGTGGTTTCTGCTATTTATAAGTATAGGCTTAAGTAGTTACTCAGGTTTTTCACCGGTCAGCTCAACCAGTAAATCATGAATCTCATTCTTTAGCTCTTTATCTTCGATTTTATTGGCGTATATCTTGGCATTCTTTAAATTTTCTACCGCTTCTTTGATTTGTCCCATTTGCACTTGTAGCTCTGCCATGGCATAGGCAATCGAGGACATATAATCTTTGGCATTAATCGCCGTGGCTTTTTCCAAGGCTTTGCTATATAGCGCCAAAGCTTCATCGCCATCCTCAGTAAAATCGGCGAGCGCTTCCCACTGTACCGGATGGTCTTTATCCGTGCCTTCGTTATCGACACAGATAGCTTTTAAGTCGGCATAGAGCTCAGCAAAAAGGGTTTGGTTTTTGCGATTATTGGCTTCTAAGAGCTCTTCAGCCAGCACATAAACAGCTTGATATATTTTAGTGTTTAACATGATTTCTACCTTTTTTTAGGGATAATAAAATGATTATAGAGGATGGGTTATTCTTAAAAATTAAGCAAATATTTGGTTTTTTAAGCGTTCACTATTTTTTTAACGACAAATAAGCCTGCGTTAGGGTCAATGGTAACTTATTGGCGGTCGTCTGTAGGCATAGCGCGCCCGTTTGCTGGCTGATTTGCACGTGCAGTTGCTGACGGCCTTGTTCATAATCGACTAGCGCATGGTACAGCAAAGCGTCGTCTAAAGCGTGCGGTATTGTATCGCCATGCAGTCTCTCTACGAGCGTTTGCTCCATTAGGTTGGCAAAGACGACTTTATGTTTACGACTCAGCAGCTGGACGGCTTGCAACAATTCTTGGCTAGCTTCAGCACGGGTATTGGTAATAAGGACGATGACACTACGTTTTTTCAATCTTTTATTGAGCTGTTGCGCAGCCAATAGATAATCGCTGGTCTGCATACTAGGCTTAATATCAGCCGTCTCGTTAAGCATATTACGGATTAACGCCACCCCTTTAGTGGGCGGTAAATACACGTCGGTACCGCCAAAGGTCATCAGCCCGACTTTATCGTTCTGCTTATTGGCAATATAGGCCAGTAATAATACCGCATTCAATACTTTATCAAAGTAATTGGCTTGGTTATGCTGCGAGAAGGATTGGGCTAAACCACCGCCTGCCTTGCTCGCCTGCCCTGTGTGCGTGGCTATAATATCGGTATGTAGGTCGGCATCGATATCACTGGCATTCTCATAATGGTCTTGATGGCGCATCTGCTCGCCG
>Ga0208015_1000895_pt1 | contig 12182 bp, 14 predicted proteins | sample 26BtaG_FD_184101 | JGI IMG/M metagenome (GOLD analysis project Ga0208015, IMG submission 184101) | Marine viral communities from Cariaco Basin, Caribbean Sea - 26B_WHOI_OMZ_CsCl (SPAdes) (version 2) | ecosystem: Environmental > Aquatic > Marine > Oceanic | place: Caribbean Sea: Cariaco Basin...
ACACTTACGGTCAGTGGAGGTGACAATTACAAATGGAATACCGGTGAGAGTACCGAATCTATTACTGTGAGTCCAGAAGTTACAACCACATATTCGGTCAGCTCTAATGGTCCAAATGGATGCTCTAGTAATGCCTCTGTAACCGTAACAGTAGTTCAACAAGTTATAGCCAATGCTGGCCAAGACGTGGATATCTGTGCAGGTTCAAGTGCAACCTTAACTGCTACGGGTGGTGATACATATTTATGGAGTACGGGGGCAACATCCGAAAGTATTGAGGTAAATCCAAGTGCAACCACCACTTATTCTGTGACTGTATATGATAGTACAAAAACGAGTTCTGACACTGATGAAGTCATTGTTACAGTTAATCCTCTGCCAATTGTGGATGCAGGTAGCGGAAGTACCATTGACTCTGGCGAAAGTGTCACATTAACCGCCACAGGAGCCACTTCTTATAAATGGAGTACTGGTGCCACGACTGCAAGTATTACCGTGACTCCCAATGCAACTAGGACTTACACTGTTACAGGAACAAGTAATGGCTGCGAGGCTACGGATACTGTAAAAATAACCGTAAGAAATACTGTTGAAGTTATTGCTGATGCTGGTGCAGACCAAAGCATTTGTGCTGGTTCAAGTGCAACCTTAACTGCTATTGGAGGTTCTACCTATTTATGGAATACAGGAGCTACCACGGCAAGCATTACGATAAGTCCGAGTACAACCACCACTTATTCCGTGACGGCTTTTGATAGTTCAGGTAAATTTTCAGATACGGATGAGGTCAAAGTAACGGTCAACGCACTCCCAGCTGTTGATGCTGGAAGTAATATCACGATCAATTCAGGAGAAAGTGCTACGTTGACCGCTACAGGTGCTACTAGTTATAAGTGGAGTACTGGTGCTACGAGTGCGAGTATTACTGTGAGTCCTACAACGACCAGAACTTATACTGTAACTGGAACGAGAAATGGTTGTGAAGTTACAAATACTGTGAGGGTTACCGTTTTGAATCCTGTGCAGGTTATTGCCAATGCCGGGGCAGACCAAAGCATTTGTGCTGGTTCAAGTGTAACCTTAACGGCTACTGGAGGTTCTACCTATTTATGGAATACCGGAGCTACTACGGCAAGCATTACGATAAGTCCGAGTACGACTACCACATATTCAGTTACAGCTTTTGATAGTACTGGTAAATATTCAGATACGGATGAGGTCAAAGTAACCGTCAACCCAGTGCCGACCGTTTCTGCAGGCAAAAATATCACGATTACTTCGGGAGAAAGTACCACATTAACCGCATCTGGAGCAACTACTTATAAGTGGAGCACGGGTGCCACTAGTGCGAGTATTACCGTGAGCCCCACGGCGACTAGAACCTACACCGTAACAGGAACAAAAAACGGATGTGAGGCTACAGCCACAGTAAAGGTTACAGTTGAGAATCCTCAAGTAGTAGTGGCTCGAGCCGGAGGAAATAAAGATATTTGTCAAGGTACACCAGTTACATTGACAGCTTCAGGTGGAGATCGCTATCTATGGAGTACAGGAGAAAAGACCGCAAGTATAACGGTGAATCCTAAAACAACGACCAAGTATTCTGTTACAGCATATATTGGTGAGGCCTCCGGAACGGATGAAGCTGTCGTGACTGTTAGTCCTAAGCCCAATGTTACTATCATTAATGGTTCCGAAGCTGCGATTCTTAAAGGTGAGTTTATTACCTTATCAGCACAAGGAGCTAATCGCTACAAGTGGAGTAATGGTGCAACACAACCGAATATTGCGGTTCGTCCAACGAAAACCCAAACTTATGATGTCGTAGGATATATTAATGATTGTTCTTCTGAAAAATCAATTAAAGTCAATGTTTTTGAGAAAATAGTTGCTGATGCTGGTGAAGATGTCGCTATTTGCCTTAACGAAAGCACGGTATTGACCGCAAGAGGTCCAGCCAATAGTGAATATTTGTGGAGCACTGGGGAAACTACTAAAAGTATTACGGTTAATCCAGATAAGGACACTGAATACTCAGTGATGGTGTACCATGCTTTAGATTCTGATACAGACAATGTTATGGTAAGTGTTCGTAATTGTGAAACTTCTCAGATTGTGGATGATAATGCAACAATAGAAGATGATACTGCCTTAGAGTTTCTGATTCATCCAAATCCGACTTATGGCGATGTCCATATAAAAATATCAGGACTGTCTAACGTCTCTAGCATCCACCTATATGACCTTTCGGGTAAATCACTATATAACGAAGATATTAATACAAATGATCAACAGAGTTATAATAAAACACTCAACTTAGCGAATTTTGCTTCTGGCATTTATTTATTGCAATTGGTCGATAATCTAAGAGTGATCACTAAAAAGATAGTATTGAGATAAATCAGTTTAAAAAAACTTTGAAGATTCACTGAGCCATGGAAATTTTTCGTGGCTCAGTTATTTTTTATAGGGGACGATAGATTCTATAGTTGCTAAGGAATCACAATTTTTAACTTGCAATTTGAATTTTTGTTTTTTATAGCTGTTTTCTATAATATACGTCTTGCAAGTTTCATTTTTGGTGTCGCTTTCCGAAAAGTTGACATTACCATGTTTGATCATATCAGAAACAACGAGAGTGTCCATTTCAAATGAACGCATCGCAAATAAGGCATCTTCCGAAAATGATTTTTGTTTTAGTGAGATGTTTTTTGTCGTCCTTGCGTTGGGACCATAGGCACACGAAGTTTTCTTTCCGCTTAAAAAAAAGAACAGAATAATTAAACCTATGGAAAAGCCGCCTAAATAATAGCCGACACGATGGATAAATTTCATTATTAAAAAATTAAAAGATTGACGTCACTGTATTTTAAGTCAAACCAATTGGCAACCAATTTGCTTGTTAATATACCGTGGTAAAAGTACAATCCATTTTTTAAACCCCGATCAAAACGAAGTGCATTTTCAATTCCGCCATCTTCTCCAATTTTCAAAAGATAGGGTGTAAACATATTACTTATTGATACAGAGGCTGTTCGGGAATATCGTGCAGGAATATTTGGAACACAATAATGAACAATTCCGTTATATTCAAAGGTTGGTTTATCATGGGTAGTGACCTCACTGGTTTCAAAACAACCTCCCATGTCAATACTTACATCAATTATAACGGCTCCAGTTTTCATACAGTCTACCATAGCTTCAGTAACTACAACGGGAGCTCTGTTGGTACCCCTTACCGCCCCAATGGCCACATCACAACGTTTCAAGGCCTTGATCAGGTTTTTAGGTTGGAGCGTAGATGTGTAGAGCGTCCGACCTAAATGGGATTGGACCGATCTTAATTTGGTTATGGAATTATCAAAAATCTTAACATTTGCACCCATGCCAATGGCAGAACGGGCAGCAAATTCTCCCACAGTTCCGGCGCCAATAATAACAACTTCAGTTGGTGGCACGCCGCTGATATTTCCAAACATCAATCCATTGCCACCATTAATGTTCGACAACAATTCGGCTGCAATAAGAATGGAGGCTGTTCCTGCAATTTCGCTCAATGATCGAACTGCTGGGTAAGAGCCGTCGTCGTCTTTTATAAATTCGAATGCCAAAGCCGTTATGCGCTTGGTGGCCAAAGTTTCAAAATATTTTTTGCTTTGTGTTTTTAATTGCAGCGCTGAGATCAATAAGGTCTGAGGGTTGATGAGTTTAATTTCATCTAAAGAAGGCGGCTCAACCTTCAATATGATAGGGCAGGAGTACACTTTGGCGGTATCCTTGGTTATTTCGGCACCCGCCTCGCTATAGGTTCTGTCTTTAAAGTTGGCACCATCGCCAGCTCCAGCTTCAATCATGACCCGATGGCCGTTGGAAACCAAGGCAGATACAGCGTCAGGAGTTAAGCAGACACGCTTCTCCTGAAAATAGGTTTCTTTGGGAATACCAATAAAAAGATTTCCCTTTTTTTTGAAAATTTCCAGAGTTTCTTCCTGAGGAAGCAATTGTTCCCGGGTAAAAGGAGAAATGGATTTGCTCATTTGACTTTGAAATAAGCACTGAAATTACAAATAATTTTTCGATTTGAAATACCTAATTAAAATTAATCGAAATTGGATATTATCGATGTTTGGAGGAATTTCGCTGCTCTGAATAAATGTTTCATAAGCCTAAAGAGGTTTGCGGAAAAATAATAAATGGGCATAGAAAACCTATGAGTCCGTTTGAATGTGAATTGTAGCTGCTGATACCAATTCTGTCCACACTTTAGAATGGAAATATAATTTCCGTTGAATACCTCGTTGGCATGTCTTGAAGCTTTTGATAAAGTTGATGATGACAAAGAAATTATGTCATTAAACAAACTTTTTGATAGCCATTAAGGCACCTAAATGCAAAGCTTCGTGGTAATTATTAAAAATAATGGCGTCTTCGACAGAGTCCATATTCAACCCAAGCAGTGTTTTGCGAGGTGCAAATGAGTTAAATACTTGATTTGAATAATCGGTTTTAGTTTTCTCGATTAATGAAATCAAAAGCTCTTTGAGTTCATCGACTTCGGCCTGATTAGTTTTTCCAGTCGGAAACGTTCCTGGTTTATATGAATTCACTAAACTATCTGATATATATCCCGATAAGTTGGAAGAGTTGTATAGTAAGGCTTGTTGGACCACTATCACATGCCCAATATTCCAAATGAGATTGTTGTTAAAACCTTTAGGTATTTTATTCAACTGATCTAGGGAATAATGTTCAAAATATTCCAATAAAAGTGCTCTGTTGATTTCCCATAAATTGAATTCTGTTTTCATTTTTTATTTTTTTTGATAATAATCAATTTGATGTGCAAATATTATTCTCACCAATAGGTCTTAATTCTCCTCAAACCTGTCTCTATTTAAAAGAAAATTTCTTATTCATGCCTCGTGGTCTTGTTCGCAGTTTTGACCTGAATTGCCTCAAGACCTTTAATCACAGGTTCTTTTAGCATCCAAATTGTTTTCTTGGTAATAATAAGTGGTATGTTTTTCCTTTTTTTATAGATAATGGTCAAGCCGAAAATGAGTATGATGGTTATAATTCTAAAGATATTGGCGTAGACATCACCTAATGCGTTATCACTAACTGAAAATAACATCCAAGATACATTCATAAAGAAGTGTACACCTATTGCGGTCCATAAATTAAAATTCCATTCTACATAGACCCAAGCAAATATCACTGCTCCTAAAAAAGTAGTTAAAAAGATTCCGATAAGGGTTTCTATTTCTTGACTTTGATAGGAATGAATTGCTGCAAATAGGATGGCACCTGAAATAACCGACCAAAAAAAACCTAATCGTGAGTATTTAAATGCAAGACCAAATAAAAAACCTCTGAAATAAAGCTCTTCAAAAAAGGCAGCTGCAATACCCGACACCAAAAATTCATTAAGTGATAGATCATGGTTAAATGAAAATAAAAAAGCAAAACCGATGAACATTGGAGCTGTACATATCAATGAAAATATGACTCCTTTTTCAATTGAAGCATTTAAGCCTAGTTTTTCAAAGAGACTTTGAGTTGTATCTATAATTAGCGCTCCAATAAATAAGGGTAATCCAAATATTAAATAACTAATGATATGACTGATTCCAAAATTATGAATGTTCTCATTTAATAGATCTCTTAAAAACTTAAAATATAAATCATCAACTATGAAGTAGATGGTAAAACCTATAAAGATTATTAAAAGTGGTTTTGCTTTCATGTTTACTAATGGTTCACTTTACAATTAATTTTTTCATGGAAATCGATCCTAAGTCATCCTCTATCTCCACATAATAATTTCCGGTAGGTAACTGTGAGATGTTAATTTCCGAAGATGTATTCTTTACATACAAGACATTTTGACCTAACGAGTTATAGATAGTTGTGTTGACAATATTATGATCAAAATTTGAATGAATCACAAAACTTGAGGACGCCGGATTAGGTATCAATTTGACTTCTTTGGATACTAAATCATGATTGTCAACACCAAGTGTTGTAAACGAATTACTTATTGAGTAGCCTCGATTTGAAAAACCATGATAGGCCAAAATGTAATTGGCCGATTGACTTCTTGAATACGCAAAATCGATGGTGTTGTTTTGAAAATTGAATATATAATCATTAGAGTCTCCTGTATTAAAAGGACGAGTGGCGATAATTGTCCGTATTCCTGAGGACACAGTATTGGAGGTTAAACTCCAATTGTTTATTGAATCATCTGTTGGTCGGGTTCCTACGCCATTATGAACAGCATCAACCAAGGTATTTCCATTAAAATAAACAATATCCTCGCCATTTTTCATGCCGTCTCCAAAACTAAAGTTTCCAAATTGTAAAGCGTACCATCTATCAGAAGGGCCTGAAAAAGTTAAGGTAACAGTTTGATTGTTGTTGTTTAAATCGATTTTGGCAGTCATTCCTGATAGTAAATTGACAATTCCAGTGGATTTCACTTGAGCGGTCAATGAATTAATATTCAAAAAAGTGCTAAGGAAAACAAGTAATAGTGGTCTCATAATTTTAATTTTTTAAAAGGTTAATGATGTCTTGGTTTTCTGTGGATAGTGCATACTCAAATGTGGTTTTCCCAGACTGGTCCACTAAATGGAGGTCAGCATTATATCGAATAAGTAATGTGATAATTGGAATATTTCTGAACATAATAGCGTACATCAAAGGACTGACCCCATTGTCATCAGTAATATTAACGTCAGCCCTGTAGTCTAGTAAGGTGTTTATTATGTTTGAATGATTTTTTACCACGGCGGCTGCCAATGCGGTGCCATTAGCGCTTTTGTGATTTATTTTGTTCGTGAGCGGAAGTATATAATCGACTATAGATTTTTGACCGTAATAGGCAGCAATGATAAGTAAGGTGTGATTATTGGAGTCTATACTGTTAGCCAAATCCGGATTGGCCGCTATTTGGTTTTTGACACTTTGTAAATCACCATTCCTGACAGCATCAAAGATATCAGTTTTGTTTTGGTACTGAGCGAAGGCTATGATTGGAAACAGTATAAAGATCAATATTTTCATGGTTTTAAGCTGTGATTAAAGGAGACATGTATTTCTTTTGCAATTTTATTCATCACCAATTTTGGAATTTCAATATTGAAATCTTCAGGAGTTATTATAAATTCTCCATTTAGATATATCGTTTCATCAACCATCTTCACAGTGCATTGTATCTCTATGGATTTTGTGACACCTCTAATGGTCAATTCACCTGCCAATACGTAGTTCACGTTAGTATTTGAAAGATCATTTCTGTTGAAATCTATTAATTTGCCTTTGAACGTAGCCTTTGGATAAATGGAACTTTCCATATAATTCTCATTAAAATGCTCTTGCATTAAACCCACTTTAAACTGAAATCCGTTAATAAACACCAATGATGCAATTGATCCTGTTGAAGTGTCTAAAATGGTGGACACTGTATTAGAATTTGCTTTTACTTCCTCAAAACTTTTGACGGATGCCTCGAACTCAATATGACCATTTCGGGTTTTATAATGTTGGGAATAACCAGAGTAGCAATTGAGACTGACTACTATTAATATCAAAAAATATCGTTCCTTCATAATGCTTAAAATTCTAACAATCCATCCTCAACCCATTGGAGTACAATATCGATCTGGTTTTGTGCCATTCTTCCAGTTTGGGGCATTGCACCCGGTTCGCCATTTTGTCTCTGTATACGATCTAATAAATCAGTGGTCAGTACAGCCTCTTTAACAAGCGTATAATTTGTTAAGGGCCTAAACTCAGAGATTCCTCCAGGAGCATGACAACTGATACAATTCCTTTGAATAAGATCTTTTACATATGAATTATAGGTAACAAACTCATCAGGAGTGAAATCATCTTCTAATTCAGAAAATGTATTGGATCCACAACTGACGAGCAGGCTACCCACAAAAACAACAAAAAAAATTCTCTTCTTCATAATATTTTAAAACACGCGATATAAATTAAAACCAAAATAAACATCGCCTTTTCCCCAGTCACCAACAGCATTTGTTAGGTAGTTGCTTTCAGACATACCTTGAGAATTTGTGAAAAGCAACTGAAAAACATGTCCTCCGGTTTCTATGTCCAATCCCAAAGACAATGGATTGTTATAAAAGGAGGGAAGATTACTGTACATATATTCAGCATTTAATGACAAGCGTTTACTTAATTTTAAACGTCCGCCTCCGCCAACTGAAAACTGTTTTTGATGTTCAATTTCTGGGTTGTAAACATTTTTATATAAATAAGAGCCAATAACTTCTACCGTTAGAGAGTGAGATATTGCCCGAGAAATTAATAGTTGGGAGACATAACTTAACCGGTTTTCAAAGGAGAGATTTGGGTAGGCATCCCTATCCAGCTGACTGTTGACTTGAATGGTGTGATATCCTACAAGGGTAACCGGTGCCTCATCATTTTGGTTCACCAACCTGTATTTTAATGAACCTTCATAAATTTTATTTAATGTATGCCTTGAAAGTCCTGAGGATAACCAATTCTCAATGCCATAGATAAAGCCTATTTTGGTGGTGGCATTATCCAATCCGAAGAATGTGTCGATACCATCTTTCAAAGATCCAAACCGATGGGAAACCACAAAATAAAAATCACCTGAATTTGGCATTTTAGTGGATTGAAGATTAACCATTTGTAAGCCCTTAAAAGAATATACCATCTCACTAGTATTTGAATCGTCACCAAGCATATCCAATAGATCATCTTGAGCATGTAGCTGACTTTCAAACAGACTAACAGTCAATATTAAAATGAGTCTAGTAAGCATTCACTTAATTTTAAATTATCAAATAACTCATCATAACCTATGTACTTCCCTTTGATCTTTATTAATTGATTTGGAGCTACATGGGCATATGACTTAGTGGTAATACAAACAATTTTATCATCCAAAACAATAATTGAATCCTGAACAGAAGTAATAATTCCTGTCAGACCTATAACCTCATTCATATGCAGTTTGTCAAACTGAGTTTGATTTTGAATAAATTCATTGTAAAAATTTTTAGCACTGGTTTTATAGCTAATGCTTTTATTATTCATGAGCTTGGGCGGCATCGTGACGACTTTATATAGAGTGAATACTATAAAAACTGACATGATTACGGTCAAAAAAACTTTTTTTCTTATTGAGATGCTCATGTTGTATGGGTTAAATGTTTGATCATTATGTTGAAATCCAATTCTTTTTAAAAGGCGTCTTTTGGACGCCTTTCGCTACTAATCAACAAGGGAACATTTGACAACAACTTAATTTTTGGGCTTATTCAAAGTAGGAGTAGACAATTTAGCCAAACAAAAAGCCGCTATGGCCATTACCAAGTCTCTTACGGCAACATCTAAATATGATCCACTAACAATTAATGTCAGAGCAATTAAAATTAACCAGGCCATTACGATATAGGCCCCAATCATAGGGCGTATTATAACCAAAATCCCTGCTATTATTTCTATGACTCCAACGATTATCATAAATGTCGAAACTTCGAAAGGAATCATGTCTGCCATATTTGGAGACACATAATGAGTCCAATCAGTCAGTACATTTGTGAACTTGTCAATCCCTGCAATTATTGGAACAAAACCAAAGGTGTAATGCAATAATTTTTTGACGGTTAAAGTATTTGTATCCATTATTATGATTTTCTGTTCTATACTTTTGATGCAGAAACAAAGTTTGGGTTACAAAATCAATAAAATTTATAAGGATGTAGTCGATGAACTATGGGTAACACTCTGATTATCAGAAATGATTTTCCGTAAGCACCGTAATGTTCAAATCAATTGGATAAAGACCTTTGACAATGGCTTCGAATTTAAAGAAAAGGATAAGTTAAATGGTTGGATGTGGAATTCATTGAAGTTTCTACCAGTCCCAATAGATTCTTTAAATACAAGAAACAACAGAGGAAAAACAATTATTTTATAAAAATGTTATTATTTTGAATTGATTATTGATTTGAATAATTTTTATAAATATGATCCATAACATTGGCTACAATAGTATCACACTTTGAATTTCCAAACTCAAAAATACTTGAGTAATCCGTTAAATTTAAAATTGAGCTCCTTAGCATGAACCGCGCCCTATGCAAACGCACTTTAACGTTAGTTTTGCTTAACTTCAAACATTTGGATATTTCTGAAATATCCAAGCCTTCTATTTCTCTCAGCATATAGACTATTTTGTACTTTTCAGGCAATGTATCCATTGCTTTCTCCATGAAGCAAGAAGATTCTTTATATATAGTATGTCGTTCAGGATTCATAGTGTTTTGATCTGCAATCTGTAAAAAATTATCATCTTCTTGCAATGAAATGGTCGTATGCTTTGGAACTTTCCGCTTTCGTTGTAGGGCTTCATTGATTCCAATCCTAATCAACCAGGTAGAAAATTTGGATTCATTTTTAAACTGGTGTAATTTTTCGAAAGCTTTAATATAAGTGTCTTGCATGGTGTCTTCCACATCCTTTTCTACTAATAAGTAACTTCTAATTGTCCTATATAATAGTTCATTATAACGTCTCATTAAAATTTCGAATAATTGAATTTCACCTTCAAGTATTTTTTCAATTATCGCCGCCTCAGTCAATTGCTTTTCTGGTGTTGTTTTGTTATACATAACGATTGCTGTTTGTCTTTAGATGCGAATTCATGGGTCTGGTTACAAAATTTGTAACCTTTTTTTAAGATGCTCATCTAAACTAAAGGGCCATGAGTTAAAGGCGATGGCATTTTGTTAACTGTTCAACTTTTAATAATTCTGAGTTTTGAACTATTTATCTAAAATGAACCACGAAGCTTAATGTAAATTTTAAACTAATTAAATCAACAAATTGATTATGGGAATTAATGGAAATAGAGTTCTTGAATCCACTATGTATTCAAGTAGAAAAATACAAATAGATGATATTGAGGATCATGAAAAACTAGAATCTATACAATATCATTTTACCAAAATAATGGAGGCACTCGGTCAGGATCTTGATGATGCAAGTTTAAAGAAAACCCCAGAACGAGTTGCAAAAATGTATGTCAATGAGGTGTTTAGAGGATTGAATGAGAATAATTTTCCGAAAATATCATTTTTTGAAAACACCAACAACTATAAGGACATGTTGATGGTTGACAATATTAGTATGTATTCTTATTGTGAGCATCACTTTGTACCCTTTTTCGGAAAGGTTGCCGTGGCATATATACCCAATGATAGAGTGATTGGTCTGTCAAAAATCAACCGAATTGTTCAATTCATTGCCAGTAAACCACAAATCCAAGAAAAGCTCACGGTTGAAATTGGTCAAAAATTATCTGAGCTTTTGAAAACTGACGATATAGCCATTTTTATTGAAGCTACGCATTTATGTGTGGCCTCTCGTGGCGTAAGAGATGAAAATAGTGTGACTAAAACAAATTTCTTTAGTGGAAAGTTCTTAAAGAACAAAATGAAATCCAGATTTATCAATGCCCTGGGAAAATAATATCTAAAATTATTTGTAACCCAAGTACAAGATATGCATCAAAACAATAAACAATTTTTAAAACATATATATTATGAAAACAAAAGCTAGATACAAATTGACAATAATTTGTGCATTAGTAATGGCCACATCGGGTTTGATGATAGCTCAAGACGCCCCAAAACTAACAGATCCTGAAATAGCATCTGTGGCTGTGGTGGCAAATCAAATTGACATCGATTATGGAAATGTGGCGATAAAGCGTTCTAAAAATAAAGAGGTGACTGACTTTGCGAACCGAATGATTGAGGATCATAGTGCAGTCATTGATCAGGCAGTAGCTTTGGTTACTAAATTAGGCGTGACCCCTAAAGATAATGCGGTGAGCCAATCCTTAATGAGCCAATCCAAAGAAACCCTTAAAAAACTGAATAAAGTCAGTAAAAAGGATTTTGACAAGACTTATATCGATAATGAAGTAGCATATCATGAAGCGGTCATTGGTGCTGTTAAAAATGTATTGATTCCTCAAGCCCAAAATTCAGAACTCAAAGATTTGCTTGAAGCAGTCCTCCCGGCTTTGGAGGCACATCTTGGGCATGCTAAAATGGCTCAAAGTAAAATTTCAAAATAATGCAAACACATAAGTCTTTGGTTTCTAA